>ENA-UEQW01000497-UEQW01000497.1-human-gut-metagenome-genome-assembly--contig:-NODE-497-length-37106-cov-4.106430_pt1 | contig 37106 bp, 55 predicted proteins | sample MGYA00242947_ERZ507947 | MGnify/ENA primary metagenome ERZ507947 (study PRJEB26167, sample SAMN06115421) | human gut metagenome | host: Homo sapiens | place: China:Guizhou | collected 2015-03-17... | reverse complement strand
CTGCTTCTGCTTTCTGAGGAAGGCGGAGTGGTTCTTGACGATGTTCCAAACGAGTTCAGAGGACATCTAGGCAACGTAAGCACTCTACTCAAAAGAAGGGAATGCGGAAGACGGCGCCTTCCCAGACCGGCAGCAGCGCACAGGACACTCACCACGTACTGTGGGACTTCGATAACAAACGAATCAAAACCGATATGTTGAATAACACACCATCAACTATTAGCGACAGAGACGTCCCAATAAAGAGCGACGAAGTAGGCTCTCTTCTATCGATTAGGCGTCTTATTCGTGCGTATCATTTCTTTGTTCCTTCCGCAAGAATGCATCCGAACGCTGGACAGAAAGTCAGGTATGTGTCATCCTCGTCCTCTTCACACGTAGCTGGCCGGAAGTGGTCGGTAAGCCTTTTGAGGAGGCGAAGGCCCTCATCATGCAGGAGAGACCGGAGCTGCACGTAGTGCACATTAAGCCGGTAGGGAGCCCCAATCCCAATTCACACGTAGGGCGTGCCAATGACACGCGATCTGAATCCTTTCCGTGTCTTCGTTATCACGGACGGAAAGGAGCCGTACGTCGTGAACTGTGCTCCCCATTGTGGTTAACGTTTCTTTCGCTTTGTTCTAACGAAACAGTATGCGTATTCAATGAAGAAATGGACTAAAACACTACGTTGACTGGGTGGGAGCCGATGACGGGTCGGTGATCTGGAATCCGAACACCTCCTTGACGTCGATCTTTGCGACAGCGTCTTCCATCTAAAAGGAAGGAAAGAGCACAATGACGACTCTGGCTTCGATGATCCTCTCCTTTCGCTCAATTTCCTCCTTCCAATTGACCGCTGGTGGATCTCTCCCTATCTGTCATCGTTTCGCAAAGACCCTACCGAACGAAGGAACAAGGGTGTTGCAACAAAGGGACATGTAAAGTACAATGCACTTGCTAAACACACGTTCGATTACGGAAGGAAAGAATGGATCACGGTCTCCCTCTTCCTCCGCTCTTCCTCGCTGCAAACACGGACCCGTTCCACTCTGCGCTGGTCTTTCACTTCAGAATACCATGTCTTAAACAGTGACTTCATCCTCTCCTCTTGATCCTGTTTTCTCCCAACAGACGCTTCATCTCGTACAAGTTTCAACGCCTCATCCTCCACAGACTCCAAGCTCTCATTTGCCACAGACTCCAAGCTCTCATTTGCCACAGACTCCACACCCTCTCTCGGCACGAGCTCGCCGTACGCCTGCGCAAGGATCCGGAACTCAAACCCCAGCAGACGGAGGTGCTCCACCTGCTGGGCGCGGTTAAACGACCAGCCGACGAAACGCTCGTCGAACACGGGCACAGCCCTGGAGTGGCGGACCAGCACGAAGGGCTGTTGCAGCAGACGGTCGAAGCAGGCGACATGCACTGAGTGCACCGTCTTCGGGAGAAACGCCCAGTCGATGAACAGATAGTCCTACGCGTCAGCGCGAGTGGTGGAGATAACATGTCTGGAGGCTGTGGAGGACCGCAGAGAGAGCCGCGCCGCGTCCAGCTCCTTACGAACGCCCTCCTTCGTTTTGGACATCATCCTCCACTCTCTAGGGGTCATGCGAAGCCGGCGCGCCCACTCCATGAGACACGTGTCGTTGCGACGACAGTTGCGCTGGCGCGGAGGGAGGAAGAGGAGGGGAAGAATGGTCGCCACGCGCTCTCGGCACTCCGCCGCACTCAGACTCATCAGCTCGTCGTACAGGTTCTCTACTCGTGAGAGCGCACTGGAAGCGTCACGAGAGAGGAGCGTCCCGCTGTCCACCACCATGTAGTGCGTCGTCACGCAGTTCTGGATCGCCAGGTTCCGCAGGCGGTTGATCGGGAAGTTCTGCGGCTCCGTCTGCGCGCGCTCCGACGGCTCCAGCACGAGGAGGCGGACGCGGGAGGGCAGTCCCAGGCTGGTGATGGCCTCTCTCGCCTCGTCCCGGTCCGTGGCGACGGGCTTGAGCACGCTCACCGAGATGAAACTGGGCCACATTTGCGCCAGGGCGGAGACGTAGCCGAGCTCGGCGTAGCGCAGTGCGCAGACGATTGTGAAGTTGAAGTCCGCGTAGGATGCTGCGTCGAAGTCTAGTCATCACACGCGGGGAAAACGATCACTCATGGGAGGGTCGATGAAACTCGCTTCCCTTGTTCCTTCGTAGGTCCAGAGAGGCTCGGTGGAAGAAGAATGCGGCTCCCTTGCCTTGAAACGCTCGTCCTCTGATTCGGTATGTTCATCTCCTGCACTGATGTGCGCGTCCTCCATATCCACTCGGAAAGGAGACTCCCGAATTGGAGCACTCGATACTGCACTCTTCTACGAATGAAGGGAGAGTACATCACTATACAGACTGATCTGCACTATCAAACAGCTCCGGAAGAACACTTCCCTCCCCATCGTGACCAGAATTGCTTGGAATAACAATACCTATCCATTACATCTCTATTGTCACATGGAAACCCGAATCGTTTATCTCGAAATGCCGCCCTTCGTGAACGGAACGAAACCGCACCTTGGGAACAAGTCTCATTGACAGATGGAAGCTCATCATCGAGAACATGACCAGCACGACAAGGGATCTGCTTGTGACCCGACTCCATGATTCCTTACACGACGAGGATCCGCTTCTGTTTCAAAACCATCATCTGTATCGAACAAAGAAAAGCTGCAAACACGACCCGATTAGTAGCTCGCCAGAATGATGTTTCTGACATCCTCAGGAAGAATATCAGCGTTCTCGCCGAACTTGGCATTGGTGGAAGTGAGCTTCACCACGAGGTCGTCGATCCAAGCCTTGTCCTGAGAGCAATTGTACTGGCTGATGCGGGAAGGCACCTTCATCACCTCCGTGTAGAACTTGTCCAGCTCCACGATCGCCTTCTCAGCCTTTTCCTCCACGGAACCCTCCGTGATTCCGAACACGCGCTCCGCCATCTGAGCCAGCTTCGCCTTCTTCGCCTCGAAGCGGTATCTGAACACGCGGGGCTGAATGCACGCCAGCGTCTGACCGTGGTCCAAGCCGAGGTAGGCAGTCAGCTCGTGGCCGATCATGTGCGTCGCCCAGTCCTGTCTCACGCCCTGGCAGATCCAGCAGTTCAGAGCCTGCGTGGCAGCCCACATGATGTTGGCGCGAGCCACGTAGCTGTTGGGCTCCTTCATCACCAGAGCACCGTTGTCGATGAGCACCTTCAGCAGAGCCTCGGAGTAGCGGTCCTGGACGTCGGCGTTGATGCAGTCCGTCACGTACTGCTCGCACACATGCACACAGGAATCAACAACACCGTTGGCAGTCTGGCGCGTCGGCAGCGACATGGTGGTCTCGGGGTCCAGAATAGCCCACACAGGGTACACCAGAGGAGACGCCATGCAGTACTTCATGTGCTTCGCTCTATAGGAAATGACGGCGTTGCCGTTCGACTCGGATCCAGTAGCAGGGAGAGTGAGAACGACACCGAGAGGGACAGCGGCCTCAATGGGCACACCGCGCTGGCAGATATCGCCGTAGTAGTCCGTGGACTTCGTGTACACAGCAGCGGCGCAGACGAACTTGCAGCCGTCGGCAACAGAACCACCACCGACAGAAAGGACGAACACGTTTTCAGGTCCCAGCTCCTTCACGATGGCAACAGCCTTGATCAGCGTCTCGTAGTCGGGGTTGGCCTCGATGCCGCTGAACTCAGTGATGTCCCAGCCCTTGAGAGCGGTCATAACCTGGTCGTAAACGCCGTTGCGCTTGATGGAGCCACCGCCATAGCACATGAGAATCTTCTTGTCCTTGGGGACAAGCTCCGTCAACTTGGCAATCTGGCCCTTACCAAACACTATACGAGTAGCGTTCTTGTAGTCAAAGTTCAACACAGGCATAATAACAAAAGATCACTTGGATCAACGATAATTTGAAGAAAAACAGTGGAAAGGGGGTCCAGCCGGGAACCGCGGGAATCATGCGAATTTGGAAACTTGGTTGTTTGTTCCAGAACAATTGCTCTGTCCGGGCTCCCGTTGCACCGTGAAACACAGTGCAAATCGAGTAGCAAACAAACACACATCGGTAAAAGACCAAACACTCTGACAACAGAATCACGAGCTCAAACCGAACGCCTTCATATCCTTGCAGCTAATTCTTACGGCATATCCTCACATCTACTTCATACTGTCCTCGGCACTCATCTTCTCCTTCTTTCCAGAAGACCAGCACTCCGCACATCCCGTACGCCACCGTTCTTCCAGCAACTCGATGTTACAGGGGTACACAGGCTTCAGCAGTGTCCGGTTCACCACATTGTGAAGTGTGCACAGATACAGCATAAACTCCTTCCTTGAGTCCACTCTGTTCATTAGCTGTGCTCACAAATCGTACTTTGGCGGGTACTTCTTCATACTCTTCTGGAGATGCTCTCGGCACGTTTTGCATGGATACAGATGCGCAAACCCGTCCAAGAACTCCAACGCATACTTCTTGTCGTCCTCTGTAGGATTGTCGGGGTAATACGCCGCGATGGAGTGCAACTACACATCACTGACGAAACCATCGACCACGAGTGTCCAGGAGTGGCGTCCCAGCAGCTCGCGTGTCGGAGGACACTCGTGGATACGGCCCTTCGCGTCTCGAACGGTAAACTCGCTCTCCTTTTGTGTAAATGCAGCGGGTTGCTTCACTGCTTTCTCTGCTTGTGATCCCACGAAACAGTCCTCACTTGACACGGCCTCGGTGGCCATTTTGAACATTTCCTGCTTGTCATGACAAGAGGGATCGCCACAATCCATGAATGGGCTCTTTGGAGCTATTCCGTTATGTGTCACAGCATGGACTACGTTGCTGCTCTTCATCGGCGAGAATACGAGGAGAAGAATGAAGAGTGTACAAGCCGAAGCCAGTTATCGCGGTAGCGACGCAAAAAGCAACTCGGTGCATCTACTGTGATAGAGGAATGCGAGGAAATACGCTCTTGGCGGAAGATGCCGAAGACGAGAGGGAGCGAAAGCAACTCTTCACCGGCACTTGTCTGATAACTCGATTCGAATAAACGAAAAGGGGTCTCGAAAAGCGACTGAACATGAAAGAAAGAATACCCCGAGGAATGAAGGGAATAACCGTTATTCGCGCCTTGGGAGAGAAGCCAAGTTCCGCGTGTGCTCTGTGATTTCTGCTGTGTTTCATTCTTTCTGAGAAGCGTGCAGATCAAGGAATAGAAGAGTGGGCGTTTTCGTGCCCTCGTTCCCAATAGAGACAACAATGAGCGAGAATACAAACAGCAGTGAAGTGGTCATCGAGGAGATTAACGAGGAGACGATCGAGCGCAGCATCGAGAAGGCGAACAGTTTCAAGGAAGAGGGCAACAAGTGCGGTTTTGCGACGAACTGTGATGTGTAGCATGTATAAAAAGGGCGACTTTGCTTCTGCCATCGTTAGTTACAAAACGAGCCTTTCCTTCTGCCCATTGGAAGACGAATTCAATAAAGAACGAGTGTGACATGAGGAGTGCTGTGACACGTAGGCGATCTACTTCTGCAACATGGCTGCGGCTCAGATCGAGCTTGTCGTAGTTGAACATCTCTCTCATCTGTAGAAGCAATACGAGGATGCCATCGAAAGTGCGACCCACGCAGTGGAGATGAATCCCTCGTACGTGAAGGTGCTTTTCGTTCATCCTCGTTGACCGTAGGCATATGCACGCCGTGCCACGGCCTACCTCGCAACGGAGAAGTTGGACGAGTGTCTCGCTGACTATGACAAGATCTTGGAGCTGGACCCTGGGAATTCACAGTACACACACAAGCGCAAGGAGCTGGCGAAGCAGATCGACGAGAGGAACGAGAAGCTGAAGGCGGAGATGATTGGCAAGCTGAAGGAGGTGGGGAACAAGGTGCTGGGGAAGTTTGGCATGAGTCTGGACAACTTCAAGATGGTCCAGGATCCTGCGACGGGCGGGTATTCGATCAAGTATGAGAAGTGGTTTGTTTGTTGTGCATGCTATGTGAATTGGAGCGAATCACGACTTGCGAGTCAAGACGTGAACTCGTCCATTACGACAAGAGCGACTTCATTTCCAACAAACACTTCCATCACTCAAGGCTCCTTCGGGGGAATGGGAATCGTCGGCAGGTCTTCCGACAACTCGCGAATCATCTTGTTTCCGTTCGTGATGTGTGTCGTCAGAATCATCGTCTCGTAGTTGCACTCGCTCTACACCTCACGTCCCTCCTCCTCTACCACCAGCTGCTTCAACTGCCGAATCGCCGCGACCTCCAAATACGTCACGCCGCCCACGAACACGACCAGCTCCAGCTTCTTCTTCATCGACGCGTCGCGCCCCACGGAGTGCACGATCTGGTGCTTCTCGCTCACCGGCACCGGCAGCAGCTTCGCGATTTCTACCCATCACGCCTCGCCGCCGCCTCCACCGCCGCTCACCTCGCCCTGCAGCGTCACTGCCTGCACCAGCCGTCCGCTCAGCGGCGCGTAGCCGCTCGTCACGTAACTCATGTCGCTCATGTCGAGTCCGTTCACGCCGTTCTGCACCAGCCGCATGCGCGCGCGCAGCGTGCTGAAGTTGCCCGCGGCCTCCTTCGGGAACAGCAGGCCTACGGGTCACAGCCGCCGCGCAGCCCGACCCAGCTTCTGCAGGTTGTGCAGGAGGAGGAGCTTGTCGAAGCCGAAGAACTGCGCGATGGAGTTGCGCACCTCGTCGTAGACCTTCGGCTTCAGCCCGTTGTTCACCAGCGAACACAGCACCAACAGCCGCACGACGGCGGAGAACGACGTCTACGCGTCAGCGCACGGCAGAGAGCGTACGCCCGTGTCCGCCATCGCCACGATGTCCAGCGGGTTGCACTCGCCCGCCAGGATCTGGTGCTCCAGGTCCCACAGCGCGCGGAAGTCGTCGGTCTTGGTGATGTTTGTGACGGCGCCGAGCAGCTACGCGTGAGGCGAGAAGCGATCGCCCACTCCCAGATGCGTCTCGAGGTACTTCTTCTTCTGGATGATCTCGGGCAGCTTGTACTTGAAGTCGATGATCTCGTTGATGGAGCTATTGCCGCTCATCGGACGCGTCTCCGACTCCTCTACGCCTCACGCCGCCATCACGTACACACCCTTCATCTGGATCGCCTTCTCATTCAGCGACTTGCCCACCTTGGCGATGTTCTCGTCGCGCAGCTCCTGGAAGAAGGAGTCGCTGTTGTTCAGACGCACCACCACCGGCTTGTCCGACTTCTACGCGTCACGCGCCCCGCCCTCGCACACCTTGCCCATCACCTTCTCCGTCGTCGTCACCACGCCACACTCGATGCCCAGCAGCTACGCGTCACAGACCCGCCACACTCCCACCTCGTCGAGCAGGCCCTCGTAGGTCAGCGGGGTGACGAAGGGCGACACCGTGTCGGCGGCGCGGTCGATGATGACGAGGCGGTCAATCTCGGGAGGCAGGTCCACCTCCTTCACCTTGCCCTCCACGCGCGCCTGCAGCAGCATATCCACCACCGCCTGGGCGTTGGCGCCGATCGCCGTGATGTCGGGGATGACTCCGTAGTACTGCTCCATGGAGCACAGCGCGTCGGCAACGAGCTGGAGGGAGGTGAGATCATTCTGCAGGTACAGGTCCCTAGGGGTCAGAGGGAGAAGCGAGAACGACGAATAGCAGGAGTTGATTTCGAGGGAAAGAATATCGTCATCGAGAGGGTATATGTTGACATTTGTGTTAACGACGGTGCACAGCTCCGATACGCCGCTGTCTCTCAGCAGCTCCTTTGTTATACGCGTTATGTACGGGAAGAAGAACAGATAGACCTTCGCAGCCGCCTACACGTAACACGACAGATCCGCGCAAACCTCCTGCTCCTTCAGCTTCTGGATACTCGAAATCGCCAATTTCACGTGACTGGCGATGGGCATGAGAAAGAACACGAGATTGGGTGCCGAAAACGAGGCCACAGCGGGAGTGAGAGCCACAAACTGCTCCGCACCGCACTGCTTCAGTACGGTTACACCTTCGGTGATGAGATTCAGAGGCTTGCTCAGAAACGGATCGAGGACAATGCACTTTTCCCCTTCTATCTAGATTGTGAAGCGGAAACACAACTCCGCACTTGGGTGAGGAACTGCTTCAGACTCTTCTGCTCTTCGTCTCGAATCGCTACCAAGTTGAGCGGAGAACTGACTAATGTTGGTAGTGTAGCCATTCGGATAGATCCGGCGTTATTCTTGGAGAACAGCGAACAGCGGAAATCTCCCCTCTTTCTGGATCTCGGGTTCTATGAGCAAGAAGAACCCTCCGATTCATCATGCAAGTCGCTGTCGTGTGCTAACCGAATCCCTCACGAATAGACGATCACGGAGGAGGATCTGAAGCGCATCTACGAAATCCAGAGTACAAATAACATAAACGGACTGTCGCCGAAGCAGAAGGCGATTTTTGAATACTACCTTTACACGCGAGTTGTTGTGGCGATGGTGTTTCATTTGTAGGCAGCGACCTCCACTTCACAACACATCCTAAGTGAGAAGCATAAAGAGATGAACGCCTTGTTGCGTAAGCCGTGTATTGTGGTTTTCACGAGAAGAGGCTCATTCCTGTGTAAAGTGCAACATGCAGAATCCCCAAATGTGCATCATTCACAGAGTGAGCGTGCTCTACTGTCTGGCAAAGCATCTCCTGAAGAAGACGGATCCTTCCCTCTGTCCGATTTGTAGCTCCATGTACGAGTAGGAGATTCTTTCCGCGTTCAGGGATAGTGCCGAACAAATGAAGAAGCAGCAGGAGTCCTTAATGAATGCGAAGGAGACCGTGATGCGCCATTTTTCGGAGTGTCGAGTCTCTTCTATTGCAGCGCATCATCTGTAGGGATGCTGGAAGTGCTGCCGGAATCCAATGCAGCCCATGAGCATGTTGTCTTCTCGTCCCGTTGCGAGTGTGGAGTGACGCGTAGCGATGATGATGAACCAGGGGATACGCCGTCCCGACATGAGGGAGGAGCTGAAGACGGAATCTCCCGACGCGTTTGTTCCTCTTCCCCGCGGCATCTTCTACACGGACGAGGGTCGCGAGAGTGCGAACCACCAGGGATACTTGCGCCTGATCCCGCTCTCCTTCGAGAACGAGGTGACGGAGTGTTCGGACTACCAGGATCTGGTGAAGGTTGTTTCGGAGAGGGGGAGTGAGGGGTAGCAACTGCACAACACGCCGTCGTACCAGCAGCAGCACGAGTTCGAGTGTCACCAGATCGAGGAGAACGAGTACCGCTATCGCCACATCGTGGAGCGAGAGGACATCATCTACTTGCTTCGGGACGGGAAGACGATGAGTGATGTGGGGCTGCGGGCAGTGAGTGATTGGATAGAGTGTGCTGGAGACCTTGTCCCTCGTGCTGAAGGTAGGGGAGGTGGAGCGTGCTGTTCGGTAGGATTACCTGACGCTTGTGATGGATGCTTGCAAGAAGGAGCATTCTCTGCGACATGGCGATGAAAGTGCAATCGATGTTCGTGATGTCCAGCAAGTGCAGCGGCAGTCCTCGTTTCTTTAGCACTGTTTGTTTTGGTAGTACTCGCTTCTGTCGTATCGTGTTGTCATTCCCAGTGCTTCCCTTCGTTGTGCACAATCAATGACTCTCTTCATCACGCATAATCGAACAAACACCGCCGAAAAGAAAAGGGAAAATTACAAACTATACAGATGGAGCGTGGACTCTCGGATCCTCTTGTGCCTCACCCGACGAACAACCACTTCCAGGTTGCCATTCAAATACGTGTGGTCCTACGCATCAAGCACGCACACAAAGAAGACGGGAAGAATCATGACCGCCTTTGACAGTGACCGATGAAGACAATTGTAGGGGTTTTCCATACAGTAACTACGAGTTCACACACAGCACAACGCAGCGTACAGGTCACCCGCAATTCCAACGGTAAGCACTCTCGTCGCGTTCTTGATCAGACTCTGATATGACTTGGCCGCGTTGATGTGATACATCGAATTCCTACACGTCATCCGAACCAAAATCACGTACAAAACCGCTGGCTTTGTGATACTTGGCTGGTCGACAAACGCCCGTTTGGATGACGCGAATTCGTCCCTCTTGGGAGGCTTAGTAAACGAAAACGAGGATGACGATTCGAGCGGTTTCATCCCTTGAGATGCGCGCACGGCGCAGTTCTCCTTGTTATCCAGGGAGCGCCCCACTCCCTCTGCGCTCTGCAGCGACAACGCGTCCTTTGGAATCGATCTGCCGTTCGTGTCGGCGAGGATCGGCGTGCTCTTCTTGACCGGCAAGGCACAGTTGGAACTGGAGAGAGGAACAAACATCGGTGCACCCAGAGAGCACGGGAAAAGGAAATAATGATTCCCAATTCTACCGCTACCGCCCTTCTTTGGCGTGAAACTCCCTTTTCCCGCTCTTCGTTTTCCTCCCAATTTGCCTTTGAGTATCATTCATATGATTCAACAAACACAGAGAAAAGTGGATAAGTGGGAAAATAGGCGTACCACGATTAGGTATTGGTCGTGTACAAATACGGGTTGGAGGACGATAGGGGGATTCCGTCTGGAGACAGAGATGCATTGCCCGAGCTGGAGACATAATCGTACTTTGTGGAGAGTCCTTCTTCGGGGACGGGAGAGAAGGGCTCAAGGCTCACTGCGAAGCTGGGGTCACCATTCTGCGGCTGCGGGCTAGAGGATGACGCATTTCGGACACTGGATACGATTCAGGCACAGTAGACTGCTCATTCTGCTGCGGGTTCTTGCTTACAAGCTCTTCAAACGGAGAGGTGTTCGAAACTGCAGTATCAGGGAGAGGAAGGATACGGCTACGATCACTGAGTGATTCCGTTGTTTCACGAGTTGGCTCTTTCGCGATCTCTGGTGGCATGGGCTAGCGGATGGAATTCGGTTGTGACTGAGAGTCTCTGCTCTTTCGTTAGACTGGTGATCCGAAATAGGACCGATTTTTGGAATCGAGATTCACACTCAAATGGACGTTCAAGAAGCGAGTGCTGCGAAGCTGGACCAACTAAAGGGATCTGGCTGGGTGGTTATGTACCCTTCCTACATCGACAAGGGCATGTCTTCCAAAGAAGGACGAAAAGTCACGATGGAGTACGCCTGTACTCATATTGAATTGGCACTCTCTCATGTGTAGCGGAAGATCCTGAGGTGCGCGATGTTGGTCAAGCCTGTCAGAAACTCGGTCTGCAGTGCTTGGTTGAGGTAATCGAGTTGCCCTGCTGTTTGTAATCGTAGAATAAGAGATATCCGAAGCGATGGTGGGTTCCGGGACGTTGCCGTATCCGTATTCACAATGCGGATGGTAGTCCGTGCGTATCAACTATAAATTCGAGTGTGGCTTCGAGCGGTGCGTAAAGAGTAGGAAAGGAACTGTACAGAGAGATTGGCAAGGTCGTCGTGTCTCTTCGCAGTGCGGAGAAGGAGAAGCAGGCGCAGGCTGCCGCGGCCACCGAGTCACGGAAAGTCGCCAAGAAGGGAAAGGGAAAGAAGAAATGGTGCGTTTGTTGGAATACGCGTGGAGCAACAAAGAGGGCTACCAGCTATGAACTATCTAACAACAATTCTTCTTCTTCTCTCCGCCCGTCGGCGCACTGCTGATCTTTGTGGTCGTGGAAGCCGAGCCCTCCGCCACCTTCACTCCGTCCTTCTCGCCCAAGGTCATCTGACCCGACTTGATTCTTCGGATGATCTCGCTCGCCGTGTCCACGAAGATCTTGTCCACATTGTAACCCGTCTTCGCCGACGTCTCCATAAACAGCAGCCCGTTCTCCTTCGCGAAGCGCTCGCCGTCCGCGTACGACACCACCTTCTCGTCCTCCTTCACGTCGTTCTTGTTCCTACGCATCACAGCGCCTCCCATCCCCTACCCCACGAGGGTGATCACGATGTTCGGGTTCGTCGAGTTGCACTGCACGGCCGACAGCCACGACTGCAGCTTCTCGTACGACTGCTTGTTCGTCATGTCGTACACCAAGATGGCTGCCGCCGCCTCGCGGTAGTACGCGCGCGTGATTGCCTGGAAGTCCTCCTGGCCCGCAGTGTCCCAGATCTGCAGCTTCACCACCTCGCCGTCGATACTGATGGTGGACGAGCCGAAATCGACGCCAATGGTCGGACCCGCGTTCGCCGCAAAGCGGTGGTCCGTGAACTGCAGCAGAAGGCACGACTTGCCCACAGACATGCTGCCCACAATAATGAAGCGCATCACGTACTTCGCGGGCCCTTCGGCACGCTTGACGACAGCAACATGCTGTGTCTGCGATGGCGCAGGTGCTGCTTCGTACGCCTGAGGCGCCATCGGCACGGGCGTGGGAACGGCAGCAGAACCCGGACTTGATGGGGGACACGGCGACCCTGCAGGAGTGGCTGTGTTGGGCGTGCTTATGGGAGTCGGAACCGCGGGAGTCACTGTATTCACGACCGGTTTTGGAGTCGCTAGAATATGAACACTCATTACGATGCGGTACATGTCGCGGGTGGAACGAAGGGTCCGCCGTTTGCTTCGAAAAAGACCTTATCTCCATCCTCCAGGTCGGCAATACTGCTGACTTCGACTCCCATTTCATTGTACACGCGGGGATTTGACCCCTGGACTTTGTTCACTTTTAATGAAATCTTGTACAGCACTTGTTCCCAGGATTCCGTTCGTGAGAGATATAAACTACTGCTACCGAGCGCGTTCTCCCCGTTTATGTAGCATTTTATCTCTATCTTATTCATTTCCGTCTTTCCGGCTTCAAAAAGTGGTGTGTCTCGATAATCGGCACGTCTTTCTCGCAAAGGCCCATAATGAATACGGACCCATTCTGTCATTCTTGATTCCGGGGTTATTGGAGGGGTCCCGCTCCGCGCTGTTCAAAGGGATATATACACTCTCCATATGGATACATGCGCTTCACAGGAACACAGAAAGCGACTCGCAACAAACAACCACTAATGGTAAAAGCGTCGTAACGAATAGGAAATAAAAGAACGCATTTGTTTGTAGTATTCCTTTTCGTGACTGGTGATGATGTCGTTATGATGAGCGTCTTCCACCCACCTACGCCTCACACGGCACAGCTGCACCTACCATGGCTTGTAGGTACTATGCGTTAGATTATACAGTTGCTTTCCATTATCGAACGGAATGATGCCGTCCTTCATTCCGTGAATGTGAAACACAGGGCACTATCTCTCACACGCCATCCTCGTCCATACCGTGATGTTCCGCGCGTTCTCCGAGTTGTCGAATCGGTCCATGCAGCAGAAGGGGTTGAAGGGGAGGAACGACTTGGCTCCCGACAGCAGCGCGGAGTGCAAAACCACGCCGCCGATTTCCAGCGGCCCCTCCTCCATGCGCTTCTTCCCCTCCTCCAGCATCAGCTCGCCCAGCTCGCGGTTCGATATCGGCACCGCGGCGGCAGCATCGGAACTGGAGAGCGCGAAGCCCGAGATCTCGAAGGAGGGGTCGGGCGCCGTGTCGTACTCCGTGAGGGGCGCTGTCAAGTCGTCGTCATCGGACAGGTGCGTGGAGTAGTGGTAGGAGTAGTCGGTGGAGGAGAGGTCGGAGATGCGGTTCGAGGACGTGGCCTCGATGCTCGAGGTGTTCTGGGTGCAGGCGTGATCATTCACGGAGAGTTGACTTGGAGAGAAGCAAGGCGTCGCCGTGTTGATATCGACTACGGGTCAGGCAGGTGAGCGGCGCGAACTCTCGATGCACGGCGTCAAGGGACTCGAGTCCGTGTCGGAATCGGAAGAAAGAGTGGGCGACGTTGTGGGAGAAGGCAATCCGCTGTCCTTCGACAAGCGGCAGATTCGGTAATTCCGCGTGATCTGGGCCGCCTTTCGCTCCAGCGTGGTCGTGATCACGGACACGTCATGCCTTGAATAGTAGCTCGTCTTCGGAGCATCTGCCGTCGTCTTCCGTAACGAACCACCATGATTCGCCACCTTGGCTGCCATGTAACACGTAGGAACGCTTCCAACTAGAAGTGAGGGTCGAATACGGCAACCCACTGCTCTCTCCGTACAGGAAAATGTACTCGGGATAGTAGCAACCCAGAGCATACTGAAAAACGACGTCTATGTCACAGTACAGAGCCTCTTCCGTGTGGTAACCATCGCTGTAGCCATACCCCTCGTAGTCGTACAGAATGACGTCGACAGAAAGCTGCTCGGACATTTGTATGCAACGAGGAAGCATTCCGCCGCAGTCTGTTGCGTTTCCGTGCGAGTAGATGATGACCGCTCTATGCGTCAACGGAGGAACGAGAACGCACTGGCTTTCGGGATTGTGCACATGCATGCAGCAAATGCTCTTCCCCTTCGCCACAGGGAGGAGGCAGATAAACACGTTGTCGGGAATGCGAATGCTCATCCCCTTCACGAACAGCTGCCCGACGATGCGATTCGCCACGTCGCTAATGATGTCTAGCCGTCATGCAACCGGGAAGAGAGGCACAGTGACAAGGGCAGGGAGGACGGAAACAGGCATCGTCGATAACATCTCCAAGTCTGCAGTTCCGGGTACAGAGTGCAGTCAGAAACGAAAAGCACTGTCCCATCGCACAAGTGACGCAATATGCAGAGGAGAGGAAGGGATGTCTGGGGAATGGAGTTGCTTGAGGAATGAAAGGGGTGCTTGAAAAATGAAGTGGCTGCTTGAAGAGTGGAACCGCGTGAAACAACAAACAGGCAATGCAACGGGATTAGTGCTTGGGGGGATCGATAAAGGGAATATGCAATATGCCACAAGCTCCCAGTACATTCAGCAACATTGACACACAATAAAGAACAATCAAGTACACGCCAAAGCGTTTCGTGTACCTGAACTTTTGCAAAGGAACAACCTAACCGTCATTCCCGCAGCCAACCCCCACAATCAATGTCGAAACAAGCGTGATCAGAATGAAGATGAAGGTGAGGTTAATCACGATCGTGTCCTCGCCCAGCGAGATGTCGCCCCTACGCCTCACCCCTCTGTCCCGCCCCTACGGCTTCTCGATCATGAGGATGGTGAGCGCGATGCCCAGACCCACCAGCAGCGAGAACATGGGAGCTACACCTCAGTCCCGCTCTCCGCGCCTACAGGCATAGATGCCGCCGATAGCCATCTGCGGATAGCCCTGCTTGGTGATGGTGACGTCGCCCACGAGGTCGCTGATGGAGTTGCCGACAGCGAGGATGGTGAGGCCCATGACGAAGGGCTGGATGCCCATCATGGAGCCGAGCGCGTTCATGAGGAGGACGAGCTGGTCGGCAATCTCCTCGATCCACATGATGGACATGAAGAACGACACGAACAGCAGCGTGATGAACATCCCCTTCTTGGGCAGACCCACGAACGGCGTGGTCAGGGCGAACAGCGTGAACAGCGCGACGCTGCTCACGAGGAGCACCAGCCAGTACGGCATGCCCCACAGCTTGTCCGTCAGACAGTGCTCCGACTTTACGAAGACGAACACGGGCATGCCCACCGCCGTCGCCAGCAGGTGGAACTTGTTGTAGCGCTCCTCCATCACCACGGGGATGGTCAGGTTCCGCAGCACCGTGATCGGCGCCTCCAGCCAGTACATGATCTTCCAGTACCACGTCAGCTCGCGGTAGTACTCCACCTCCTCTACGCATCACGCCGTACGACCATCGCCACTCTTGCACAGACACTTGAACAGCGACCACTTGGAGAAGGAGGACTTCGCCTCGGGGCTCTCCTGCTCCGCCAGCGCCAGGATGTTCTTCTTCTCGGGCTGCTCAGACTGCTCAGACTGTTCCTTGGGTTGCTCAGGTTGCTCGGCCTGCTCGGCCTGCGCCATTTCATCGCCCTCCAGCAGCGGCGCCTTCATGTCCTCGGCGCACGGCGTGACGTGGAGGCTGCGTGCGGAGCGGAGGTTCTCGGGGAGGATGGGGTGGCTGTCGTCGGCGTCCTACGCGTGAGGCGAGCGCGCGGCGCCCACGTCGTCGATCTCGTCCAGCACCATCTCCTTCACCATGTGACGCACGGAGTGCATGGGCTCCGACATCACCTTCACCTTGGCGGTCACCGACATGCCCGTCGTGCCCACCAACTCGTTCACGTCGTCTACACCTCACCGTCGCCACGCGCCGCTACTCTGCGACAACAGCACCTCCTTGGAGCCGTGCACGCTGGCGCTTTCCTAGCGGTCACTCCTCGACGCGAGACCCACCACATCCTCGTACACGTCGGAGGACTGCTTGCGGAACAAGATGACGATCTACGCGTCAGTCGCGCGAGCCGCGCCCACCAGCACGTAGATGATGTAGATCACGTAGAACCCGACCACTTCCCACACCTTGATCTTCTTGTCGAAGAAGACGATAATCAGGTAGATGGTGGAGACCTACGCGTCACGCGGCGGGGGAGAGCGCACGATGTAGGTGATGATGTCGCGGAAGAACGACAGCGGGTTCACACGGCACTCGCTCATGAAGGCGACCACGCCGGTGATGACCGTGGTGATGAACAGACCCGCGCCGAGGTTGGAGCCCATGCCGATGTGGGTGTAGCCGTTGATGACAGCGGTCATGAGGGCGAACACATCGGGACCGCCGTTACCGAAGGACAGGAAGGTAACGCCGGCAATGCTGGGAGGAATACCCATCTTTTCCACCATATCCGTCAGAGTCACACAGAAGTACCGATCTGCCGTGGTGGCCAAGATGTAAATGACAAACATCAGGATCAGCAGCCAGCACATGGGCAAGACAATCTTCTGCCAGCCGACTGCCACGCAGTCTTGGAGATACAGGTAGTTGAAAAAGCCCGCCTTGTCCGTGCAGCCCACTTCCTCGCAGTCGTATTTCTTCTACACGTAACGCAGAAAAGGCAGAAAGACCATGACGTCGTACGCACACGTGTCGTTCGCCACTTCGCTCAAAAAGGGGTTGTTCAGGAACAGGTCTTCGTCCGAAACGGGCGTCCTGCGGTTCAGCTTCACTACAGATCAAGGGGCAGCACAGAAACGTGCTTGACGCTGTCGTGATGGTCACAACCACCACGAATAACGCGATGGTTCGAAAAGATGTCGAAAAGAGATGGCGAGACATTGATTATGACGATCATTCCCTTAAAGGTGGAAACGCGGAAACCACATTGTGTTTTCGCAATTCCATCTCGGTTTGCGTGAAGACAGTGATTGTGTACCAATGCACGAATAGGGAAGAGACGGACGAAACACGTGCATTTGAGGGTAATCGCGAATGAGCACTTCTATAACAGTTTCACATCAATTTCACCACAGCAGTGAGGGAGGATGGATGTCTAATCACGGCTGCCATTAAACGAACAGAAGACTGCCACCACGCCTCCATGAAACGTAGCAGGAGAACAGTGGGAATAGGAGAGCAGTTGCACTGTGCCGAATACAACGAAACGATGTAACACCCCAATCTAGAATTGAAATCCTCTTTGCTGTTCAACACGGCACTGGGTGCATCTGAGAGAGGGAGGAGAGATGGCTCGTCCAAACGGCAATCCGTGCATCCATCCGAATCCCAAAAAGGAGCCGTTTTCGGTTTCATGATTCGCGTTTGGATTTCCAGCAGCAAAACCCTAATGGATTCTCTCAGGGTAAGAACGGGACAGTGGATGGGGTGGCAGTGTGCTCACGTTGTGTAGAACGATAATGCTCTGTCGGAGGGTTTGAGTGACTTCTCGGAAGAGTATCTCCCGAATACAGTGCTCATTGCGTAGACTCGATATTTCGAGCGGTGATGGTTTGAGTTCTGTTTTAGAGAGAATACTGCGTGACGAGATGCTGGTGGACCGCTTGCGAGAGTCTCCCGACGATCTCGTTCAGCACTTTGGTCACGTAGAGACGCTGAAGGAGCTCATGAAGTGCGTAATCGCCTCCGGTTTTAAGTTGTAGCTTTCTGCTCCAGAGGGAGGATGTCAGCCTGGACAGTTCGTACTACCTGTCGAAGGTTGCCGCGGAGCTGATCGCCGTCTTCCCCTGCGAGCTCCTCGCCGTGATCCTTCACAACGACGAGTTGACCGAGGACGTGATTTCCCTCGTCACCACAAATCGCTTCTCTCCTCAGTACGCTCTCGTTCCGTCGTTTACCGTAGTAACGCCTTTTGCTTCGAGCTGATTCTGGGCAGGCTCTTTGCGATGCAGACGGAGGAGTGCATTCATTTCTTCACTTCACACCCCGCCGTTTTGGACCTGTGTTGCAAGCACTTCGACGACTACAACATGTGCTTGTGCTTCCGCTACTTTGTATCATGTATCACTGGTACCTGTCGAAGGGGTGCATTACGGGCTAGACATCGAGTCGAGTCCGTTTGACGTGAATCATCTCGTGGATTGTCTCTTAAAGGGGCTGCGATGCTACGAGGCGTCCGACAACGTGGTGGCGCTCATCAACCTCCTCCTCGTCGACGCCGCCGCGTTCCTCTCCTCCTCCGCCCTCACGCGTAGAGACGACGGCAGTCACTGCCAATTCATCCGCTATTTCTGCCACTCCGCGGCACTCCAGTCCGCCGTGCTGGAGACGCTGGCGGCGATGAAGGGTCTGCCCGAGAAGCTGGCGCAGCAGCGTCGCCTGCTGGACGACGAGTGCTACCAGGTGCTGAAGGTGGCGCGTCGCGTGGTCAGCACGGTGTTCGACGAGGGTGGGCGAGGGCGCGAGGCGTGAGGCGTAGACCACGTGCCGCTGATCGACGACGACCTGTTCATGCAGATGCAGTCGGAGTACTTCCGCGTCGCCGACGAGGACCGACAGCCGCTGCTCGCGCTGCTCTTCGCGCACGTCGACGACCTGCTCGCGACGCTGGAGGCGCTGCTGGAGTCGGAGGACGTGGGTGTGGTTGCGTGGCGTCAGGGATAGGCGTCGACCTTCTGTCCGAAGAGCTTCGTGGAGCTGGCGCACGTGGTGGAGGTGCTGGTGTTCTCGCCGAACGACGCGGAGGCGTCGCTGACGCCGGCGCAGGTCATGCGGTTCGATCACGTGCTCGCCGAGGCGATGGCGCGCTTCACGGCGTCGTCGCTGCTGCACGGGCGCGTGAAGCGCATCTACAAGCAGTTCTTCCAGCGAGCGGACCTGGAGGCGCATCAGTGTAGGGCGTGCGGGAGTGGTGTGATCGACAGGTATCGTGGACGACACGGAGATCTTCAAGACAGCCGTCGCCATGTTGGATGTGGGCGTGTGGGGTGGAGGTGATGGGTAGAAGCCGACGCTGCCGGCGTGCGCCGCGCTGAAGAACATCTGCAGACGCTATGTGAAGTGCGCGAAGGAGGACGAGACGCTGAAGGAGGGGAAGGCGTTCGCCGTGGTGAAGGAGCACTTGGACATGGACGAGGAGATGAAGCCTCTGTGTCAGATTGATGTAGGTGTGCGTGTGGAGTGTGACGTGTAGTTAGCCAAGAATCCCGTGGTGGCGAGTTGAGGGCATGATGTATAGATTCTTACGTTTGAAGAGCGGTTAGCTGCGCTGCCGCGAGAGCAGCTGATGGCGCTGCTGTGCTCTAGAGATCCCAATCTCTTGTCGGTGTTGTCCAGTTTACAGAGTGGCTCGATGGATGAGGGAGAAGAGGCGGAGGAGCATGGAGTGGAGATGTAGTGTTTGCTGAACAGTGTGGTGGATTGTTTGTTGAGCGTTGTTTCATTCTCTCTGGGAGAAAGAACACGTCTCTTCAGAGCACAAACACACCTCTTCAAAGCACAGTTGCACAGCAAAACAAACAACGCGTTCATAGAACCATCGACCACACTTACTTCTTGGCAGACACACCGACAGACTTGCCGAAGCGACCCGTCGTCTTGGTGTGCTGACCACGGACCTTCAGGTTCCAGTAGTGGCGGAGACCGCGGTTGGCACTACACGATCACGCTAGAAGGAAAGAACTACCGCATCTTCTTCAGACGGTTGAGATCCTCACGGAGATTGGCCTGGAGGTTGTTGGACACGATCTGCTTGAACTTGCCCGTCTCCACGTCCTTCTGTCTGTTGAGGAACCACTGGGGGATGTTGTACTGAAGAGGGTTGCTGATGACGGCAATGAGCTTGTCAATCTCCTCGTTGGTCAGCTCACCGGCACTACAGGATTAGGAGAACAGGATGGGAGAATTACCGCTTGCGAATATCGACCTCAGCCTTCTTGCACACAGCGGTGGCGAAACGACGACCAATACCCTTAATCGAGGTCAGGGCGTAGACGATCTTCTGCTTGCCATCAATGTTGGTGTTGAGGACACGCAGAATGTGCTGGAACTCTCCCTGGTTCACAAGACTCTATTTCCGTGGTCAGCACGACTCTCGAAAGGACAGGGGACTTACCATATCGATTGGTTTCAAATGAACGCAAATACTAAACTGCTTCCCACCAGTCCGCGATTCGGGGTGATTTTGGTTGGAATCGCTCTCGCATGAAAAGGATCCTACTGCTTCGGAATTGGATGCTCTCTTCCGCTTTCGCGAAACGGGGATGAATCGGACCTTCTGTGGATGGATTGTCATTCTCGTGCTCTTTCAAGCTGCTGCTTGCCTCCCGCACATTTATCACGGGCCAGAATCAAATGAGCAGGCAAGAGGGCAAGAAGGTGAAGTGGGCGCTGTTTCCCTGGTTTCATCTAGGCGTCGGCAAAGGGAGCAACACACTTCCAACAGACGGAGACGCGCACTGTTGCAATCGATTTGGACGGGACTGCGCCAATCGGAGCGGCGAAAGAAAGGCCACTGCTGGCGATCGCAACGACTGTTATCGATACGGATGTGCGTGCCAATTCATCGGCTGAAGTGTAGGATCCAGAGAAGAGGGCGCTGCAGTGGAATACGTTGCAGAATCTTGCGGCGTTGTCTCCGGACGTGTACGCCGTGGTGTTCAACTCGAGTGCGTACTACCAGGCCCAATTCAACGCGACTCTCCACTTCCAGAATGACGTGCGGTATGATAGGCACTATTATGTTCCGAGTAGATCGAACCGCTACGGGACGCCGATCTTCAAGGAGATGATCCTCTTCTTGGAGAGAACGGTGGACGCCGCGTTCTACGGTTACTGCAACGGCGACCTGTTGTTCGAGGACTCTCTCGTCCCTCTCCTGTCGGCCATTCAGGATCGAATCCGTAAGGGCGAGTTGTTGCCTCAGGTACTCTGTCCTTCCGTCGTGTAACGTAGACGTTCATGGTGGGCCGTCGCGTGAACATCTTCCCTCCCTTTCCGAGAATGAGCAGCGACGCGGCAGAGAACGGTCGCCGGATCCTCGTTGCGTCGCAGAACAAGCCGCTGTTCCAGAGCGACGCGGAGGATTACTTCCTGTTCACGCGCGACGCGCTGGACTGGAGGGAGATCAAGGACGTGGTGATCGGGAGACCAGGATATGACAACTACCTGGTGACGCAGGTGTACCATCGCAGAGAGCGCGTCTCCTTCGTGGACGTGACCAACGCGCTGGTGGTGGCGCACCAGACGGACGTGGAGGGCGTGAAGGCGGGGCACCGGCGCAGTCGGGACAAGGTGTACAACCTGAAGCTGATCGGGCGCGACTGGCAGAAGGGGCGCACCGAGTACAGCGACTGGCGCGTGGAGCAGTACCCGGCGCGCGTGTTCTCGCTGCTGCGGCGCACCACGCCGTCGGGTCGCTCGTTCGACGACGGGTTCCTGGTGGAGGAGGTGGAGTGGGTGCGGCGGTGGATTCCCTCGGGAGCGCGCTGCGCCTACTTCGCGAAGCGGGTCGTGTCGGGCGTGCTCGGCTCGCTGTGCGCACGGGTTGTGGTGGTGGTGGCTGGAGAGGAAGTGAGCAGCGCATCGCGAAACGCGACAGAGACTGATAAGAAAGACCTTCTACCGAACGTGGAGGTGCTAACGGCAGCCATCAATCTCACGTAACACTGACTCTCTCTCTGAAGGAATAGACAAACCTGCAGTCATGACAACGCCTACGTGAGTGCGCTGGATGCGCAGACAGATGTCTTCGACGTGATTATCATAGACGGGTTTTGCAAGCCTGAAGTGGCGGATGCTGCTCGGCGCCACATGAAGAAGGAGGGAATGCTGATTGTGCGAGGTCCGGAACGCGACGATCCTGCAATCCGAAAGAGCTACAAAGCAGTCGACGCGTGAGTTAGGAGGTGTGCGTTGAGGAGTAGCCTTCCGTGCTTGACGAATCCGGGAAAGGAGTTCAGCGGGATGTCCGTCTATCGAAACGAGTAGTCCTCGTAACGCTTTCGCACTTTGACCACAGCGATTTGTTTGTTCCACACTGGGCGTTTCATCGAACTCACTCGTGCACCCACTTTCTTTTCACGCAGGACAGTGAAGAGCAGAAACCGACTGATGAACCTGTACTATCCGCAGCAGACGCAGTACCCTCAGCCGATGGTGTTCTTTCAGGAAGACGATGACGGATAGACTGGGAGTCAGCCCAATGTTCCTGTAGCCGAGGCCGTAGCAAATCAGAGCGCGTATCCGACCTCCATGATCCCGACCGCGATTCCCGTTCAAGAGCAGCCTGTGGCGCAGCAGGAGGAGAGCGACAAGAACAAGAAATCGTTTACCACGACACTGAAGCAAGTCGGGACGGGAGCCGTGAAGGTGTATGGATCCATATTCGTACGCGTCAGCACTGCCATCTGAGGAGTAGAAAGGCATTAGCAAGGGCGTTCAGACGATGACCTCGAAAGCCCTCGACAACGCGAAGAAGAAGCAGACGAACGACTTTTCGCGCCTGAAGGACTACTACTTCCACAAGAATCCGCCTAGTGCTCAGATGCAGTGCTTCGACGACACGTTCGTGTCTCTCTTCGAGATTGCGCTGTCTTTGGAGATGCAGAACGCCTTCAAGCAGAGCGACATATCCTGTGCAGCGTTCGTGCGCGTTCCTTGACCGCAGCCGAAGGCGTATCTCCAGGCGAAGTGTCCGGCGCTGAAGGTGGAGGCTCTTGACTCCGGGAACAAGTACATGATCGGCACGGTGGGCTCGATGCGCGTGTACTGTCTGCGCGGCACCCGCACTCCCATGGACGTGGTGTCGGACCTGAAGGCGGTGCCGAAGCCGTTCGGTCCCGGGGAGGTCCACAAGGGGTTCTACGACCGGATGGACAGTATCCTCACCAAGTACCCCGTGCCCGCGGGCACGATCCGCGTCCTGCTGACAGGCCACTCGCTGGGCGGCGGCGCGGCGCACTGCGGGTACTTGATGATGAAGTCACTGTACCCGTCCATTCCGGTGGTGTGCGTGACCTTCGGCGTGCCGTGCGCCGTGTCGACGGAGGTGATGATGGCGGTGGAGGAGCCGCGGGAGATCGTGAACTTCATCGACGAAGGGGACTACATCCCGTCGATCACGATCGAGAAGTACACGAGTAGGCGTGGGTGCGAGGCGTGATGGGCAGAGCAGATCCTGAACTGGATGATGACGGACAAGAGCGCGGGAGAAGACTCCCTATTCTCCTTCAGCGACGTGTTCTATGCGGGAAAGGTGATGTCGATCACGGTGGAGAAGCTGTGTCACTACCACCCGATGGGCACGTACTACTACGTCGCGTTGGGTCGTGGAGGTGATCTGTAGCTGCCCCTGCCGCTGAAGAACTACATGAAGCACCCGCTGCGCTGCCGGTCGGAGGAGCACTTCCACTTCCTCTTCGAGTCGCAGATTAAGCGGAAGGAGTCCAAGTTCTTGTACCATATGGTGAAGACGTACTACGATCGGATGTACAAGTACATCATCGATCCGTCTGTGGTGAGGAACGCGCGCGGTAGTGATGCGTAGCCAATCGACAACTTTGACAGCACGCTCCGCTGGCTAGATCCCCTCGAGTACAAGAAGATTATGGAGGCGGAAAAGGAGTGAGTGTGTTGCTTTGAGTGCTGTGTTTGTTCTTTTCGTTTTGAGTGTTATGCCCGTTGTATACGTTCTATCAATTCTACCAAATCAATCAATCCCGTCACCCCTAACCCGGTCTGATTGTTCGCAGGGGCGCTGCTTCCACGTTTCCCCATTTCGATTTCCACAATTTCTCTTTATTCGATTCGGAAAGGTAACCATGGTGGAGATTATGTGGCTCGGACAGGCCTGCTTCTACATTAGATGCAATGGCACGAGTATTGTTCTTGATCCTTACTTCCAGCAGGAGAAGGTGGCTTGTTCGAGGAGCGGTGTTAGAAATAGTGCCCCAACCCGATCCCCGAGTGCGTGTACGAGGCTGACTGGTTGCTGGTGTCCCATGCGCACCACGACCACATCGACGACGCCTTCCCTCTGATGAGAAGAAACCCCAAGATGAGAACGAACGTAGTCGTGTGTCCCTTCTTTCATCCTAGCTTTCTGTTGAGATTGGCGAGTACTTCTGCTGCAACGGTTTCTCTGGTGTGTTCTTCTGCCGGGGCGTGACGAGTAGATCGCGTGAGAAAGATGAACAAGGGCGCCTTTGTCCCCATGTCTGGAGGCTTCAAGGTGGCGTTTGTGCACGCTGTACGCGCCTTTTCTCTGACTGAGTGATAGGAGCACTCCTCTGGTATGAGAACGGAGGACGGATCTTACGTTGGTGGAGAGGCGAACAGCTTCATTCTGTGCACTCCCGACAACCATGTGATCTACTTCACCGGCGATACCGCTCTTCACGGCGATATGGAGCTCATCAACGACTTCTACAAGCCCGACATTTGCCTGCTCTGCATGGGCGGCGATTTCGCCATGGGACCTGTGGAGGCTGCGTACGCCGTGGACCGCTACTTCACGAACGCCAAGACGGTGGTTCCGATGCACTGGGGAACGCAGGGCTGCCCTGGCACTCCGGACCAGATGAAGGCCGCTATGAAGAGAACGGACGTGAACTTCCTGGAGGTGATTCCTGGAAAGATGTACGAGTTGTAATGGGCGCGTGTTTGTTGGAGAGCGAAAAAGAGGGATGGAGAGAAGAGTAGAATGGAATAACCGCGGGGATGGCGGAATAAGAAGGATAGATGAATGGAAATCATGGGCACAAATCGCATCCGCGTTGAATGTGTATTTGCTTTCACTGTACGCATTCCCTCGATTCCGCCATTTTGCTCACGGTCTGTAGGTTTGGATTCGTGTTTTCCTACAGTACTTCTTGATCGTTGCCCTTCACCTACCCTGACTCCAAGAATTCCTATTTCCCCGTCCGTTTCTCAGATAAGTGGGTTTTGGGTTGTTCTTTCGCCATCTCACGTTGCGGTAGTTTCTGCTCTTCTTCCTGACTTTGGCCATGAGCGCATGCTATCCGAGTGCTGAAACGTTCCCTCTCCCTAAATCGAATGCGACTGCGTGTTCCCCGTATTGCAAGCGACTTCCGATTCAGGAGGGCTCTCCGTCGAGTCCCCCCATACCGTTGGTGAACGCAGACCAGCATTCGAGTCAGGACGCAAACCACATGCTTATCCGCGAGCTGGCGGCGCTTCACACCACAACGGAGCGGAAGCTGATCATCGTGCCCCACTTTTTCTTTTACGTGAACAACGTTTCCGGCGCGCGCATCAAGTACCAGCACGCCAGTCGCGAGAAGGTGGTGCTGTCCACGTCGAAGCTGGACGCGATGGAGTCTTCTCCCGTCAACTGCGTGTTCGAGGAGTCGAAGGTGCGTCGGTTCTCCTGTCCCTACGAGAATTGCACCTACTCGACGACGCGCAACAGCGATCTGAAGGTGCACATCCGCACGCACACGGGAGAGAAGCCGTACAAGTGTCCGTTCCCGGGGTGCACGTACGCCTCCATCACGAAGTCCATTCTGACCACGCACCTGCGGACACACACGGGCGAGAAGCCGCTGAAGTGTCCCTACCCGGATTGTTACTACCGTTCGGCGAGTCACAGCAACCTGAAGGTGCACATTCGAACTCACACGGGAGAGAAGGCGTTTCACTGCACGTTTCCGAACTGCGCGTTCGCGTCGAGTACGTCTAGCGAGTTGAAGCGGCACATGCAGAGTCATGTGGAGGAGAAGGCGTTTCGATGCGATGTGAAGGGGTGCTCGTTTTCGTGCATTAGTCTGAACGAGTTGAAGAAGCACAAGAAGCACCACGGTTTCTGAGTTGTAGCTGCGTTGCGTGTTTGTTGAATAACCGCGGTGATTGTTTTGGTTCTCCTTTGGCAGTAAAGGAGAAGAGTCATTGAGGAGTCTTCGTCGTCTCACGATTATTGTTCATGCCTGTGAACGCTGTTCGAAACGGTAGACAGGGAAAAGCCAAAGCAAGGCTCTCCAACAATCGTCTATTCGGTGAACGACGACTGTCGGGTGTAATGTCGTAGACGTGGTTATCTCTGGAGGCGTTTCGGGGATGCTGTCGGAGGTGTCTGTGTTTCCCATCGATGTCCTTGCGTTGCGTATGAAAGTGTCGTTGCACCGCAACAAGAGCATGTACCGCGTGTACAAGGACATCGTGAAGAACGGTGGTGGTTGGCGGCGAGAGTGACGCGTAGAAGGACGTACGGCACTCTTCTCGGGCGTGGGGATCGTCCTTCTCGCGGCGATTCCGTCGAAGACGCTGTTCTTCATGGGATACGAGGGCGTGCGGAGTCTGGGCGATCGCTGCGGTTCTGAGAAGCTGCGTCCCGCGTTCAACTTCTTGGCGGGAATGTGCAGCGAGATCTTCTCGTCGATGGTGTATGTGCCCGAGGAGGTGATCAAGTCGAGGATGATGCTGGGGAAGATCACAGACCGTGGGCGAGCGGTGCGCGAGTGAGGCGTAGGTCACTGGATGGTCGACAATTCCCACTACAAGACCTCGCTGCACGCGGCGCGGGAGATCTACCAGATGGAGGGCATTCGCGGTTTTTACAGCGGGTACTGCAGCTGCATTCTGACGGACTGCGTGAACAGTGGCTTTCAGGTGCTGTTCTACGACGCACTTCGCAGGCGGTATCTTCGCCACAAGGCTTCCGAGGGAGAGGCGATCCAGGTAGCGGTTGTCGGGCGTGTGTGAGCGTAGTTCGGAGAGGAGATCGGACTGGCGGCGGTGTCGGGGATGATGTCGACGCTGCTGTCGAACCCCTTTGACCTGATCACCTGTCGGTTGATGGTGCAGGATCGGAGCGGGTAGGAGCGAGAGAGGGGCGTGAGGGGTAGGGAGAAGTACTACAGCGGCGTGGCGGACGTGATTCGGAAGGTGTACCGGAACGAGGGAGTTCGCGGCTTTTACAAGGGTTTGATGCCTCGGATGATGTACGTGACTCCTCTTGTGGCGATTCAGTACTCGTGCTACCAGTTATTTAGGAAGTCGTTGGGTTTGAAAGACACGATGGCTTAGTTCTTTTGCTTTTCTCTTGTGTTTGTTATTGTCCAGTAGTGGGATGTGTGCATCATTGTGGAGTGTACTGTCTTTGTGGGACTTGATAAACGAGGAGTGAGTGAACGACTTGATAAACGAGGAGTGAACGACTTGATAAACGAGGAGTGAACGACTTGATAACCAAAGAGTCAACGAAGCGTACGCGACATCACACAAGTAAACTCACAACAAACAAACAACGGCTTCTGCAACTCAGACGACAACACGCCAATCACCTCCTCGTCCTCCTCCACTCTCTTCTCCAACTCCTCTATGCGACCCTGAAGCGAGCGAATCACACGCTGCCAATCGCCAGCACACAGTTCTCTGTCGTGAAACACAAGGGTATCATTCTCACGCACACCGTATGACTGCAGGGACCGATTCGCATCCAGCTTCAGAGTGCGGAAGTAGCAATCTGCGCGAGTGGGATGGAGCAGAATTCCCTTCTGCCTGAACATGGCCACGTGGGACTGAATGCAGACAGAGGTTTTATAGGACAGGGGAAAGAGGGAGGCAATGGTCACGCCACAGCAATGGATGTAAATGAGGGAGCACAGCAACACCTGCAGCGTTTTGGTACTGAGATCCACACAGGAGAGATCCGTATCGGCAGTAATCTTGGTAGTGTCCAGGAACACGAGTAAACGCGAAACGGGGATTTGCAAACGACTCTACAATGAATGGAACTCACAACGAGAACCGAAATGGCTTCAAGCAGGACTCTCCCAGAAATCGGGGTTGATACACGGAGACTGTGTACTCTTCCCTTGTACTTGAAGGCGAGGTCGATAGTGGCGTCCGGAGTCTTGAACGCCATGCTTGGAATTCAAAATGATGATTCCGCTGTGAGTGTGCGTACTTCTTCCGCTGGGATGGACAGTCATTCTGGACGCTACAGGAGGGACGTGCGCACAGGGAACCGAAAAGTGGAGGATAAGTGGAGTTCCCGAAGGGAGGCGTTTCTTGCTCGCATTCATTTTCTCGTTGACACGATGGATAGTGATGAGAGTGCTCCAAGCGAATTGAACATAAAAGCAAAGAAACCGGGACCGCGGAGAACGAAGTGCATTTGGTGTGGATCTACGGAATGCAACCATTGTCGATGCACGGGACAGAGCGGATGTAACCACCGTAAGGGAGAAATGTGTCCGAATGCAAGATACAAGCGAAGACTTGTTTGCAACTCATGCGAGAAGAACAAATTGAAGGAAAAGAGCCACCGTTCTGAGACGATGGCGGGCCAACGGAAGAGGCAGAAGTCCCAAGCGAAATCTGGAAAGAAGCGTGCCGCTCCGCCGCCGGTCGCTTCTCCTCCCCCGAAACAGGAAGTGGCTCCCGCAAAGGAAGTTCCGGCCGCTCCACCAGCTGCTGGTGAGGGAACGTGAGTCGACTGACTCTTAGGTGTGATTGTCCTTCTCGTGCTGGAGAACGACAGCCGGGAGCTGGACTCTATCCAGGTGAGCAGCACGGACGTTGCCATTCGCATCCTGAGGCCCTACATTGTGCAAATCCTGTACAAGTACGGAGTGGTGAGCGAGTTCCTGTTCCTACGCAATGGGATATGCATCGAGTTTGAGAAGGAGGTGGTGACGCCGCTGAACAGCATAATCACGGTGATCAACGGCGTGAACAGCATGGTGATTCGCGCCATCAAGCAGGCGCAGCCTGTCTACCCCGCACTGTATTCGGACTACTCCCAGTTCTCCTTCCCGTACAACAAGAACGGATATCTGTCGCTGCAGCCGATGAACGTGCAACCCGTGCCTCTGATGCAGCAGGCCGCCGACGTGCCGCAGTCTTCAGGTCACCCCACCCAGCCGCAGTCCTCGGTGCCAGCGCAGCAACAGTCGTTGCCACAGTCGTTGCCACAGTCGTTGCCACAGTCGTTGACACAGCCGCCGCCGCAGGGAAGCGAGCGTGGGTGGGAGTACTACGGGAACGAGAACCCGCTCCAGCGGCTCTTGCGAGAGGCGAAGGCGAGCGGACGCATTGAGGAACTCGCGAACCAACCGATAACGAGTAACGCGGAGCTGGGTCTGGACGACACGCCGAGGGACTTGGCGTCGCGCAACAACTCGGCGTTGCGGTTTGGTAGCTATGAGAACGTGTATTCGCGGAATGGGAGCATGCTGTTCCCCCCAGGCTCGCGGCCAGGTTCCATGCTTTTTAACCCGCTCGGCAGCAATGCCTCTCTCGACTTCAGGGAAACGCCCAATCCCTTGTTGGAAGAGTTGGTGAACCGACTCCACGATGGTGAATATGATGATATCGACAAAGGGGCGCCTAGTTTATAGAGTATTCGTGTTTTATTCGTCGTTTTTCGTTTTGAGTCATCTTTTCTAGTTTGCCATGTTTCTTTCAGACCTTTGTGCATCTCTTTTTGAGAGGTATCGAGCCCACCTCCTCGTTTTGGTGGAGTTGAAGTAGTGTGTTGGGGTGAAAATGATGAAGCTGGGGAGCGCGAGTGCGTGTCTGAGGGGCTGGGTTCCTTCTCATTCCTTTCCTCTTCCCTCAGATTGTTTCTATTCGATTCAGTCAGAATGGTAGGTGTCGTTGTTCGTTGTGCTTGACGGAACCGACAGGGTTTCGTTGCTGTTGGTGGGGAGTTGTCTCATTTCCGTGTAGCCCAAGGAGATCAAGGACGTCCGTGATTTTATTCTTGCTTCCAGAAGAAAGGATGCTAGCTGTGAGGGTTTGTTTGTGGGTTCACTCTGTAGTGATTAAGATCAAGAAGAATGCCAACGGAGAAACCAAGTTCAAGGTGCGATGCAGCAAGGTAATCGTGCGGCTGGAGTGCGTCTCATTTGTAGTACCTTTACACGATGGTGGTGAAGGATTCGGTGAAGGCCGACAAGCTTGCCAAGTCTCTTCCTGTGAGTAGGTGTTTGTGTTGCCGTGTGATGTGCAGACGTGAAGAAGATTGAGCTGTAAGGGTGTTGCTTCTGAGTGTGTTGTTTGTTTGATAGATGTGGGTGTGTGATTGTTGTTGTGCTTGAAGTGTGATGGTTGATCTTGGGGTGTAATGACTGAATGTGAAGTGTAATGACTGATCTTGAAGTGTAATGACTGAACGTGAAGTGTGATGACACGAGTAAACGCACCACAAACTCCACACTTGTCCAAGAAAGACAAAAATGTACACTAGTCTTTAAGAATCTCTGCAGAGCGAGCGAGGAAGAACTTCTCGATGTTGTCTGCACACTTATAGTAGGAGGTGTTCTTCGCGTTGTACACCTTGGCGTTGTTCACGATGAGATGGAGGTCGTCCAGAAACATGCGCGCATCCGTGTAGTACTTCCCAGCCAGCCGCTTCTTCATCATCGACAAGTCTACGTCTCAGCAGCCCCAGCACGCGCTACCCATGGGAGTCTTCACGTACTTGAGGTAGTCGGGCACGTCGTTGATGGACACAGGATTGCGGAAAGGCCAGCTATCGCTGTGCTCCCACACCTCGCTCAGCAGCTTGCTCAGCCGATCCTGCAGGTCGTTGACCGGCTTCACCTGCTCCTGCAGCGAGGCCTCATCCCACCCCGCCTCGGCGAGACCAGGAATGGCGTACACACTCGTGAGGGGCTCCGCGGGGAGCGTGTAGACTGTGGCGTGATGCGAGCGAGAAGCCGCCTCCTTGTAGACGCACTCTCGCTGGCGACCCACCAGAGTGCGGATGTCGCTGTAATTGACTTGGGGAAAAAGACGGCAGCAGCGCAGTGTCGCGCTGTCATAGTCCTTGATGTAGCCTTTCCACAACTTGCGGTCAATCAGAATGGTCTCGGAAAAGCCCTGCTTCTTGAAGAACCCCTTTGCATTTTCGTCCGCGTACGTCAACATGTACTCCACCTTGGTCTTCAGATAGTCCTTCAGGTGGTTCATGAGTCTCGTTCCGAAGCCCTAGACTGAAGTCAACGAATCGAGATTACGTGAATCTGCTCATCCGTAGACACGGTGCAGAACACGATTTCCACGAAATTGCGGTCACGGAACATGCGGTATGTGATTCCGCCAATCACCTTGTTTCCTCTCAACACGATGAGATTGTCGTGGCGTCTACAGGTCATTCCTCCTCCCCGCAACGGAACTTGTCAAAGATGAGACGGACGATGTATTCCTTCGGCATGCGCGGCAACTGACTGCTGACGATCATTTTGAGACCGATCAGGAGGTAGTTGTTCTGATCGCACCCGTCATTGGTAACGACGCAGAAGGTGATGTCCCCGTCCCGCTCAAGCACTTCGGTCTTCCCCTCCGTGGTGCGGATGTCAATCATCGTGGTCGCCATGAGACTAACTGGCAAAGATTCGAATTCTCGTCGTTGCGGAAGGAAGATTTTGGATGGATGGGAACGACGAAGTGACGATCGACGAGCTGGACGCCACAATTGAGGGACTGCACAACGATCTGACGTTGTTCAGGGAAGCGATTCAATCGTACCTGGAGCATCGTATTCTTCACATGGACTGCGTGAATGTGTAGACGAACTGCTTGAAGACCTGGACAAGGATGTGAATCAGGAAGAGGTGGATCGGCTTATCGCGTATGAAAAGGGCGATGCAATTCGGCTGAACATTGTCAAGATGGACGGGAGCACGTTTTGTGGGAGTGTACCGTGGCGAGGTGAAGCGTAGCGATCCTGGTGTACAAGTCTTCCACGGTGAATCACGTGAAGCTTGCTATCCGCGATTTCATTATTCGCCAGCTGCCTGTCCACAAGCGAGGTCGCGTGTCTTGGAAGCACACGTGGAAGCGGTATTGCTTGCAGTGCGAGGACGGGACGCTCCTTCTGGACAACCGCAACTTCCTCCGCGACTTTCCGATCCACGAGGGCTCTGAGTTGCGCATGGTGGTGAAGCCGATAAAGCGCCGTGAGAAGCGTCCGCGCCAGCCGAACCAGCGGAAGCGTTTTTACAACCCGAATTTGAAGCGGTGGCGTGTTTGTTGAAGCTCATTCTCTTTCATGACGAAGTACATTCCTCCGCGCAACTTCAATATGGTGTACAACAATATCTACCGTTGTACGACGCCGGGCGATTTGAACTACCCGTTTCTGGAGCGCCTTCGTCTTCGAATGATTGTGTATCTGTCGGACAATCCGGTTTCTTCGGAGCTGTAGGAGTTGGCTGTGCGGAACTACGGAATAGAAAGTCGTTTTGCGACGACTGTGGCATTTCCTTGAGACAGGTGTTCAGCACGCAGCGAAACAACTCCATCGACGAAACGGTACATACTGGGAAAGAGCGTGACGCGTAGTTGGTGGTGAATGCGCTGAAGCTGGTGTTCGACGTGTCCAATCTTCCCGTGCTGATTATGTGCGACGAGGGGAGCAATCGGACGGGTATCGTGGTGGCGTGCTTTCGGAAGAAGCAGAAGTGGAACCTGTCGTCGATTTTCGAGGAATATCGGCGGTATGACGGTCCGAAAGTGGATTTGGGGCGGCTGCGTGACGCGTAGTCTAGTTTTGATAGTGAGCAGTTCATCGAGCTTTTCGATCCCGATTTGCTGTGTGTACCAGTAGAGGATAGTTCATTGTATGGTCTGTTTTGAGGAGTGTTTGTTCACAAATCCATTCTTCCTAGTTGAGAAGGGGCTCTATTTGTGTTTGTCGTGGACGGTTGATGAAGTGGATCAGCTCGTAGGAATCGAAGGCACGCTTTGTGGGTTTCTGTACACTAGTCGCTTTCCATGAGTTCCACATCACCTGTACGGATTTGCAGTGGACAGAGTGAGGTGTAGGAAGAAAAGGAGAAGGAGCAAGCGTTTATGCTGGAGCAGCAGAATATGGCTCTGGCAAAGCAATATGTGATCGTGAAGGAGGAGAACAATCAGTTGCATACCGCAAATAGTAGATACTGCAAGGAATTGAAGGAAGCGCAGGAGGACTGCTACAAATACCAAACCATTATACAAATGTTATTCTCGCGTGTGAATCAGGTGATCGCATCGTGTACTGCGAGTGCTGTTCGTGCTTTCTCGTTGCGTAAGGGTTAGGGTGCGGAGTCTTCGAATTCCCAATCGGAGGAGATTTTGGATCTGTTCGGAAAGGGTATACTCTCGGACGATGCGATCAGCGCCATCTTGTCTTCCTTTGTTTCTCCGTTGAAGAGTGACTGGTCGTTGGAGGAGGAAGAGGAGCCGAGTTCAAAGCGGGTTCACGTGGATGCGTTGCCTGTGGATTCTTCTCAAGCGGGTGCGTCTTCTGTAAGTGCGTCTTCTGTGGAGGCATCTCAAACGAGTACATCTCAGACAAGTACATCTCAAACAGATACGCCCCAATCCATTACATCTCAAGCGAGCATCCTCATCCAGCGCCTCACCCGTCTCGAGCGCGTGTTGAAGGGCGACACCTCCACGCCCCAACCCGCCGTGACCAGTGGTCTCCGGACGGACGCGCTTCGCTCTGCCCTCGTGTCTGCAGGATCTCGCTTGCAGACGCTGATGCGTGAGATCGCGGACCTACGCGCGCAGGTGCGACAGCTGCAGCGTGACAACGCGAAGTTGCAGGTGGCGCCGACGCCGTCTTCGGAGAACCCCGTGGAGGCGCCGCTGGAGCCATCGACAAGCGTAAAGGAGGCGAGTGCGAAGAAGGAACCGAACGCAAAGAAGGAGACGAGCGAGGAGGCGGAGGGCAGCGAGGACCTCCTGAAGCAGATCAAGGCGCTCCAGCTGCAGGTGGAGTCCCGCGGGGAGGCGGTGGAGCTGGCGGAGCGGGAGCGCGCGCGGTTGGAGCGCGAGACGTCGGAGCTGAGGGCGGAGGTGGACCGGAGAGGGCGGGAGCTGGACGAGCAGGAGTGGCGCCACCGACGCGAGGAGGAGAACTACCACCGGTGCGTGGACGACCTGAAGTACGACTGGGGCCGCGACGAGGAGCGCTACCGAGCGTTGCGGGAGGACACGGAGGCGTTGCTGGCGAGCGTGGAGGCGCGTCTGGAGCGGAAGGAGCGGGAGTGGCGAGAGGAGAAGGAGCGGTGTCAGGACGAGATGGCGAAGGTGAAGGAGGAGGCGGCGCAGGTGCGGCGGGAGCGCGACGCGTTCGAGAAGAAGCTGAAGCGCCGCAAGCTCTTCGGCGAGGCCCTGGCGGCCACGGAGCACATCATCGACAAGCTGCGGAATGTGCAGAAAATGGGGGAGAAAGTGGAGGGCGAGGAGTCGGCGCGAATCGAGATCCTGAAGAACCAGCTGAAGGACATGAGCGAGGCGTTCCGGTCGTGCGAGGGGGTGCTGCACAAGACGAAGAACCTGGTGATTTTCGGCGACAAGAAGAACGACCAGTTGCTGTCGGAGTTTTTGGAGCTGCAGAAGGCGTTCGACGAGCTGAAGCTGGCGAAGGAGCGCGAGGCGCAGACGCTGCAGGAGAAGGAGGGCGAGATGGAGAAGCTGCGCGGCGAGAACGAGGAGCTGCGACAGAGCAACGAGGCGCTGGAGAGGGAGTGCGCGACGGTGATGGAGGAGGTGCGGTCGATCCACAGCGAGGTGGTGGGGATGATCGCGGGAGAGGACCGGTACGAGCAGCAGGCGGCGGCGGCGGAGAAGGCGAAGGCGAAGCTGGAGAAGGAGGTGGAGGAGCTGGGCGGCGTGGTGCAGGGACTGCGCACGAGCGTGAAGCGGGAGCGATTCCGATTCGTGGGGGCCGGTGGAGGCGGTGAGGTGTAGGAGCAGCGTCTCATGAATATGCGCGGCGAGGACGAGAAGGAGGTGATCGATCTGATGCAGGAGGAGATGCGACGGTACCGCAGCGAGCTCATGTGTCCGGTGTGCAAGGTAGGCGCTGTGGGCGTGGGTGAGCGAGTAGACGAAGCCGAAGGACTGCATCTTGGCGAGGTGTCAGCACATCTTCTGCAGAGAGTGCATCGAAGAGAGGATTGCGGTAGCGTTGGCTGGGCGGTGTGAGAGGTAGAGGAGAGAGCGGAAGTGTCCCCGTTGCCTGCTGCCTTTCGGCGTGGACGATGTGAAGCGGGTGTGGATTGTGAACGATCCGCAGCTGTACGACGAACTGAAGGAGGGAGATAAGTCGTTTTGAAGGGATGTGTTTGTTGTGAATGACGTGTGTTCCTTCAAGACAGTGGAGTTGTCTGCTCTTTCGAGTTCTCACCTCTTCAAACACATGAACTGACCGAGTCTTCACATCTCCTTGTTGTGTATATGCATTCCTCACGTGCTTCTTTGCAAATGCTTCGTCACGTGCTTCTTCACGTGCTTCCTCACCTGCCTCAAGTCATTGGAGGACTTCATCCATCCACAGTGTTTACTCGAAATCCGTGAGACGATGGAGAAAGGTGCCGCCTTCGAGCTGAAGAGGAAGATAGGAGGAATGGACGACATAATCGACGAGGTGCTCCAAGTCATTACGGAATGGCACGAAGCGGAACAGAACCACTCGTATTGGCTTTGAATCCCCTTGACAACTAGATATTCCTCCTTTTTAGTGACGGGAGGAGTGGGGAGCGGGAAAACGTTCATCATGCAGCAAATCGTGAAGTCGCTCGGAATTCCTTTCTTGTACATAAAGTGCTCGACGGTGCTGAAGGCGACGGTTGGGGACAGCGAGAGGGTTCTTCGTGTTTTGCCTTTTCGCAGTGATAATCGTGTAGTCTCTTTTCAGCTACCACAAGACGCACGGCCGATGCATTCTTCTCTTCGATGATCTCGACGTTCTCGTACCTGCGTCTGTGGACGTTACCGCATCCTTTCAGAGTCGACTGAGCGCCCAGTTTCTCGACGCCATTCGATGCCAAGCGTCGTCGACCCTCACCATAGGGATCGTGAACCAGGGCCAGTTGGAGCACGTGAACGAGCTTCTGTGCTGTTCCGGATACATTCCCCGGGTCATTTGCATTCCGAAACTGGACAAAAGGAGAAGGCGAGACGTGATTCGCGTGCTCCTGGGATCCCAGTTCGCGCCGTCTCTCCTCGACCGCATTACGGACGAGACTGCATCCTATTCTGCTGCGGACCTGAGTCACCTGTGCTACGCGTGTCTGGAGAACCCCACGGAGGCACATGTGTCCGCGGTGCTGGACTCCCACCACTCGTCGTTCACTCGGCGCCTGCACGCCGTGCGGTCGCTTCCCGGGGGCTTTTCCTCGCTGTACGGAGCCCAGTCGCGCATTGCGCAGGTGCGGAGCGGGATCTTGCGTCCGCTGCTGCATCCGGAGTTGTACGCGCAGTACGGACTGCAGCCGCCCGCAGGAGCGGTGTTTTACGGCGATTCGGGATGCGGGAAGAGCTATATGATCGAGGCGATTGCCGAAGAGACGAAGAACGAGATTCAGGTGATCGAGGTGCTGTGCAGCGATTTGCTGGGCAAAGTGGTGAACGGGGGAGACGATGATGCGTAGTATCTCGGCGACTCTGAAAAGCGTCTCCACGAGGTGTTCACGCTGGCGAGACAGGCGTCGCCGTGCATCTTGGTGCTGGACAACGTGGAGTCCATCGCACAGAGGCGAGGAAACGACACGAGCGAGGAGAAGTCGTTTGACCGTCTCCTGTCTTGTCTGCTGACGGAGCTCGACGGCTTGTACTCGGCGAACAACCAGGTGTTCGTTATCGGCACGACGCAGGATAGGAACCGTCTGGACTCTTCGATTCTGCGACCGGGTCGCTTGGAGCTTCACATCCCCTTTTCGCTGCCCACGCCAGCAATTCGCCTGGAGGTGCTGACTCATTTGCTGCGCGACGTGCGCTTCGTTGAACAGGACAGGGATCCCGTGCTTTCGTGGCTGATGGTGAGGACGTCAGACTACTCGTATGCCGCGCTGAAGGGGCTGGTGACAAGAGCGGTGATGACGAGTTTTCAAACGAAGGAAGAGGTGGTTTTGAGTAAGGAATTGTTTCAACGTGTTCTCGATTCGTATTGCTGTTTGTTT
>ENA-UEQW01000495-UEQW01000495.1-human-gut-metagenome-genome-assembly--contig:-NODE-495-length-37240-cov-6.717515_pt1 | contig 37240 bp, 47 predicted proteins | sample MGYA00242947_ERZ507947 | MGnify/ENA primary metagenome ERZ507947 (study PRJEB26167, sample SAMN06115421) | human gut metagenome | host: Homo sapiens | place: China:Guizhou | collected 2015-03-17... | reverse complement strand
GTTTATTATCCAAAAGAATCATCACCTACTTTTTGTTCTTGTTTGGATTGTACTTTTCTTTATTAATAAGTTTTAAACGTTTTAAAGCAATTTCTAGTTCATCACGGAATAAATCCATTGATTCTTCTGATAGGTCTTCGCCATCATAGGCAGCTGGACCATATTCCTTAGATGTTAGTTTTTCCATGATATTATCAAGATCTTTTTTTATGTCACGATTATCTCTTGCGGATAAACCGTTTTCTTCAACTAAATCTGCCTTAGTAATTCCAAAATAATTTGCCATTAATTCAATTTTATCAATTCTTGGATAGGTATTTCCATTTATCCAATCAGTGAAAGTTGTGTATTTAAATCCTAAATCTTTACATATTTGATTGCGGTCTTTACCTTTAAGCTCCATATAATGTCGAATATTTTTGGCCATTATTTCTTTATTGCCGAGTCCGCTCATATGTAGACACCTCTTTTCTTATTTGATGTAATTAAATTATATGGGGAAACCGTAAAAAAATCAATATATTTCTAAAAAAAATACGAAAAAACCGTTGACATTACGGTTAAACCGTAGTATATTAATTTCAGACAAAACGAAAGGGGTGTGATAAAAACATGGCGATTACGTTAAAAAGCGCGAGGGTAAATAAGGGACTGACGCAAGTAAAAGCGGCAAAACTTATTGGAATTACGCCAGATACGCTTAGTAACTATGAGAGAGGAAAGTCATATCCGGATGTTCCGATTATCCAAAAGATGGAACAGGTATATGGTGTATCTTATAGTGAACTTATTTTTTTACCCATAAATAACGGTTAAACCGTAATATGGCGAATAGTGGAGCATTAGAAGATACCACAACACAAGTTCAATAGAAGGAACAGCAGAGAGAAAGGAGAAATATGAGCGAAGCAGAAGAGTTAGAAAAACTGTGTCAGCCGGTAGTCGACTGGTTGAAAAAGAACCATGATCCACATACCGAGGTACATATAACTGTAGATCACATTGATCTGATGGAGAGTGTGATCGGTATTCCGGTAAAGTAGGGAGGTGGTTGGATGCCTAGAGTAACCATTAAGAAAAAGGAATACAAAGTCAGCGATTTCAGCAAGTGGATTGTTGGGAAGATGTATGAACAGGGTTTGACTCAGGCAGATTTAGCAAAGATGATCGGAATTACTCAGCCGTCATTTTGCAATCGCTTAAAAAAGGGATTGTTCAGTTATTCAGATATGTTGATTTTATTTAAAGAGTTGAAGGTGTCTGATTCTGAAATCCTTACTTTGATGAAATTATGAAGGGAGGTGGTAGTGTGTGAAACGTTTATCTAAAATCATCATGGCAACCGGCGGCACGATATCAATGCTTGCCATGTGTTGCTTAGACAGCGACGGAGTGTATATGTACTATGCCGCACTGGTCTGCATCCTTGGTGGATTTATCGCCGGTGCAGGGTACGGGTTGAGAGTCCTGTCGGAGCATAGGAGAGAGATGCAGATCGAGTTGCTTTATTTTCGGCAGGCGGACAAGCTGGACGGAGATATGGAGCTGATCGAGGAAAAAAAATAGCACCCTGATATTCTTTGGCGAGAACAGGTGCTATTTCAATCGTGGAAATACCTAGTATTTCTGCGTTTATTGTAACACTGGAATTGAGGTTGTGTCAATGTATGAGAAACAATGCAAACGCTGTGGGTGATCCATGGATCCTGGGGAAGGTCAGAACGGTATCTGTGATGATTGTATAACAGGGGAGACAAAACGGCAGCAGCGTGAAAATCAGATGGAGCGGATGGTTCGGACGGCGGACTGGAAGCAAATGGAAATGGAGGAATTTATAAGTGAATGCAAGTATTGAGATGAAAGCGGTAGCTTTGGAAAAACTTATCGCGGCAAGAAAAGATCTTCTACAGCAGCAGTATAAACTGCATGCATATTGTTCAGCCTTGGAAGAATGTTCAATTTTAATCTATTCCACCAAAGAATTTATGGAATATGCAGAATATTTTGAGAGACAGGTTTCTGTTGGAAAAGAACCAGAAGCATATATAGGTACTCGCTTGAGTTTCTTTTACAAAAAAACGGAAATATGTGCATATGCCAGTGACTTGGAAATGAAAAAGTATTTCGGTGAAGATGTGGTGAAGAGTCATGAATGAGATTGTACCAGATAATTATGATTTATTCAGACAGCGAGATGCGGATCAGGAACAATGGCTAGCAGGCAGACCCAAATGTATCTGTTGTGGGGAGGCAATACAGGAAGATTCCGCAGTACAGATCAGAGGGGATTATTACTGTGACCGCTGTTTGGATGATATGAGAGTATATATCGAGGATTAGGAGGGATAATTTTGGCACTGAAAAGTTATGAGGAAATGAGACAGATCGATGTAAGACCATATTGTGAAGAACGTGACGGACTTACCTATCTTAATTGGGCGAAATGCATTGCTTTATTGCATGAGAATGGTGCAAAAATCGTCCGGTGGGATCCGATACCGGATGAAAAAACAGGAAGCAGCCTGCGTATGGTAGATACGGTTTTTACGGATACAAAAGGTAATACAAACAGATGCTATGAAACCAGAATAAAGGTTGTAATTGATGATAAAGAGTATGAAATGCAGACACCCGTAATGAATGGTCCAAATCCAGTAAAAGACAACTCCATGAGTCAGCAGAGAGTATGGAACAGCATGTGCAGGGCATTTGTTAAGTGCGTTGCAATTAATACCGGACTGGGATTTAATTTATGGCTCAAAGAGGAAATGCAGCCATTTAGTAATGCCATTCCGCTAGAAGATGAAAAAGCATCCACAGCACAGATAACTACGATAAAAAGTTTATGTAAGAAGCACAAGATCAATGCAGAGTGTTGGTTGAAAATGAATAATACAACCTGGGGTGATCTTACTGCGGCAAATGCTGGAAATATGCTTAATGCATTAAAAGAGAGATATGGTGATGAGTGATGTATGCACAGGTAGGCATTAAACAGTACAGGGAAAATAAAGATGGTACTGATTTAGTGATTTCCATATCCGGGATGAAACTTGGAGATATGCTCCGCAGAAAGAAAATTCAAAACGCCGAGATTCGGTTTGATGATGGCAGGCATATATCTGCAGAGCAAAGAAAAAAAGCATACGCCACGATCAGGGACATTGCTGATTGGACAGGCTATCTGCCGGAAGAAATGAAGGAGCTTCTGAAATATGAACACATGATCCGCACGGGAGATTCAAAATTCAGCTTGTCAAACTGTTCTATGGACACGGCAAGGGAATTTATCAACACAATTCTGGAATTTGCTTTAGAGAATGGCATACCGCTTTCTGACAATGCCATAAATCGGACAGATGATATTGGAAGGTATTTATATTATTGCCTGATGCATAAGAAATGTGCCATATGCGGCAGGGATGGAGAAATACATCATGAGGATGCCATTGGAATGGGGAATGACAGGCGGAAGGTTGATGATTCAAATTATAAGAAAATCTGCCTTTGCCGGATGCACCACACCATAGCACATCAGATGGGAGTGATCCGGTTCCGTGAAGCCTATAAGGTGTACGGGATCGTTGCAAAAGATTTGTAGGGTTGAAACACCTTAAGAAACAGTTCATGTGAAAAATAATATATCACAGTATTATTAAGAACCATGATCTCCGGTGCCGATGGGTGCCGGAGGGGAAGGAGAAGATATTGAATCAGTTAGAGATTTTTAAGAATAGAGAATTTGGAGAAATCCGGACAGTGGTCATAGATGGAGAACCATGGTTTGTAGGAAAAGATATTGCAGAGGTTTTAGGATACAGCAATTCCAGAAAAGCAGTATTGGATCATGTAGATGATGAGGACAAGATGGATGGAGTAACGATTCGTGACGCCATCGGCAGAGATCAGGCAGCGGTTGTTATTAACGAATCCGGTGTATATGCGTTGATTTTTGGAAGCAAGCTGGCAAGCGCAAAACGTTTTAAGCATTGGGTAACGTCTGAGGTATTACCACAGATCAGAAAAAATGGTTCTTATCAGAAGAGGCTGACACCGGAAGAAATGATGAGGATTCAGCTTGGAATGGTGGACGATCACGAGAACCGCATTGAACATCTTGAAAATACCATGACGATTGATTACGGTCGACAGCAGGATTTAAAGAAAACTGTAAATAAAAGAGTAATTGAGGTTCTTGGAGGTAAGAAAGCACCGGCATATAAAGAAATGAGTAAAAAGGTGTTTGCAGAGTGTAACCGTGACATTCAGGATTATTTTGGAGTCAATTCCAGAAACAATATTCCAGTATTACAGTTTGATGCTGCAATTAGTTATGTTGATGCATGGAATCCAAGTAATAATACAATTCTTGAGATAAGAAGCTGTAACGCTGGAATGGGTGGTGCTGATGGAGTATAAATTTACGATTCCTGGGCGGTTGGATGGTTTAAATGACTATACAGCCGCAAACCGGACAAATCCACGCAAAGGCGGACGGATGAAAAAGAAAAGTGAGGAATCTATCATCTGGTATATAAGGCAGCAACTTCCCGGTGTACATATCACGGATCCGGTTCTGATCTACTATCAGTTTTATGAAAAAGACCGCCGCAGGGATAATGATAATATTTTATCCTGCGCTGCCAAGTTCGTACAGGACAGCTTGAAAAAAGCATGGGTGATCAAAGATGATGGTCAGAAATATATACCACATTTTTACTTTGATACGAACGTGGATAAGGACAATCCGAGGATTGAAGTAACTATTACGGAACTTACACCGGCACAGGCGAAGATGCCATTGAGAGAGCTTTTTAAGGACTTGGAAACGGGGTGGTGTCTTGACGGATGAAAAGAGCAGCTTTGTCCTGTATGCAGAATATCTGGAACATATAAAACTGCTTACGATGGAACAGCGCGGAGCACTCCTGACGGCAGTATTGTGTTACGCGTCAGGGGATGAACTGCCGGAAATGGACGGCATGACCAATATGGCATTCAGCTTTATCAAATCAAGGATAGATCGTGACACTGCCGCATATTTAGAGAAGATTGAGAAACGTCGGGAAGCCGGAAAACTTGGTGGCAGACCAAAAACAAAAGATATTTCACAAAAACAAGAGAAAGCAAAAAAAGCAAATGGTTTTTCTGAAAAGCAAAATAACCCTGTTACTGATAATGTTAATGTTACTGTAAATGTTAATGATAATAATAAAAATACTTTGGCGGATGCCAAAGCGTTGTTCGAACGTCTGTGGAAAGTATATCCGAACAAAAAAGGCAAAGGACAGGTATCGGATACCCAAAAGAAACGGCTACTTGCAATCGGGGAAGATAGGCTTGTTAAAGCGATTGACCGCTACAGTCTTGAATTGCAGAAGGACGCCGACTGGAGGAAAACACAATACGGGAGCACATTTTTTAACAGTGGCTATGTAGATTATCTGGATGAGAATTATGTACCGGGCAAGGCAACAGAGCGTAAAGGGAAAAATAATGCTTTTAACAACATGAATCATCGACAGTATGATTATGACGAATTAGAAAAACAGGTGCTAAATTCGCAACCGGGAGGTGGTTGAAATGGATATGACAGAGGGAGAAATCTGTCGGCAGTACCGCAGTGCAAAGGATAGAGGAAATCAGTTGCAGATATTGGCAGATTTAAACTGTGTGCCACGACTGGAGATTATTAAGATTCTGATGCGCAACGGCGAACAGGTACGGTTGCCACTTGCAGCAAAAGGCAAGAAAAGAACAACGGAGCTGACGGACGAAGAGTACACGGCGGCACTGTTTAGACGGTTGGATGTACTTGATCGAGAAATTTCCAAGAGGGAAAGAGAATATCGGGAGATCGTGGCCGTGATGAAAGGAGCGGGGAGATATAAATGTGGAAAGAAGGTAAGAAACACCGCGCAATTATCGGAAAAATGAATAATAACTTGTCAATGCCGACAAAGCACCCGGATCAGGATGCGTTGAAAAGATTCAGAGAAGTACCGTATCAGTTGCGGTACGGGAAGGAGAAGAAAGATGCTGAATAGAGAAAAATATGCGGAAGAGATTATTGAAATCGCGTGCAATGGGTGGAACATTGCCGTCGTTAATGGAAAGCTGGAAAATTGCAGAAAAACACAGTGCAACGAGTGTAATTTTAATGGCGGCACAATAAGAGATTGTGAAATAAAGACGAGAAAATGGGCGAACAGCGAATATGTCGAACCGATTGAACCACAGGTTGATTGGAGTAGAGTTCCAGTTGATACACCGATTCTTGTGAGACATAGCGAATCCTGTGGATGGGATCGGAGATATTTTGCAAAATACAACAACGGATTAGTGTATGCATGGAAACAGGGCACTACATCATGGAGTGCTGAAGATCCGGCATATGTATGTGATTGGAAATATGCAAAACTTGCAGAAAGCGAGGAAAGTCATGATTGAGTGTATAAGAACTGCGGCACGGGATAGCAAAACGGAACGCATTAAAGTTTCCTGCTTAGATATTATCGTAACAATGATAGGAAAAAAGCCATATTACGAAATCAAGTACAAGGAAATCGGAGAGGACTATTATCATGTTGGCTACAGTTCCTATAAGCTAGAAAATGTTTTAGCTTGGAAGGATGAGTGCTTTGAGATTGTGAAAGAATGCAGACCGCAGACCAATGCAGACCGGATCCGGAGCATGACGGATGAAGAACTTTTAGATTTCCTTTGCTCAATCGAAACATATGAGCAGGGTAGCGTAAAGACCATTGAGGGCGGCGTAGCAATGTGTTCTGTTACAGAGGTGGAACAATGGCTTCGGGCAGAAAGTGAGGGATAGCATGGAGAGATTAACATATGTGGCAGAGAATGGAGAAGTTTTATTTCATCCAGCAGATTTACTGGATGATGAGGGAATTACCATTACCCAGCTTGCGAAAGATGGAAGATACAAAGACCTGGAAGAGATTGCGGAAAGACTTGCAAATAGAGAGCAAGCCGAAGAGCAGGGATTACTTCTGCGGTTGCCGTGCAAGGTGGGAGATACCGTTTATGTAGATAGTGCGATTCTTCCAATAATTGACCATAAGATTCCCTCATATTTTCCGGCACGAATTGTTTCATTCCGCTTTGCAAAAAGAAACTGGATGAAGATTGCGGTTAAGGCAAAATGGTTGCATAAATGGATTGACAATGAAACAGGTCCGGAAAGTGCTTATATAGATAGTGAGAAAAAATTTACGATTTCATTGTCTGGTATTGGCAAAACAGTATTCCTCACAGAATCTGAAGCCGAAGCCAAGCTGAAAGAAATGGAGGGGGAAAGCGATGTATTGTGATGGAAGATGTCAGTATTTGAACGAACGTAAACACAAATGTGAGTTGACCGGAGAAAAATTGACTTACATGAAACAGACCGGAAGTATTTCATTTTCCGTGCATGAACACAGAGGAGTTTGTAAAGGAAAAAAGGTGGAACGCGATGGAGAATAGATTTTTATCCCGTGCAAAGCGGATTGATAACGGAGAATGGGTACAAGGAAATCTTATACGGTCAAGTGATGCCGAAGATGGTTATGAAGCAATTATCATTCCAATAAATGATAGCAATATGTATACAAGAGGTGGGGACAGAGGAGATTTAGGATTTGAAAATTGGCACAAAGTTGATAAAGATACCATCTGCCAGTGCACCGCAATGCCTGATAAGAACAAAAAGCTGGTGTTTGAACATGATATAGTATGGGATTCTGACGAAAGAGCTTTTTACGAGATTATCTGGAATCAAGAGGATATGTGTTGGAATGTTGAAGATGCAGACGGTCACAAATCTGAGTTTGAAGAATGCTATGGAAGCACAATTGAAGTTAATGGTAACAGATTTGACAATCCGGAACTGTTGGAGGTGTAGGAATGATTAAAGGTAAAAAAGTAACCATGAATGATAAGTATTATGTATCGGAGAAGAATAAAGGCAAGGTATTTAAGGTTGTCAGCGAGCCGTACAACATGTGTGGAACGATGGTTGTTAAATTAGAAGGATTTGCCGGATGCTATGCCTTGGATGGGTTGACGGAGGTGCCGGAATGACAGAGAATGAAGCAATCGAATTTATGAAAAGATATTTAGATACTGAGTGCTATACGGATAAATGCGTAAGTGCACACAATATGGCAATCAAGGCACTTGAAAAGCAGATACCGAAGAGACTTGAAATAAGAAATGCGACTTGTGCTGATATTGAAAGTGAATTAAGAGATTTTATCACTACACAAGGGAAAATATGTTGGTGTCCTACTTGTAAAGACACTATTTGCGTAAGTGGAATTGAATATTGTTGGTATTGCGGTCAAAAATTAGATTGGGGCGATGAAGAATGAGCGAAGAACTTAAACCATGCCCGTTCTGTGGTGGGAAAGCTGTAATCGAAGTTATTGAGCCACATAGGCATATCATTTGCAAGATGCCAGTATATAAAGGTGGAGCATTTATTGAATGCACAGAGTGTGGATGCGCTATCAGTGGAGAAACGGAAACAGAAGCGACTGAAAAGTGGAACAGGAGAATGAATGATCCGGAGAAAGTTGTGAAGCAGTTAGAAGAATATCGATCAGAAATGGAACAGTTCGGGTGCGATGGAATACTGACTGATATGATCGAGATCGTGAAAGGCGGTGGAGTAGATGGCAATTAAACCGATTTTATTCAATTCCGAAATGGTGAGGGCAATTCTGGACGGAAGGAAGACTTGCACAAGGCGAATTTGCAAAGATGCCAATGAGTGTACTGTGCCGGATATGGAATTTTACAATGCTGACAGGCGGACTTATGCAGTACATAACTTTGCTGATAAGGAGCATACGGAGCAGTTAAGTACGGCGGAGAGAACCTGTCCTATCTGTACGGGCGATATCCTGTATGTTCGTGAAACATGGAAAGAGGCACCGAAAGGATACTATTACTACGAAGATTGGCAGAAAGATGATATTGCCGATGTTACAAAGTGGAAACCATCCATCCACATGCCGAAAGAAGCGGCGCGTATCTGGCTTAAGGTTACGGATGTGAGGGTGGAGCGGTTGCAAGAGATCACGGAAGTGCAAGCACAAGCTGAAGGATGCAATAGCGGATTGCTTACCGGGGCGTGTACCGCAAGAGGACAATTTGAAGACTTGTGGAACTCCACCATCAAGAAATCCGACATTGACCGCTACGGTTGGGATGCGAATCCGTGGGTATGGGAGATCGAATTTGATCGGTGCGAGAAGCCGGAAGGAGTGTGAGAAATGTCAAACGATAATGATGAGATTTGGAGGGATGTTCCAGGATATGAGGGAATGTATATGATTTCTACATTCGGAAATATCTGTTCTGTTCCTAGAAAAAATGTATATTTTGACAGAAAAAGAAAAGCCTGCGTTACAAGGATGGTAGGTGGAAAATTAGTCAAAAAAAGAATTGGAAAGACCGGTTACATATCAGTTTCGCTACACAAAGATGGAAAACGAAAAATATTTTTTGTGCATCGTTTGGTTGCTATGGTATTTATTGACAATCCATTTAATTGCAAATACGTGAATCATATCGACGAAAATAAATCCAATAACCATGTGGAAAATTTGGAATGGATTGATTTTAAGCAAAACGTAGATTACAGTCAAGCAAGAATTATAGCCAGAGTTTCAGAAAGTGGGAAAATTGAAAAAGTATACAATTCGATAAATGACGTAAGAGAAGACGGATATCAGCCATCTACAATCATTCATATATTAAATAAGACAAGGAAGTTAAAAACTCATAAAGGGAAAAGGTGGATAGAAATTGATAGGAGGGTTTTATAGCGTGAAAGGTTTTTTGATAGTGGATATGCCGGAATCGTGCAGTAAGTGTAAATTCATGTACGAATTTCAAGGAATTAAAAAGTGCCAGCTTATGAATGTACTCAATAATGGAGCATCAAGACTGTCACAGAATACATTTACAGTAAAGCGGCATGAAAAGTGTCCGCTCCGGGAACTGCCGAAGAAAGCAAATCATCCTGCTTATTGTGATAATGGAAGATTTGATAAAGGCTGGAATGCCTGCTTAGATGAAATTTTAAAATAAATTGAAAGGAGTGAGAGGTTTGCCGGCCGGCGATAAAGACGTCTTTACTCCATAACAAAAATGGAATCAGTACAGGAAAGAATGGAGCGGATCGGAGCATATAAAAAGATAGCATCTTTTATGCAGAAAGAGAAGCAGACATATGAATTTAAAAGAAAATATGCACAGATCAGGGCGGAAGAGTTTGCCAATGAGTGTGATGGTAGAGGACTGAATTACCATGTATCAGTTGGCGGACTGGACAGCATTGTTTTATACCTGTTCCTGCATGAGGTGTGCAATATCAATGCACCGGGCGTTAGCGCTTCGTCACTAGAAGATAAATCAATTCAGAAAGTACATAAGGCTCTTGGAATTATTAATGTACCGCCATTAAAAAGGGATGATGGTACTTATTGGACGAAGCCAAAAGTTATACAGGAATTCGGGTTTCCAGTCATATCTAAGGAGATCGCAGGGAAAATTGAGTTGCTGCAGAATCCAACAGAAAAGAATAAGACCGTCAGACACGCGATCATAACGGGAGAGACTGGGGAATATGGTGGTTGGCAGAAGGATTCAAAAATGCAGCTCAATCAGCGGTGGTTAAAGTTGTTCGGTGGATATGAAAACGAAACAGAAGGATGCGACTTCCAGAAGCCGGATTTCTTGGTATCAGCGAAATGCTGTTACTACCTCAAAGAAAAGAACTGCGACGATTGGGGCAAGGCACATAAAAGTGTACCGTATTTAGGTTTAATGGCATCCGAAGGTGGCAGACGTGCCAGGAGCCTGCGGATGAATGGGTGCAACTATTTTGGAGCATCCACGATCAGATCAGCACCATTTGCGATATTCCACCGACAGGATATTTTAACACTTGCCGTGGAGATGGATATAATGTGGAAACTTGGTTTGAAAGAAAAGTATCGTGCAAAACTCTTGAAAGAGGGGAGGTTATCAAAAAGTTTTGAAATGCCCGAAAGCATCATACCAGAGATTTACGGAACCATCGAGAAACAACCGGATGGAACGCTTTATACGACAAAGGCACAGCGTACCGGCTGCAGCATGTGTGGGTTTGGAATCCATATGGAAAAACGGCCACACAGATTCGATCTGCTTTACGAGAGCAATCCGAAGGAGTGGGATTATTTGATGTTCCACATGTGCAAGGATAAAGACGGGAATGACTATGGATGGGCGAAAGTCTTAGACTACATTGGAGTTGGATGGGACCCGTCCACGGTCGGCGGAAATTGCAAAGGGCAGATTTCGCTTCCATTAGATCGGATGGTGTAAATATATAAAAAGCACCTAATTGCTTAGGTGCGTTGTAATCAATAGCGGGACTCGAACCCGCGACCATGCCCTTCTAAGAGGCGCGCTCTATCCACTGAGCTATATTGCTAAATAATTTAGGGTTTTATGATAACACATTATTTTTGAAATTACAAGAAACATTTAGAAAGGAGCCGGAACCTATCCGGATAAAAGGCGCGCCGGGTTCCTTTCAGAAGAAATGGATTATAAAGATTTTTTAGCAAATAAAAGATTTGTATTGGAAAGTAGTGGATTTGATATTGAAAAAGCAGAATTGAACCCTATGTTGTATGAGTTCCAGAAAGATGTTGTGAGATGGGCATTGAAGAAAGGAAAAGCGTGTATATTTGCCGATTGTGGACTTGGAAAAACACCGATGCAGTTATCGTGGGCGTATCAAGTATATAAACATGTAGGCGGCAAAATACTGATCCTTGCACCATTGGCGGTAGCAGAACAGACACGACGTGAAGCTGAAAAGTTTGGATATGCTGCAAAGGTAGTAGAGGAACAGTCGCAATGTATTGATGGAATCAATATCACGAATTATGAGAAGTTAGACAGATTTGTTGCGAATGAATTTGTCGGAGTGGTACTTGATGAAAGCAGTATTTTAAAGTCTTATTCTGGCAAAGTCAGAACAGCGATTATTCAGAACTTTCATGATGTGCCGTATAAATTGGCATGTACAGCCACACCGGCACCGAATGATTATATGGAACTTGGAAATCATTCTGAATTTTGCGGAGTTATGACAAGGGCAGAAATGCTTTCAATGTTCTTTGTGCATGATGGCGGTCAAACTTCGAAATGGAGATTAAAAGGACATGCTGTTGATGTATTTTGGCAGTGGCTTGCAACGTTCAGCGTATTTATTGATAATCCGGCAAATATCGGATATGAGGTTTCTGGTTATAATCTGCCACAGCTTAATATTAAAGAAATCATTGTTGACGGAGATGAACCAATCAAGGAAACATTGACACTTACAGAGCGTAGGCAGGCGAGAAAAGACAGCCTTGATCTCAGATGTGAAAAAGCTGCAGAAATCGCAAACAATTCAGATGAACAATGGCTTGTATGGTGTGACCTGAATGATGAAAGTGCAAAGTTGCATGAGGTTATCCACGATTCTGTTGAAGTGAAAGGTTCTGACAAACCGGATCATAAAAGTAATTCAATGATCGGATTTTCAGAAGGGAAAATCAAATGCCTTGTTACAAAACCATCAATAGCAGGATTTGGAATGAATTGGCAGAATTGTCATAACATGATCTTTACTGGGTTATCTGATAGCTATGAGCAGTTTTATCAAGCTGTGAGACGGTGTTATCGATTTGGTCAGAGCCTGCCAGTAAATGTGTATATCATTATTTCTGCAAAAGAGGGGTGCGTAAAAGAGAACATCGAGAGAAAACAGGCTGATTTCTTAAAGATGCAGCGCGAAATGACAGAACTTACAAAGGAGATTACAAAAAAAGAACTAAAGAGTACGTGCAGAATTAGCACACCTTATGAACCAAAAGTATCTATGGAGTTACCAGAATGGGAGGAATTTGATAAATGAACGTATTAGAACAGGTAATTGAAAACAGATATGCGCTTTATAATGGGGATTCATGCGAAATTGCAAAGGCAATCCCAGATAACAGTATACACTATACGATCTTCTCACCGCCGTTCGCAAGCCTGTATACATATTCAAACAGTGATAGAGATATGGGAAACAGTAAAGGAGATGATGAATTTTATGATCATTTTATCTTTCTTGCAAAAGAGCTGTACCGTGTGACCATGCCGGGGAGATTATTAAGTTTTCATTGCATGGATCTGCCACTTATGAAAGAGCGGGATGGAGTGATCGGTTTGAAAGATTTCCCGGCAATTATTAGAAAAATTTTTGAAGATTGCGGATTTATTTATCATAGTAAAGTCACAATTTGGAAAAATCCGGTTACTGAAATGCAGAGAACAAAAGCACTGGGGTTGTTACATAAGCAAATCAGAAAAGACAGCACTATGAATCGCCAGGGAATTCCAGATTATATTGTTACAATGCGTAAGCCGGGAGAAAACCCAGAACGTGTATCACATACACATGAGACGTTCCCTGTTGATGTATGGCAGAATTATGCAAGTCCAGTGTGGATGGATATCCGGCAGAGTGATACATTGCAAAAAAAATCCGCGAGAGAAGACAAAGACGAGAGACATATTTGTCCGTTGCAGCTCGAAGTAATTCAGAGATGTATTGAGTTGTGGACGAATCCCAATGACATTGTATTAGATCCATTTGCAGGGATTGGATCAGTACCATACACTGCCGTAAAGATGGGACGTAGAGGTATTGGTGTCGAATTAAAAGAAAGCTATTATAAACAGGCTGTAAATAACTTAGAGATAGCTGTGAAAGGGGATGTTATGGAATGTCCGGTTGGTCAAATGAGTATCGAGGATTTTTTAACGGCGAACCCTGCATAAGTCAGATGGAGATCACAGACTTTCAGGAGGTGCTGCCATGATACAGACAGCAGAAGATAAAGTGAAAGAGTACTGCCAGTGCATCCGCAGAGAAATAGAACACTGGAAAGATATCAATCAGAACGGGTGTAATGATCCGTTCTGGTCCGATGGATGCAATATGAATCTGATAAGAAATCACATCATTTATTATCAGTCAAAGATCCGCGAGGCCTGCACAGAAAATCAGTTGCCATTGCCAGATGAATGTTATTTATCCATACCGCCTGAGGTTGATAATCAGTATATGGCAAATTTGAAACAGAAAGACCGGGTTGAGAGAATATTTTTCCAAAGGAAGATACCCGCGAAACAGAAATATAAGTATGATGAGCAGCAAATGAGTTTGTTTTTGTAGATCAGACAGCTCCGTTTTGCCTAACCTTTAAATTTTAAAACCAGATAATAAATCCAAGCGATCATCATTCCACCTCCCGTAATAGTATATGCGGCGGGTGGGAGATGATGCGGAAAGAGAGGAACACAGATGGATTGGAATTATGACATGGACAGTTGCCCGTTAGATACAAAGGTTTTCTTACTGTCGGCAAACGACAATTTACTTTTGCCACAGCGTGAATTTGTTGGCACTCTTATGCGCAAAGGACATTCTGTTACAAGAGGTAAGTGCTTTAGTGGAGATCCAGAGTATTTTTACAGAAGTAAAATTGTTGCGTGGAAGAAATATAATACAGAAAGAGAGGGCAAGGATACTCAATAGCAAGGTATATACAAAAAAGTGTGTGATCTGTGGGAAAGAATACAAATCAATATCAGTCAGAGCACTTACCTGTGGGAAACAATGCCGGGATGAGTACCACAGAAGAAAATATAGAGAAGATAGATCAGTAAAAACGTGCAATAACAATAGCATCAGTGAAGTTTTGGAAAAGGCACGTGAAGCCGGAATGAGTTATGGGAAATATGTAGCAATGGAAGATAAAAAAGAAATCTTGATGGAGGTAGATTATGAAAATATCAATCACGTGTGACGGAGAGGAATTATTAGAAAGAGATTATGGAAGCTCTTGTGATTTGAGAGATTGTGTGCCTGTTGTTGGCGATGTTATAAATATTGGTCAATATAACGATGAAATAAAGAAGTGTGGTGGTAAGTTTAGTTCGGTTAGTAAAAACTATGTGGTAACAAAAAGATTATTTGATGTAGTAAAGGGATATAACGGCTCAACTAAAACAATATTGCACCTGTATGTGGACAAAGTTGAAGGGAGTGCAAAATGAAAAAGAAATTTACAGCAGCGATCATAACTGTAGCACTCCTGATTACCGGGTGCAGTGACACAGCAAATGTTAGCGCAAGACAGGAAAACACAATGGTACTGGTGGAAAGTGGACAAGAATATCTTATTTATGCAGATAATGACACAGGAGTGATGTATTTATATATCACAATAAGTACGGGCGGCGGTCTTACCGTTATGCTCAATGCTGATGGTACACCGAAGATCTGGCAGGGAGAAGAATAGGAGGAAAAGGATTGACAGAAACAGAACAGAAAAAAGAATATTTAAAAGAATATGAAAAAGCAGTACGCCAGATGAAGCGTAGCGAGGAAAAGATAACAGAAATGCGCTTAAGCAAGATCATGCCATCCGCAGGTAATGACGGTATGCCACACGCACACAATAACACCGATTTATCCGGTTACGCTGCGCTACTGGATGAAGAGGAAAGACGGTACATGAAAGCCAGGTACCACAGAATCAAGCTATGCAGGGAGATCACGGATAAGATAGAGCGCATGGATAACGAGGATGAAAAAGACATCTTGATGTACCGATACATCAGACTGATGAAGTGGGAAGATATCTGTGTGAAGATGGGATTATCATGGAGACGCACCCATTACATACATAATGATGCACTGAAACATTTTATAATTTAAAAGAGTGCATAGAAGTGCACACTCAAAATATGATATTGTTATACTAACCGAAAGGTTCAAAGGGAGATTGCTTCGGCAGTCTCTTTTTTTCATGATCTCACAACTTAAGCGGCTCCATGAAACTTAGGGGAGCCGCGACCTCCGTATGAATGGAGTGACAGGATGAACAAAGAAAGATACAGTGATCCAACAGCCGAACAGGCGATTGCACATGTTATGAAAGAGTGCAGGGAAAAGAAGAAACAGGAAGGAAGTGGACCGGATGGCAAAAGGAAAATACGAATATTGGCTGACACCGGAAGGTTTACTGAAACTGGAAGGCTGGGCGAGAGAGGGTTTAACAGATGAGCAGATTGCCCATAATATGGGAATTACCCGAAAAACACTTGCTGAATGGAAAAATAAGTATAGTGACATTTGTGACACCCTAAAAAGAGGGAAGGAAATAGTTGATCTACAAGTTGAAAATGCATTGCTTAAACGCGCTCTAGGATATGAGTATGAGGAAGTATCGGAAAAGTATGAGTATGGTGAATTAACAGAACGAAAAGTAGCAAAGAAACAGGTAGTACCGGACACCACCGCCCAGATCTTCTGGCTAAAGAACCGCCGTCCGGACAAATGGAAAGACAAACAGGATGTTCAGGTATCTGGCAGAAGGGAAGGTGGACCAATGATACAGGTAAGTCATTTGGAAAAGTCCTTTGAGGGATTTCGTGCATTGAAAGGTGTGGATATGCATGTGGAAAAAGGTGCGATATACGGACTGGTCGGACCAAACGGAGCGGGTAAATCAACATTGATCCGCCATATTACAGGGGTATATAAACCGGATGCGGGTGAAGTTTTAATTGCAGGAGAACCTGTATATGAAAATAAAAAAGTAAAAGCAAAATTTTCCTATATTCCGGATGAAATATTTTATTTTATGCAGGCAGACACGATGGAAATGAAACGTTTTTATCAGGGAATTTATCCTGCATTTGATGAAAAACTTTTTTACCGTATGCAGGAGTTTTTCCCGAATATCGACGTAAAAAGAAGTATCAGACGACTGTCGAAAGGAATGCAGAAACAGGTTGCTTTCTGGCTTGCAATCTGTGCAAAACCGGAGTTTATGATCTTAGATGAACCTGTGGACGGACTTGATCCGGTCATGCGCAGACAGATCTGGAGCATTATCATGTCAGAAGTTGCAGAAAATCAGATGACAGTACTGGTATCATCCCACAATTTAAGAGAGCTGGAGGATGTCTGTGACCATGTTGGTATCATGCATCAGGGAAAAATCATGATCGAACGTTCCTTAAGTGATCTGCAGGGAAATGTGTCAAAGATCCAGGTCGCATGTCAGAGCGGTGTGCCGAAACTACCGGAAGAATTTGAAGTCCTTCATATGTCTAATACAGGACGTGTATATACATTGATCGTAAAGGGAAATCCGGAAGATGCCAAAAGAGCACTGGCCGAAACAAATCCGCTGATCGTGGATGTGCTTCCACTGACATTGGAAGAAATCTTTATTTACGAGATGGGAGGTGCTGATTATGAAGTCAAAGACATCCTCTTTTAATATGACGATATTTCGAAAGAATCTTACACATTACTGGCCGATCTGGGTGGTATATCTTTGCTATCTGATCATGATGGTGCCGGTCAGCATCGGATTGATTTATGCGAATGTTGAAAATAATTATATTGGAAATATGCCGTTTGAACATAAACAGTACTATGTTGTTGGTTCCATGCTGTCAGATGCGGGATCGGTGATACCTGTTTTTGTTGCGGCAGCGGTGGCTGCACTTGCAGTATTTTCCTATTTATATAATCCACGCAATGCAAATATGATACATTCATTGCCGGTGGACAGACGGGAACTTTATATCACAAATTATGTGTCAGGATTTGTGTTTCTGTTTGTCCCGGAGCTGATCGCTTTTATTGCAGGCGTGTTAGTATGTCTGGCGAATCAGATTAACTGTATACAATATATATTTTACTGGTTTATAGATATCGCAGGAGTATCATTTTTTGCATATTCGCTTGCAGTATTTGTTGCCATGCTCACCGGAAATATTTTTGCCATGCCATTTTATTACCTTGCGGTCAATTATCTGTGGATCGGCGGCACAAAGATGATACAGAATATTTCAAGTCTGATCTGTTATGGGGTATCAGATACATGGTCATATAATCCGTCGAGTATTTTATCTCCGCTTGACTATCTGTTCCATAATCTGTCGATGGGCATAGAGTATGATAAAGATTATGTACAGGCAGTCGGTGTTACGATCAGTGGTGGGAAAATTGTAGCGGCTTATGCGGTGGCTGCAGTTGTGATTACGGTTCTTGCATATGTTTTATATAAAAGACATAAGGTTGAGACGGCGGGAGATGTGGTCAGCATTTCCATTCTAAAACCGGTATTCCGCTGGTTGTCCGGTATATGTGGCGGCGGACTGATCGCACTTGCAGTATCGGCATTGTTATTAGAGTATATCAAAATGAATGAGTTTATCTGTCTTTTCGTTCTTATGCTTGTTTTTGGCAGTATCTGTTTTCTGGCAGCGGAAATGGTTCTGCAGAAAAGTTTTCGGGTATTGTGCAAAAAAAGAATTATGGAATGGGTTGGCTTTGCAGCAGCAGTCCTGATCCTGTTAGGATGTTTCCGTATCGATGTATTTGGCATTGAGCGCCGTATTCCGGATGCATCTGAGATTGAGGCGGCATTTGTGAATATGGATTATCCGATCTACATTTCAAAAGAACAGATACCTGAGATATTGAAGTTACAACAACAGTGCGTTGACAGTAAGGATGAATATTTATCTGTATATAAAAAAGAAAAAAATTATTATTATACAACATTCCGTTATTATATGAAGGATGGCTCTATGTTTGAGCGGAGATATCCGGTTTCTGTTACCGATACGGCATTAAAAGATAAAAAATCCGTTGCATATAAGCTGGCTGCTTTAGAGGCAGATCAGGATAATCTGATGAAACAGGTTCTGGGCGATGGATATAAGGAAAATGATTATTATTCCGGTTATCTGACTGTTTATAATGGCAGGGGTGAGTCTGATGTATATACGTTTTCAAGGGACGAGAGCAACATTCTCAAAGAAGCCATTGAACAGGATGTAAAAGAGGGCAATTTTGATGCTTATCAGCTTCCTGCGGTTTATAAAGATGAACAGGAAAGCATCTATACCAATTCGCTTTCACTTTCCTATTATGGAAAAGGGAATGGTTACCAGACATGGGATTATTATTATAATTATATGGATTACAGGAATATGAGAAATAATAATGTTATGGTTGGTGATGCATCCGGCAGCTGTTATATTCAGGTTGGCCCAAAGTGTGTGAATACGATAAGAGTGTTAAAAAAGATGGGTGTGATAAATGATACCTGGCATCTGTACAATTATAATGAGCTTGAGGAGATTCAGAAAAATACAGGTGTGGCAGAATAAGTGAATGGGTCATGCTGAAAAGTCCGATGAGGAAAATATCTTTACAAGAACCACAGGATATTGTAAAATCAAAATAATGTTCAGAGCATTGTTTTAACCGCTCATGAGTGTATGAGATTTGAAGATAAAAGGAGTACAGAAAATTATGAGTAAACCTGTAGTGGCAATCGTAGGTCGCCCGAATGTTGGAAAATCAACGTTGTTTAACGTGCTTGCAGGCGAGCGGATTTCCATCGTAAAAGATACGCCGGGCGTGACCAGAGACAGGATTTATGCAGATGTGACCTGGCTGGATTATCATTTTACCATGATCGATACCGGTGGTATTGAGCCGGACAGTAAAGATATTATTTTATCCCAGATGCGTGAGCAGGCAGAGATCGCGATCGCAACTGCGGATGTGATCATCTTCCTGACGGATGTAAGACAGGGGCTTCAGGATTCAGATGCCAAGGTGGCAGATATGCTGCGCCGTTCCGGAAAGCCGGTTGTTTTAGTTGTCAACAAAGTGGACAGTTTTGAAAAATTTATGCCGGATGTGTATGAGTTTTATAATCTGGGTATCGGGGATCCGTATCCGATTTCTGCATCCTCCATGTTAGGACTTGGAGATATGCTTGACGAGGTGGTAAAGAATTTCCCGGAATACAACAAAGATGAGGCGGAAGATGAGAGACCGAAGGTTGCGATCATCGGAAAACCAAATGTTGGAAAGTCATCCCTGATCAATAAACTTGCACAGGAGGACCGCGTGATCGTGTCCGATATTGCAGGTACGACCCGTGATGCAATCGATACGGATATCCGGTACAACGGAAAGGAATATGTGTTTATTGACACGGCAGGACTCAGACGCAAGAATAAGATTAAAGAAGAAATAGAGCGATACAGTATCATCCGTGCAGTGACTGCAGTGGAACGTGCTGATGTATGCATCATTGTGATCGATGCGACTGAGGGTGTGACAGAGCAGGATGCAAAGATCGCAGGTATTGCCCATGAAAGAGGAAAAGGCATTATCATTGCAGTCAATAAATGGGATGCCATTGAAAAAGACGATAAGACGATCTACCGCCACACAGAGAAGATCCGTCAGATCTTAAGTTTTATGCCATATGCGGAGATCTTATTTATCTCTGCAAAATCAGGACAGCGTTTAAATAAACTGTTTGATATGATTGATCTTGTCATCGAGAATAACAGCATGCGTGTGGCAACCGGTGTATTAAATGAAATTGTTGCAGAGGCAGTGGCAATGCAGCAGCCGCCTTCAGACAAGGGAAAACGTTTAAAGATCTACTATACCACACAGGTTGCAGTAAAACCGCCTACGTTCGTTATTTTTGTCAATGACAAAGAACTGATGCATTTTTCCTATACACGTTATTTAGAAAACCGTATCCGTGATACGTTTGGATTCCGTGGAACAGCGTTAAAATTTATCATTCGTGAGAGGAAGGAAGAACAGTAATGCTTGGGGCAAGAGTCATAGCAGTGGCAGTGGGGTATTGTTTTGGGTTATTCCAGACAGGATATATTTATGGAGAAAAGCACGGCGTGGATATCAGAACACAGGGCAGCGGCAATGCGGGAACGACAAATACGCTGCGCGTGTTAGGCTGGAAGGCTGGATTAATCACTTTTCTGGGTGATCTGTTTAAAGCGATTTTTGCAGTGCTTCTGATCCGTTTCATTTTTATCGGAAAATATCCGGATGCGGTCAAGATCTTAGAACTTTACGCAGGGTTCGGAGCAGTTTTGGGACACAACTTCCCATTTTATCTGAAATTTAAGGGTGGAAAAGGGATTGCATGTACGTCCGGTATGATCCTTGCAGTGTGTCCGCTTGCAGCGCCAATCTGCCTGATACTGTTTATTGGATCAATCGCGATTACAAGATATGTATCGTTAGGTTCTATCCTTGTTGTGACAAGTTATCTGATCCAGGTACTGATATTTGGCCACATGGGATATCTTCATGTGGATACGGCATATCTGCCGGAATTTTACATTGTCAGTGCATGTTTTACAGCGATGGCATTATGGAGACACAAAGCCAATATTAAGCGTCTGTTTACTGGAACAGAAAACAAATTTGGAATGAAAAAGAATCAGGAGGAATGACAGAATGGCAAAGACAGCCGTTATTGGTGCAGGAAGCTGGGGTACGGCACTTTCTCTGGTATTACATACAAATGGAAACGATGTGACAGTCTGGTCGATCGTGGAGCAGGAAGTACAGATGCTCCGTGAAAAACACGAGCATGTGGATAAACTTCCGGGAGTGAAATTACCGGAAGATATTACATTTACCACAGATTTAAAAGAGGCGATCGAAGGAAAAGATTATCTGATCCTTGCGGTGCCGTCTGTTTTTACGAGAAGCACGGCAAAATCTATGGCACCTTTTGTAAAAAAGGGACAGGTGATCGTCTGTGTGGCAAAAGGTATTGAGGAAAATACCCTGATGACACTTTCTGATATCGTGGAGCAGGAAATTCCTGCTGCTGATGTGGCAGTGATGTGCGGACCGAGCCATGCAGAGGAAGTTGGAATCGGACTCCCGACCACAGTCGTTGCGGGTGCAAGAAAGAAGTCTGTGGCTGAGGGTGTGCAGGATATTTTCATGAATGAAGTATTCCGTGTATACACAAGTCCTGACGTCCTTGGAATGGAACTTGGCGGATCTTTAAAAAATGTGATCGCACTTGCAGCAGGTATGGCGGACGGACTTGGATACGGAGATAATACCAAGGCAGCGTTGATCACACGCGGTATATCTGAAATCAGCAGACTTGCAATTAAGATGGGGGCAAATGCAGAAACATTGAGCGGTCTGACCGGTATTGGTGATCTGATCGTAACCTGCGAGAGCAAACATTCCAGAAACCGCAAAGCCGGCATGCTGATGGGACAGGGATATACGATGAAGCAGGCGATGGATGAGGTAAAGATGGTCGTTGAGGGTGTTTACTCTGCAAAAGCAGCAATCGCGCTTGCAAGAAAGTATGAAGTGGATATGCCGATCATCGAGGAGATCAATCACGTTCTGTTTGATGATAAACCGGCAAAAGACGCAGTGCGCGAGCTGATGCTGCGTGACCGCAGAGAAGAACACAGCAGCTTAGAGTGGGAAGAATAGGCAGGAGTAAAAATGGAACAGCAGACGATCAGAATTAAATATCATTCAAATGAAATAGAAAAACTTACCTATATTGACGGAAAGAGTGACTGGATCGATCTTCGCTCAGCAGAACACGTTGTATTAAAAAAAGGCGAATTTAAATTGATTAAACTTGGCGTGTCCATGCAGCTTCCGGCAGGATATGAGGCAGTTATTGTACCGAGAAGTTCTACCTACAAGAATTTTGGAATCATTCAGACAAACCACATGGGTGTTGTAGATGAAAGCTACTGCGGAGATGATGATGTGTGGATGATGCCGGCACTTGCAATGCGTGACACGGAGATCAATGTCAATGACCGCATCTGCCAGTTCCGCATCCAGAAACATCAGCCGGTCATCCGTTTTGAGGAGACAGATACACTTGGCAATGAAAACCGCGGCGGTATCGGAAGCACCGGAAGAGCGTAAATTATGATATATATATTTTGTGCCTTATACCATGAGGCAGAACCACTGATTCGTGAATATGGATTGAAGAAAAAGACAGATGAAACTTGTTTTCCTGTCTTTTTTTCTGAGGAAGAAAATATTCTTCTTACGGTAACGGGATGCGGAATGAACGCAGCGACGGCGGCCGTGGCGAGAATCTGTACGAAAAGAACTCCACAGCCGGCGGATTTTCTGGTCAATATCGGTACTTGCGCAAAAGTTTCTTACTCAAAAGGATCCGGTCAAACTTGTAGAAATGTACCGGAAAAAGAAAACGCAGCCGGAGATGGTCTACATTCTTCCGACAAGAGAAAAACAGTACAGGAACAGTCAGTAAAGGCAGGAGAAGTGTATCTGTGCAAAAAGATCATGGAGCATGTGACAGGGCGTACATTTTATCCGGATATTTTATACAGACATCCTTTTGAGGAAGCTGAAATTGTGACAGGTGCAATGCTTTATCATACAGAAAACAAAACAGAGTTAATCCCAAAATACGAAACGGCCATAAAAAATAGTGTGGCAGACGGTTTTCTTTATGATATGGAGGCCTCTTCCATATATCAGGCGGGAGCATATTTTTTCGGCCCGCATCAGATGTCTTTTTTAAAAGTTGTGACAGACAAGGGAAATGTGCAGGGATTGTCTGCAGAAATGCTGAAACAGGGCATTGCGGGCGCAGTTCCCGGAATCCGGAGTTACCTGGATGAACTGAGGAAGATCGACGGGATAAAAAAGCTGCAGAACAAAAAAGCGATGGGGGAAGTATCGGAGCTTGCACAGAAGTTAAATGAGGATATGCACTGTTCGGCTGTGATGCAGGCCGCAGTAATGCAGCATCTGAAATATGCAGTACTTGCCGGAATTGATTATCAGGGAATCATAGAAGAAATGTATCAGGCGGGGGAGCTGCCCTGTAAGGATAAAAGAGAGGGGAAACGCTGCTTTGAAGAGTTTGGACGAAAATTATTATAATCCGTTTTTTTCTCATATTTATGTGGAAGAAGAAATAGCAGAACATCCGCGGGTAAAGCAAATCTTAGCGCGTTTTATGAAAGCAGAGATTGTGTATATCAGACATTACAAAGATGTATTCTGCAGACGCAGACAGGACTATGAAGAACAACATCATGCGCAGAACCTGATCCTGGCAAAAAAGACAGGCAGTCTGATCTATCAGGGGGCACCGGTGTGCCAGAATTTTGGAAATACTTATTTTTATTATACATCCTGTATGATGAACTGCATCTATGACTGTGAATACTGCTATTTAAAAGGAATGTATCCCTCCGCGAATATCGTAATTTTTGTAAATATCGAAGATATTTTTGAAGAACTTCACCGGATGCTTTCAGAACACCCGGTTTATCTGTGTGTGTCCTATGATACAGATCTGCTTGCATTTGAGGCAATGACCGGTTATGTCAGGGAGTGGGAGCATTTTGTTCTGGAAGAAAATAAAAGATCTACATATCCGCTTAAGATCGAAATCCGTACAAAGTCGGCGAATGTAAAGCTTTTTGACAATCTGATACCCGATAAAAATATAATCTATGCGTTTACACTTTCGCCGCAGCAGATCACAAAACAGTATGAGCACAATACGCCATCACTTTTGCAGCGTGTCCGCTGTGTGGCAGATGCGGTAAAAAAAGGATTCCCGGTGCGGCTGTGTTTTGATCCGATGATTTACTGCCCGGACTGGGAAAAAGAGTACCATGAAATGTTAGAACTTGTCACAAAAGAAGTTCCCATGGATCAGATCTTTGATGTCAGTGTCGGCTCTTTCCGTGTATCGCAGGATTATCTGAAAAAAATGCGGAAAAATGAGCCGTATTCTGCAGTAGTGCAGTTTCCGTTTCAGAATGACGGCGGGGTTTATCATTATGGAAAAGAGCTGACAGAACAGATGGAGAGATTTCTGATCAGACAGCTTTTAGAGTATGTGCCGGAAGAGAAGATCTTCCGGTGGGAGTCGTGAGAGGAAAACAGCTATGACACAGAAATATACAGCCATCGTAACGGGTGCCTCGTCTGGTATCGGACGCGCTATCAGTGAAAAATTAGGTGTGCTCGGATATGAAGTATTTGGGATCGGGCGCAGATTTGATACGGAAGAGGATAGAGACATTGCCGGAGTACTTCAGTGTGAAAATGATTTGAAAAATGCCATATTTCATCCAATCATCTGTGACCTCACCGATACGGATAAACTATGCGCTATCGTGAAACAGGTCACATCGGAGCACACGGTAAAAGTCCTTGTCAATAATGCCGGTGCAGCTTACTATGGTCTGCACGAGGAACTGAATCCCAAAAAGATACAGGAAATGGTCCGTGTGAACTTAGAAGCACCGTTGATCTTAACCCAGCAATTATTACGGACGCTGAAAAAAAACGGCGGTTACATTATCAATATTTCATCTGTTACGGCAAAACAGCCGAGTCCGCACGGCTGTGCTTATGCGGCAACCAAAGCAGGACTTGCATCGTTTTCGTCAAGCCTGTTTGATGAGGCAAGAAAATACGGCGTCAAAGTGACGGCGGTTTACCCGGATATGACGGAGACAAATCTGTACCGGAACGCGGACTTTACGGTGGGAGAAGAAAAAGAATCTTATCTTACCCCGGAAGAAGTAGCAGAAGCAGTGGAATATGTGCTGACGCAGCGTGAAGGTATTGTAATCCCGGAACTGGTATTAAGACCGCAGTTTCACCGGATCCGTAAAAAGAAATGATGTCAGCGGAACATAAAATAAACCTTTTATAAAAAAAGAGGAACGTCTGTATCCGTCAATCTGTACAGTTTTTGATGGAAAAGCCGTCAGTTTGACGAAAAGATGGAAAAGATGCACAGAGCACTGTGACATCCTACAAGAAAAAACAAAATTCTTTGTGTAGGAGGCATATGGTGCTTTTTGCATCTTTTTTGTATAGTATAGTTATCAAATAACGAAACACAAATATCAGGAGGTATTTAGACCAATGGCAAGTTTATCATTAAAAAACATTTGCAAAGTTTATCCAAACGGATTTGAGGCAGTTAAGGATTTCAACCTTGAAGTAGAAGATAAAGAGTTCATCATCTTCGTAGGACCTTCAGGATGTGGAAAATCAACAACACTTCGTATGATCGCAGGTCTTGAGGAGATTTCTTCAGGAGAGCTTATCATCGACGGAAAGGTTATGAATGACGTAGAGCCAAAGGATCGTGATATCGCAATGGTATTCCAGAACTACGCTCTTTACCCACATATGACAGTATTTGACAACATGGCATTTGGACTTAAGCTTAGAAAAGTTCCAAAGGATGAGATTAAGGCAAAAGTTGAGGAGGCAGCAAGAATCCTTGACCTTGAGAAATTATTAGACCGTAAGCCAAAGGCTCTTTCAGGTGGACAGAGACAGCGAGTTGCCATGGGTCGTGCAATCGTTCGTAATCCTAAGGTATTCCTTATGGATGAGCCTTTATCAAACCTTGATGCAAAGCTTCGTGTACAGATGAGATCTGAGATTTCTTCATTACATAACAGATTAGGTGCAACAATCATCTACGTTACACATGATCAGACAGAGGCTATGACACTTGGAACAAGAATCGTTGTTCTTAAAGATGGTGTTATCATGCAGGTAGACAGCCCACAGAAGCTTTACAATCAGCCAAACAACCTGTTCGTTGCAGGATTCATCGGATCACCACAGATGAACTTTGTAGATGCTCAGTGTGTTGTTGAGGGAGCAAAGGCATTCCTTAAATTCGATAAATACCAGGTTGAGCTTCCAGAGGCAAAGGCTAAGAAGCTTATCGATGGCGGTTATGCAGGAAAGAACGTAGTATTCGGTATCAGACCTGAGGATATCTACGATTCAGCAGAGCATCTTAATAAATTTGCTACATGCAAGATTGATTCAGATGTTACAGGATATGAGTTACTTGGTGCAGAGGTATTATTATACTTCACAGTTGCAGGCGCAAATATGTCAGCAAGAGTTGATTCAGATACACCGGCTCGTTACGGTGATCACATTGAGCTTGCATTTGATCCAAACAAGATTCATGTATTTGATAAAGAAACTGAATTGACAATTACTAACTAGTTCGTTAAAATTAAATAGTTGTAAATTGACAGACCGGGTGTATAATTTACACCCGGTTTTCTTTCGCAAATGTTAGATTCTGACGCGAATGTATGGTTCTGAATAGTTAAGTTATGGTGTTAAACTACAGCAGGTGTACAGAGTTTACCTCATGGAGGCTTTTTACTTGCCTGCGTCAGAACAGTAATGAGAGGATAAGAATATGATTACGAATCAGAAACTGAAAAAATCACTTGAGGAAATAAAAAATATTACTTCGTTTGATGCGATTTTATACTCAGCAAAGGGAAAGCATCTGACAGGTACGGTGGAAGAGCCGGAACATAGTGACATTTTTGTGAAGGAGTTTATAGTATCCGAAGAGGATGTTAAGGAAAAAAACGATGCAATCGCATTTGCGGTTGAAATTGATTCAGAGCTTGAGTATGTGCTCGTAATGTTCTGCCCGTATACGAGTGAGAATCTTGTAATAGGCAGGATGGCAGTTTGTCAGCTTCGTACACTTGTGCTCGGTGAGTCAGAGCGATATGACAGAAATAATTTTATTCAGAATATTCTTCTTGGCAATATGCTTGGTTCTGATATAATAAACCGTGCCAAGAAATTACATATAGAGAACAGAAAACGAGTAGTATATGTTATAGATACCGGAAAGAACAGCAATGAGATAGCAGTTGAGCTTGTAAAGAATCTGGCAGATATCAGAAGCGGTGATTTTGTGGTGGCGATGGATGAGCATAATATAGTGCTGGTAAAGGATGTTGAGGATATAGATTCACCAAAGCTTCAGGAAAAGCTTGCATCAATTGCAGGAAGTCTGGTTGACAATCTGCTTGCAGAGGCTATGATTAAGGTACGGGTGGGCTATGGCAATCCGACGGATGTTCTTCCAAAGATTGCAGAGTCTTATCAGGAGGCAAAAATGGCGCTTGAGGTCGGCAGGCTGTTTTACGTGGAAAAGGAAATTATGGCATATGACAGGCTGGGCATAGGAAGACTTATTTATCAGCTTCCAATGAGTCTGTGTGAGATGTTTATCCGTGAGGTTTTTGGTGATGAGGTGCCACAGATACTTGATGACGAGGAGGCAATGTCTACAATCTCCAAGTTCTTCGAGAACAATCTGAACATTTCAGAGACTGCAAGACAGCTTTATGTGCATAGAAATACGCTTGTTTATAGACTTGAGCGTATTGAGAAGTCGATAGGTCTTGATATCAGAACCTTTGATGATGCTATGATATTTAAAATAGCTACGATGGTGTTAGCGCATATCAAGGATAGCAGGCAGGGCAGATAATATAATTATTACGCAATTTAAAGAAGTAGGAGACAAGTATGGCCAAGAAGCAAACATACGATGAGAAGAGCATAGCAATTTTAGAAGGACTTGAGGCAGTCAGAAAAAGACCGGGTATGTATATAGGAAGTGTCACAACCAAGGGACTAAACCATCTGATATATGAGATTGTGGACAACTCCGTAGATGAGCATCTGGCAGGTGCCTGTGATACCATAAGGGTAACTCTTGAGAAAAACGGTTCGTGTACGGTGGAGGATAACGGACGTGGAATACCTGTAGGTATGCATGCTAAGGGTGTATCTGCGGCGCGTGTTGTATTCTCGACACTGCACGCAGGAGGTAAATTCGACAATTCTGTATATAAGACCAGCGGAGGCCTGCATGGAGTTGGTTCGTCGGTGGTAAATGCATTATCCACATATATGGATGTGGAGATAAGCAGAGATGGCTATATCCACCATGACAGATATGAAAAGGGTGTTCCTGTCGTGGAGCTTGAAAATGGCCTGCTCCCTACTTTAGGCAAAACTAAAAAGACAGGAACAAGGATTAATTTCCTGCCTGACCCGGAGATTTTTGAGAAGACAAGATTCAAGGAAGAGGATGTAAAGAACAGACTGAAGGAGACAGCGTATCTCAATCCGAAGCTTACCATCATATACGAGGACAAACGAGGCGATGAGACAGAGCATATTGAGTATCATGAGCCTGAGGGTATTATCGGTTTTGTAAAGGATTTAAATAAAAATATAGAAAAGCTGCATGATGTCATTTACTTTACAGGAGAGAGTGAGGATATAAAGGTTGAGGTGGCTTTTCAGTATACAAGCGAGTTCCATGAAAATATTCTAGGTTTTTGCAACAATATATACAATTCTGAGGGTGGAGCGCATATCACAGGCTTTAAGACAGCCTTTACAGGTATTATCAATTCATATGCCAGAGAGCTTGGTATATTAAAGGACAAGGATGCGAATTTCAACGGAGCAGATGTCAGAAATGGTATGACTGCTGTAGTGTCAGTAAAGCATCCTGACCCTAGATTTGAGGGTCAGACAAAGACAAAACTTGACAATCAGGATGCAAACCGTGCTACTGCCAAGGTGACAAATGATGAGGTACCGCTTTATTTTGACAAGAATCTTGAGGTCTTAAAGACGGTAATATCATGTGCTGAGAAGGCCGCAAAGATTAGAAAAGCTGAGGAAAAGGCAAAGACCAATCTGCTCACAAAGCAGAAGTTTTCCTTTGATTCAAACGGAAAGCTTGCAAACTGTGAGAGCAGAGATGCTTCTAAGTGCGAGATTTTCATAGTCGAGGGAGATTCGGCCGGAGGCTCGGCAAAGATGGCAAGAAACCGTATGTTTCAGGCAATCATGCCGATTCGAGGCAAGATTTTGAATGTTGAAAAGGCAAGTATTGATAAGGTACTGGCAAACGCTGAAATAAAGACAATGATAAATGCGTTTGGCTGCGGATTTTCGGAAGGATATGGAAATGATTTTGATATAACAAAGCTTCGCTATGACAAAATCATCATTATGGCCGATGCCGATGTGGACGGAGCTCATATCTCCACACTGCTTTTGACTCTGTTCTTCAGGTTTATGCCTGAGCTTATTTTAGAGGGACATGTATATGTTGCCATGCCTCCGCTTTACAAGGCTATTCCGTCAAAGGGCGAGGAAAAATATTTGTATGACGATGCGGAGCTTGACAAGTACAGAAAGACACATACAGGCAAGTTTACGTTGCAAAGATATAAGGGTCTTGGAGAGATGGATGCGGATCAGCTCTGGGATACCACATTAAATCCCGCAACAAGGATGCTTAAGCGTATTGAAATAGAGGATGGGCGCCTGGCAAATGATGTGACATCACTGCTTATGGGTAGTGATGTGCCACCGAGAAAAGAGTTCATATACGAGCATGCGCATGACGCGGAGCTTGATGTATAAGCATGACGTAGCAGCTTTTGGTTCTCAGTGGTTCTGAATAGTTAAGCAGTATTTATAATCGGAGAAAGACATGGATAGAAATATAGATAACAATGTAGACAACAATATAATTCAGACCGAATATTCGGAGCTGATGCAGAAATCATATATTGACTATGCGATGAGTGTCATTATAGCAAGAGCCCTGCCGGATGTGCGCGATGGGCTTAAGCCTGTACAAAGGCGTACACTTTATGATATGCATGAGCTGGGCATCAGGTACGACAAGCCATATAGAAAGAGTGCGCGTATAGTCGGTGATACAATGGGTAAATATCATCCACACGGTGATTCATCAATCTATGACGCGATGGTTGTTTTGGCACAGGACTTCAAAAAGGGCATGCCGCTTATCGATGGACACGGTAATTTTGGCTCAATCGAGGGAGACGGAGCCGCTGCCATGCGTTATACTGAGGCAAGACTTCAAAAAATCACACAGGAAGCATATCTTGCTGATCTTGACAAAAATGTGGTTGATTTCATTCCAAACTACGACGAGACAGAAAAAGAGCCAGAGGTGCTTCCGGTCAAGGTGCCGAACCTTTTGATAAATGGAGCAGAGGGTATAGCAGTCGGCATGGCTACAAGCATTCCGCCACACAATTTTGGCGAGGTGGTTGACGGTGTGATTGCTTATATGAAAAATCCTGATATCACCACAGCCGAGATGATGCAGTATATAAAGGGACCTGATTTTCCGACAGGAGGCATTGTTGCAAATCAGGATGATCTTGCAGCGATATATGAGACCGGACAGGGAAAGATAAAAATCCGTGGAAGAATCGAAATAGAGAAGGGAAAGGCAGGAAAGGACAAGCTTGTCATTACAGAAATCCCATACACAATGATTGGTGCCAATATAGGAAAATTCTTAAATGATGTCTATTCACTTGTCGAGTCAAAGGCGACAACGGATATTGTGGATATAACCAACCAGTCATCGAAAGAGGGAATAAGAATTGTCTTAGAGCTTAAAAAAGGTGCTGATGTTGAGGCACTTAAGAATCTTTTGTATAAAAAGACAAAGCTGGAGGATACATTCGGTGTAAATATGCTGGCCGTCGCAAATGGAAGACCTGAGACGCTTGGTCTTGTACCAATAATAAGGCACCATGTCAATTTCCAGTATGAGATTGCAAAAAGAAAGTATGAGACACTTCTTGCAAAGGAGCAGGAGAAAGAAGAAATACAGCAGGGACTCATAAAGGCCTGTAACGTGATAGATCTGATTATTGAAATATTAAGAGGAAGCCGTGACCAGAAAATGGCAAAGGCATGTCTCATAAACGGAGAGACAGAGGGGATTAAATTTAAGTCAAAGGCTTCAGAAGCCATGGCAGCCCAGCTTTGCTTTACTGAGCGTCAGGCAGCTGCTATCCTTGAAATGCGTCTGTACAAGCTGATTGGACTCGAAATTGAGGCTCTGATTAAGGAGCACGAGGAGACCAGGGCAAAGATTGCAGAGTACAGCGATATTTTAGAGCATCGCTCATCCATGGCAAAGGTTATTATGAAGGAGCTTAAAGCGTTCCGCAAGGAGTATGCAAGGGACAGACGCACGGAGCTTGACAATCTTGAGGAAGCTGTTGTGGTCAAAAAAGAGCTTGAGGTATCGGATGTAGTGCTGCTTATGGACCGCTTCGGCTATGTGAAGACAGTAGATACTTCAACCTATGATAGAAACAAAGATACAGCTGACGCAGAGAACAAGCTGATATTGAAGGTTAAAAATATAGATAAGCTGTGCATTTTCACAAACAAGGCAAACATGCATCTTGTCAAGGTGTTAGACCTGCCTTACGGTAAATTCCGTGACAAGGGCACACCTATTGACAATGTAAGCAACTATGACAGCAGTAAGGAGGATATAGTATTTATAGCACCTCTTATGGATGTTGAAAAGCACAAGCTTATATTTGGAACGAAGTCAGCCATGATAAAGCTCGTGGATGGTGCTGAGTTTGTGGTGACACGAAAGACCTCGCAGGCTACAAAGCTCATGGATGATGATGAGCTGTTGTTTGTTGACATGCTTTCAGAGAATGCTACAATGGTAATGCGTTCAAAGAAGGAGATGTTCCTTCGAATCGACTGTGGCACTATTCCTGAAAAGAAAAAGGCAGCGGTAGGTGTCAGGGGAATGAGACTTGACAGAGAGGATGAGCTTACTGACATTTATCTGCTTAATGACCAGGAGGAAAAAGAGGTCGAGGTAAAGGGTAAGCAGGTGGCACTTCACAGGCTGCACATTGCAAACCGTGACACTAAGGGCGTAAAGAAATAATATATCGCATGACAATATAACGTAAAGCATAAACTGTGTATGGTTTTGAGTATGTATGGACTGGAACAGTTAAAATATCTGACATGAAAGGAAGCGATGAGCTTGTTGGACAAATTAAGAGAGCTTGGCATTTCAGAAAATCTGATTAAGGAAATTGAAAAGTTTCGCTCGCAGTATCCGGTGGACAAGGAGTATGAGTCAAGAATCCCCGTGCCTACACAGTTTTATTACGGAAGCGATGTGTGGGAGCAGGCTATAACAGCTGTTTTGTGTGGAGAAAATCTGCTTTTAGTCGGAGAAAAGGCCACAGGAAAGAACCTTTTCGCAGAGAATCTGGCAGGTGTATTTAACAGACCACGCTGGGATGTGTCATTTCACGTAAATATGGATGCAGCATCACTTATCGGAACCGATACTTTTCGCGCCGGAGAGGTATCCTTCAGACCGGGACCAGTGTATACAGCAGCAAAAACCGGCGGCTTTGCGGTGCTTGATGAGATAAATATGGCAAAGAGCGAGGCTATGGCAGTGCTTCATGCCACACTTGATTTCAGACGGACAATAGATGTGCCGGGCTATGATAGATTATCTCTTCATCCGGCAACAAGATTTATTGCCACGATGAATTACGGCTATGCAGGCACAAAGGAGCTGAATGAGGCTCTTGTATCACGTTTTGCGGTCATCCGGATGCCTATGATTTCAAAAGAGAGTCTTGTGAAGCTCATAAAGGAGCATTATCCTGCAATACGTGAAGCGGGAGCAAATGAGCTTGCGGAGGTATTTCTTGAGCTGCATGCAAAGTGTGAGAATGGCGAGATATCATCAAAGGCACTTGATCTGCGTGGTCTCATCGGTTCAATTGGTATGATGGAAAAGGGCTTGAATGTATATACAGCCCTGGATATGGGTATAACAAACAAGAGCTTTGATGAGTATGAGCAGACTCTTATCCGTGATACAATCCGTGCAAGAATCTCAAGGAAGATGAGCGGAGAGCAGCTGTTTTGTTGATATGAGCTTGTGACATATGAAGGAATGGAACATATGGAAGAACAGGATATAAAGGAAGCAAAAAGAGCAAGAAACTTCATATGGATGGCGGCCTGTGACTATGACATAGAGCCGCTTTTTCTGGCATTTGCACCTGATGGATCCGCTGATATTTATCTGAATCTGATTATTGGGCTTGAATACAAGTGGTATGAGCATGACAAGATAGATGCCTTATTCAATCAGCTGACAGGAAAAAACGCCATGCTTTATGAGGGGCTTTTATGGATAGGTTTGGAAAATGCCCTGTATGAAAAGGAGAGACAAACGAGGCCTGCACTGTATGATTTAAGGCTTGAGTACGCGAAAAAGAGCCTTGCAGGAGTCAATAAAAACAGGGAGTATTCGAGGATTGATATAATCAGAAATGCACATTGCAGAAGGATACTTGGAAAGCCATCAGGTCTTTGCAAAGAGGATGAAGAGATACTGCATGCTTTTTGCTTTACACCTGATATGACAACTGATGAGATTATAGTGAAAACGAGAGAAAATCTGTGGAAGTATTTCTCGTATAAGCCGATAAAGGTGGCAAAGCCACAGGGCATATATTTTTTACAGAAGGTAGCAGGAGCATTTCACTCAATAGGAAAAGTCAGCACACAGTATGTCAGAGCGAATAGCTTTTATAATAAAAATATGGCCTCGGACACAGCGGCTTTGTCTATGGAGCATTCAAAGAGATATCTGCTGCAGTTTGCACTGCAGAAAGATCCAATAGAAGCGAAGCGATATGTGACAGCCTGCTTTGGAAAAAGCATGTATTCTGACAGGCAGCAGGCCGAGATGGAGAAAAAGCTCTGTGTAGGAAATCACAAAAACTGTCACTTGCTTTTTACCAGAGGTATTGCGCCGGAGAAAAAGCAGTCTGTACCTGATGAGATTGACAACAAAAGAGAGCGCAGGGAAATTCTTGCATTTACAAAAGAGACAGCCATGCAATACGACAAGAATAAAAAGCATTTTGAAAAAAACATGGCAGTGTATCAAAACAGTATAAGGAGACTTACAGAAAGCCTTAGAATGCACCTGGAGACAGCAGATGAGACATTTATGGATGCTTCAACACACGGCCGTATAAAGCCTGCGAGAGTATGGAAGGCGCTGTATCTGGACAATCCGCGTGTTTTTGAGCGAAAAGATGAGGTGGAGACGCCTGGCTTTTCTGTCGACATACTGATGGATGCGTCTTCTTCCAGAAAGCAGATGCAGCAGAAGATAGCAGCACAGGCATATGTACTGTCAAAGAGCCTGACAAATTGTGGCATACCGGTGCAGATTTACTCATACTGCAGCATAAGAGGCTACACGGTGATGCATATTTTTAAGGAATATGACGATTATGGTGTGGAGGATGAATTATTTCATTTTGTTGCGGCAGGAAATAACAGGGATGGCCTTGCTCTGCGTGCGGCATCACATCTGATGGAGCTAAGCCCAAAGCCAAAGAAGTTACTTTTCATGTTTTCAGATGCAAGCCCACAGGATGATCAGATAGCAGGGGAGGGAGCCTTTTATAAGGACCGGGAGTACACTGATGCTCTTGCTGTTAAGGACACCGTAAATGAGGTGCAGAGGCTTAAAAACCATGGAATAGACGTAATTGGCATCTTCATGGGAAGTGAGCATGACAGTGAGCTTGCAACAAAGATATTCGGCAGAAGTCTCGTGAAGATAAAGAGTATCAACGAGTTTGCCGATGCTGTCGGACGAGTGTTAAATGAGATACTGACCTAGCATTTTAATTAAAAGTACAATAAATTTAGAGCAATGGAGATAACAAATGAAAGCAATATTATTTGATTTGGACGGAACGCTGATCGACTCATCCGAGGGCATCACAAAGTCGGCACAATATGCACTTTCACACTTTGGCATAGATGAGCCGGACAGAAACAGTCTGTTTTTCTTTATAGGACCGCCGCTCATAAACACATTTATGGAGCATTACGGATTTACTAAGGAGAGAGCACTTGAAGCGGTCGAAAAGTACAGAGAGCGCTATAACAAAATAGGTATATTTGAATGTTCGCTTTTTCCGGGAGTAAAGGAATGCATGGAGGCGCTTAAAGCAGCCGGCTATAGGATAGGACTTGCATCATCGAAGCCGGAAAAATCGTGCGAGCGTATTTTGGAGCATTTTGGAATACTTGATATGTTTGATGAGGTGGTCGGAGCTACATTTGACGGCAGGATAGATACAAAGGAAGAAGTACTTAACGAGGTGATGCGCCGGTGGTCAGACATTCCAAGGGATGAGATGTGTTTAATCGGAGATACTATGTTTGACATTGAAGGGGCAAATCGTGTCAATGTACCAAGCATAGCGGTAAGCTTTGGCTTTGGAGATGTTAACGAGATGGTGAGTGCCGGTGCAAAAGCTGTGATAGATGATTTAAGGCAGCTTCCGGATGTACTTTTAAAGCTTTTCGATTAGCTTTTATGAAAATGCAATGCATTGAGACCTGAGGTTATAAACAGTAGATAGGAATGGGATTTCATGAATAAGAATTTAAAATTAAGAGCGATAGTGTGGGAGATAATTGTCCCGGTTGTGCTTTACTACATTGTTTTTCTGAGCGCAATGTACTTTATTTTTGCGTTTATCGGACACACAGCTTCGACATACATGATAGCGCAGATAATATCTGCAGCAATTACAATACCATTTATGTATTTTGCAAGCTATAAGCCGACACAGCAGATGTTTGTCAAAAAACCAAAGATAGACAGGGCACTTTTTATAAATGTGCTGTGGGTGATTGTGATTACACTTTTCATTTCATTTGCGCTCAATAATATCATCACCATGTCACCGCTTATCGGGCTCTCGGAAGGATATGCCAGGGCGAATGAGAGCTTTTATGCAAGCACTCTTGTAATTGAGCTGATTGGCTCGGCAATTCTTTCTCCGATTATGGAGGAGCTTGTTTTCAGAGGCATTGTATTTGGAAATATGCGCAAAATAATGAATGTGCCACAGGCGGTATTTTTGTCGGCGCTTTTGTTTGGGCTCATTCATTTTAATATAGTGCAGTTCGTTTATGCTTTTTTACTTGGCCTTGTGCTTGCAGCTTTTATGTATAAGTCAGGGCATGTGTATGCGGCCATGATTGGACATATCACCGCAAATGCGTTTGCAGTCATAAGGACAGAGACCGGTATTTTGAAGTGGACTGTTGATGGCAGTGTAATGGCATGGGTGGTATCTGTCATGTGCCTTGGTGTTGGTGCTGTGATATTTTATTATTATGCGAAGCACACAGAAGGAACTGTTTAGCATGGACCAAAACGGAGTGCAGACAAAGTACAAGTATCGTGCAGTTTTACGAATATGAGCAATGCGATTTAGGATAGTTACCGGATGTTTATAAAAATCAGCTATACAATAAAAAGTATAGCTGATTTTTTTATGATATAAGACATGAAAAACTACTGAAACACATACACAATTCAGACACAATTTGCTGAAACAGTGTTTTGTGTCTTGCTTTATTGAAAAAAATTTTGGAGTTTTAAAAAGTAAATTGTGTGTATACCCTTATAAAAAAGATAAAAATACGACTATAGTGAGAAAA
>ENA-UEQW01000494-UEQW01000494.1-human-gut-metagenome-genome-assembly--contig:-NODE-494-length-37297-cov-26.583826_pt1 | contig 37297 bp, 26 predicted proteins | sample MGYA00242947_ERZ507947 | MGnify/ENA primary metagenome ERZ507947 (study PRJEB26167, sample SAMN06115421) | human gut metagenome | host: Homo sapiens | place: China:Guizhou | collected 2015-03-17... | reverse complement strand
GTCTTCAGCGCTTTTAAAGTTTCTGAATTCTTTGGTGCCAGTGTCCTTCGGGTATATAGATCCGTGCAGGCACCTCTTCGCTGTTTTCGGGAACAGGACTGATTTATCAGCGGCGCTGCTTTTTATTCCTGATCGGAGGCTCTATGAGTAACTTAAGCCTCAATCAACTAAGACCTGAGCAGGTCTGTGAACGGCTCGGCTGCGGTAAAACCCAGTTATACAAATTGGTAAAAAACGACCCGACGTTTCCGAAACCGATTCAATTGTCCAGTAGATGGACATTTTGGTACGAGTGTGAAATAGACGCTTGGACGATAAAAAAAGCCGCTGAGCAGCAAGGCTTAAGCGTTGAAGCGATGACGGAACGACTAGCTAATGCAAGCGCTTTTTCCATGAAATTCAAAGAATTGATGGCAAGCTGAAAATGAAAACAACAATCTCAAATCCCAAAACATTACTAGCCTTGGCCGCCGTCAGCGCCCTGCTGTCCGGCGCGGGTTTCAAAGTGTTGGCTGATACGACGGATTATTCTCAAATCCCGGGTATGCCGAAAATCGAATTGATGACCGGCAACGATCGCTGGGGATGTGAAGTCCTACTCTGCTTAGCCAATCCTAACGGACCTCGTGCTGTTTCTGAGTGCCGTCCTCCGATTGACAAGCTGTTTGACTGCCTTTCTTGGCGTCACCCATGCAAGTTTCCGTCCTGCCCGATGGCCGGAGACGGCAACTATGCAAAGCAGCTGTCTGACGGATTCGATCCCTGCATCCTTCAAGGGATGGAAGACGCTCCTCAAGGTTGGATTGTTGAAGGAAACATTAACGACAACAATCAGTTCAAAACTGACCGTCGGAAAAACAAACTACTTAGAAAAAATAATGCCAGCTACAACTGGGGCGGTGAGCATTACTTCAAGGCAACCGAGGACTCTCCCGGACATTGGGGTGGGACTAAGGCGTGCGTAAGAGGATACCAAGGCACGGCCTATGAAAGTTACACCTGTTATGACAGCTCGGGAGACAGCAGCAGTTCTTCCGTTTGCTACCGCCCTGTCCGCGTTTATGAACAGGTGAAATGGCAGAAGTATCAGTCCAGACGAGCCATTGATGTATTCATCAACGACAAAAATTGGACACGAGTGCATTGGTAAAGATCAAAGGTTCATCATGGTTGAAATAACTGCCTCTGACATTTATTGGATCGGCGCGATGGACAAGATCTCCCTTGGTCTTATTTTTCTAGCATGTCTCTCCGCTCTATTAATCATTTGTGCCATCCAGATCTACTCCGGAGCCATGGCTTTATTCGGAGCCCTTCTTGGCATAGCTTGTACTACCGCCTTCATATTTATTCCAAGTTCTCAGACTATGGCAGCAATGAAGGTCCTTCCGGCAATCGTCAACAATCAGCGAATACAGGGGATCTCAGAGAGCACTGTGAAACTAACAGAACAGTTTCTGAAAGAGAATCTGGAAACATTGAAAAGCAAAGAAAAATCGGGAGATAAAAAATGAGAATCAATAATGTGGAATACCCGAATGTTTCCATCCGCGTCATCGAGTCAAAACGCGTTGTGGGTCTTACCGGGCCGAAGTCGATTCCCCTTTATGAAGCAAATATCAAAAGAGGCGCAGTAATCCAGAAAAGAACTTCTGAAAACATAGCCGAACTTCAGGACTGGATTCTTTTGAAGGTCGGAGGCCGATTGCGATCAGCGTAACAGTTAATGCCCGGAAGCAGACGGCCTGATTGACAGGCGCGGTTGCATCCTTGGCGGGACAATGCAGCCTCCGGGCACCAATTATTCTAATCGTCCCGCCCCGTTGAAAGAACGGTGACAGTTGATCTTTCGGTTCATAACAGTCTGCACAGAAAGTCCCGCCAGATTTTTTGAAATAAGAGTTATGAACAACAGACAAATCTCAAGGTTCGGACTTTCCTTCTTCAAGGAAGGTTCGGCTTTTTGCACCCTTTTTCCTCCTCAGTTTTTTTAGGAATGGGCTTCCTTCCCAAGCCCTTTCCTAAATCAACTTCATTCCTTAAGGAGGAAAAAATGGCAGAAGCAATTCACTTTCAACGTGTGACTATCCATCTCAAGAACGGAACAAATCTAGTTCTTGACCTTAAACCCGAAGATCATCAAACGGTCGATTCGCAGATAACCGCTTTGCAAGATGTCTTGGCCGATCCCGAATCCCAAGAGAAAGTTTTCCAGTTCCGGGGAATTCGCGGCGACAGTTGGATTCGCATCAAAGAAATCGTCGCTTTTGATGCCGTCCCCCTCATTTTTACGCCGGCTGAAAGAGAAAAAGCTAAGGCCGAATAAAAAGCACATCCCCGAGGAGGAGATATATGAACAAAATCTTTAAAAAAATTTGGAACAAACGGCGGGGATGCTTCGTCGCCGTTTCCGAAGCGATGTCTTCTGTTTGTCAGGGCAAAACAAAAGCTGTTCTTGCAGCTTCGCTCCTGCTGGTTGCCCAAGTACCTGCATTTGCACTGGTGACTATCAACGGGGACGTAGTAGGAAAAGACCCACAATTCCAATTCCAAGGCCGGGGTCCTGCACTGGCCGATAGTCATACCATAAATGGAAATTTAACTTGGAACTTAGGGCGAGAAGGGGATTTCAGAAGATCTTTCCTTTGTGTTTCTATTGGGGCAGGCTACTTCAGCTCTCTCAGTAACACATTGATTGTGAACGGAAATTTCAATATCAATAACAATTCATGGGTACACATCGCTCATAACGGTGACGAAGGGGGAAATATCTATAGTGCCCTGAATATTTCCAAAGATCTAAACATTTCGAGTGACTCCGAGCTTTCTCTAATCAGTAATGGGGGAAGCGGTAACGACCCAACAATTCACGCAAGTCTTAATGTCGGAGGAACCGTTTACAACTCAGGACGCCTTATTTCCTACGGTGGGACTCAAGCGGGAAGAACATACGGATCGTTCTCAATCAACAACCTAGTAAACAACGGTACATTTGTTTTTGACTCTCCGAACGCCTTAAACGGTACTTTTAATAATATTACGCAAGCCGGTGGCTACTTTCAGCAAGGTGGAACAAATGACTTCCACATTAACGGTACTCTGACAGTCAGCGGAGGAACGGTTGGAAATAATGATGCAATTGTTGTAGGGGCCGATCAAGGTAAGTTTTCCGTCGGTCAAGGTTTGAACTTGGCTGGAGGTGCCGTTGGGAATTTATCTGTCCTCACTCATGTCGGCGGATCAGTTATGGTTTCGGCCGGTTCTTATGGGATCGGGACACTGAATAAGTCCAATGGCACGCTTACAAACAAATCCACACTCACTGTAAGCAACTTTAATCAGTCCAACGGAACGACGACCAACAGCGGAAACTTGACCATTGGAAACGCTAACTTGGGCGGTACTCTGAACAGCACAGGTACTCTCAATCTGACAGGAAACGTCGTTACTCGCGGCAACTTGACCAGTACTGGTAACCTGAATAATCGGGGCAATTGGACAGAAACCAATCGTTATACAATTGCAGCCAACCTTAACAATTCCGGTAGCGTTAATTTTCAGAACGGATTCGAGTTCAGCAATGGACGCTTAACCTCCTCAGGTACTGTCCAAACGAATAATGTCTTTGACGTTTTCGACAGCATTGGAGAAACTGGACAGCAGGACCTCAATTATGTCGGGCTTGGTTCTTCCGTTCCGCAGGAAGTTAAAACAAGTCTTACAGACTTTTTCCTGAAATATTTACCTGGCAAGCTTGCCCAGAACTTAATCAGTCACGCCTCGTTTACGGGTGGAAAAGTGGTTGTCACCGGAGTGGAACTCACTCAAACACAAGCTGACGATCTGAAAAAGGCATTTAAAGACAAGTTTGGAGGTAATACAGCTCTTGAGTTCCAAGGCACGATAGCGGGCGTTTCACATGATGATAGATTAACCGTCGCAAAAACCAATGAGCTTTATGACAACGTAGAGCACTTGCGCGATGTTATTTTCGTTGATCGCAAACTTGAAGGCGAAAACGGAGCAATCGTTGTCGGAGATTCCGGTTTGCGAAACAACACAGGGTTCACAGGCATCAATGAAGCAACCGGCACGACCATCCAGGACGGAAAAGAGCTAACCCTTATCGGCGGCAAATCAGATGGTACAGGTAATCGCTTTACTCTTGCCGAACGTATTATCAGTGCGGTTGGTGACGGAGCAAAGCTCATTCTTGGCAGCTTGGGAATTAAAGACTTTTCTGTCTACCAAGGACAGGCCGAACAGGTTCATCTCTCTGATAAGGGAGAACTTAAGGTTGCCGCCGGCGATTACCTCGTCAAGAACCTTAATTCTTCAGGCGGAAAGACCACTGTCGATAAAAATGCTGTTTTCAACAGCGAAAACGCTACCTTTACAGACAAAGCAGTCTTAGAGAACAATGGAGAAACGGTTCTTGGTACTTTGACAGGTTGGAACGGTGCTGAAGTTCACAACAACAGCAAGCTAACGGTCAACGGTATCACACAATTCGGCGGCAGATTCATCAATAACGCAAACGCCAAATTGGTAGGAACTGCGGACCTGGACGGTACCCTCCAAAACAGTCAGGGTGCTTCTTTAATCGCGAATACCGTAAATGTCAACGGAACACTGCGGAATTTTGGTTACATGGAAGCGCTGGATAATTCAACAGTATTCGGCACTCTTGAAAATCCGGGAGAAATCCGTCTGTTCAACACGGCCATTGGTTCACGCGGCGATGGTGATATTGGCACAATCGGCAATACCTACACTCTTAAAGCAACCGGTAAAACTCAAGTTTCCGGTCTGATTGCTAACGCTCAGGGTGCAGTCGCAGAGTTTTCAGGAGATGATGCCGAGCTGTTGATTCTTGATGGCGGTGTCGTTTCCAATAATGGCACGCTCATAGCGGATTCACTAATCGTCAATGACGGCGGCTATTTCATCAATGGAGACAACGCGCAGCAAACTTTCACAGCTTCTCCGTTGCGCCTCAGAGCCGTCGCAAGAGCAGTTGCCAGAGCAACAGAGCAATTAAAGAATCTGACGGTTTCCGAAGGCGGAACAAAGACAAATAACGGATTGGCCTACTACGGTACAGGTACGATTGCGGGTGAATTTATCAATGCTACAGGCGCCGAAGCTTTCGGCGGCGTGTCTGACATTTTCGTTGACGGCAGCGGATTAGGTATTACTAATACCGGCTCGATCAAAAATGCAGGTACATTTACTTTCGGCGGTACTTTGAACAATTCCGGCTCGATTACCGGGGACGGTCTGATAGTGTTCAAACGCGCGGGTCTTGGCAACGATACCTTTACGAATGCCGGACAAATCAATGTCGGAAGCCTTGAAGCTGCTAACGTTAAATACGTCCAGACGGCAGGCAGTCTTTCGAGTGCTTCGGGTTGGTTCAGCAATTCAACAGTTGATCTGACCGGCGGAACGATTGAGCACACTGTCCTCGGTTCCGGCAATACCTACAATCTTGGCGCAGGCTCCGGTTCCAATGATGCAGCAACGTTTACGGTTGGAACACTGGATAGTTCTTCTGTCGTGAATATCAATCGCGGTGCAACACTGAGAACCGAACACATTGCAATGGACGGTCACAAGACCACTAACTTGCAAGGCGGCCGTCTGTCCACAACGTTGGATCAGGTCTTTGCCGATCTGGATTATTCAACACTTAACCTAGATGCGGTTAACCCGGACGACAAAGTAGAAGTCACGAGCAATCCTCAGATTGTGACCGGGGTAGGCAATGTTATTGATTCCGTGGCCGAAGGCGTTGCTTTCCAGTGGGGCACTGTCGCATTTGACGACGCCTCATACAGCGCTGCGCTGGCCGGCGATGCAGTCAACAAGCTTGTAGCCATCGGAGACGTTCCGGCGGAACGTCGCGGTGAGCTCGAAGTCGCATTTAACGGCAAAGCAGCAGAGAGGTTTAATGTAGATCTCGCAAATTCTATTAAAGCCACGGCTGCCGGCACTCTAGCCTATGCAACATTTGCGAATGAGACGCTCTCCAACGAAACAACCGACAATCCCGGAGCCACTTCCTTGGTAGTCGGTGTTAACGAAAAGGGTGCGATTGTCGTTCCGAGTTCCGGTACACCCAATGTACTGAGCCAAAACATGGGCTTTATGAACGTCACCGGCGTAACAGATGGCCTCTACATCAACAACGGCAGCCATTTCGTTTTAGTGGGTCAGTCCCAACCTAATCCCAATCTCGCTCCGGTTGAGTTGGCGGACGGCACTGTGTGGGTCGGCGGCAACCGCAACGACAACGGTACTGTCACACCTTCTAAGTTAACGCTTGGTTCTTACGGCTCGGCCAGCGCAACGAAGGGACACCTTGCACAACTCAATATCGGAATTTCTCCGGTTAATAATCAACTTGGCGGAGCAGGCGGTCAGGTAATCGTTAAAAACGGCGTATTCACTATTGATACCTTGAACAATGGTTCGGCCGGTTATGGCGAAGACAGAGAAGGACTCGTCATTGGCAATGCTGACGACACGACCACTCAATTGATTGTCACAAACTATGCGGCTGTTGACGGCAGCGCTATGAGCAATCATGGCCTTTTCAAGGCTGAGAATATTGCTTCCCGCAACACGAATAATTCGTTTGTCAATCATGGAACATTTGAAATCGGTACTGCCGATATCAGCGGTTATCTTGATAACAAAGGAACTGCATCGTTTGACGATCTGACTCTGCGCGAATACGGCACAGTGAACCGTCAAGACGCCGAATTGACAGCCGGAAAACTGACCGTAGCAGGTAACGCATTGGCAGGAGCTTCAGGGACCTATGCAATTCGTGGGGAACTGGATAACCAAGGCAAACTGTCTGTAACGGATGAACTGACCGTTGCAGGTGACGTGAGCAACAGCGGCGAACTCAATGCCGAGAAATCCGTCGTTCAGGCAGCAGCCTCTGACGTTGAAGGTGCGGAAGCAGGCAACTTCATCAACAATGCGCTTGTCAAGTTCGATTCTCTGCTGACCGAGGCAGGATCCATTGTTTCCAACGCCGCAGACGCAGTTCTGACGATTGCCGGCCTTAACAACGCCTCCGAACTTCAGGGTACTGTCAACAACGACGGTACGATTAAGGTCGAAGGTACTCAGAGCGTTACCGTTGCAGACGGCGAGCTGAACAACAACGGCTCAATGGAAAACACCAACGCTTTGAATGTTGAAGGCGGCCTTGTCAACAATAAGGGCAACCTTGCTCTGACAGGATTAAACATCACCGGCGGACAGGTTTCGAATGACGCTTCTGCATACTTTAAAGATGCGGGAGTTACGGAAATTGCTATGTCCGATACCGGCGACGTGGCAATTCAAAACGGCGGCTTGCTGGACCTGACCGATCTTCAGCTCACAAAGGGCACGATCTCGGGCGGTACAGTTGGTGTAAAGGAAACAACAATTGCATCTGTGAAGGCTGACGGCGTAATTGACGCTGCGGGCGTCGGGTTCAAAGACCTTACAAACGAAGGCGTTATCACCGTTTCCGATGTATTTGCTTCGGCAAATACCGAAAACTCAGGCACGGTTGATGCTGCCAATATCGCCATGAGTGATGGTGATAAGTTTGTGAATAAAGCCGGAGCGACAGCCACGTCTGATAAGCTCGACCTCGCAGGCGGTGAATTTGTCAATGAAGCCGGCGACACATCTGGTATCGCTTTGACTCAGATCGGCGAAAACGGTCAGTTCACGGCAAATGGCGACACCACACTCCAGCAGGTTGGATCTGCCGGCGGCACCATCAATCTCAACAAAGGCAATCTCAATATTGCCGAGTTGGATGCCAAGGATTCCGTTTACAACCAGACAGCCGGAAACTTCAAGGCCGATAAAGGTTTCTTTGAAAATTCGACTTTGAATATCATGGGCGGAGTGTTTGATGCTTCCGAAGTCCGTGATGCCGAAGGCAATGTCACAGGTCTTCTTGGAAACAACGTTGTCAATATTTCCGGTCTGAATAAGACTCCGGTTATCAACAACGAAGATTCCGCAGAGGACAAGGCTCACTACAAGGACAACCTGACTCAGGTGCTGGCAGGTGTGGTCAACAGCGACACAACCGTCAACATCATGGAAGGCGGTGTCCTTGACGTTGCTGAAATCAGACTCGACGGTTCCAAGGCCGACAGCATTAACCTCAAAGGCGGTGTCATTCAGACAAGTGCGGATCAGATTTTCGGTTCCGTAACTACCGAAGCCATCCGAATTGACGCGGTAGATCCTGAAACCGGTACGGTTCAGCTTCCGACCGAAGTCCTTTCTGCTACGACGGTTGGTGCTGTCAAAGACGAAATCAAGACCGGACTCAATGTCGAAAGCGGCAACCTCGCTCTTGACGACGATTGGTTCAGCTCTTCTTTGATTGTCAGCGTGACCGACAAGATCGCCAACGCATTTGAAAATGCTGCTGATCTGACGATCAACTTCCTTGGTCAGATGACTGCTCCGTTCACAGTAACAACGGCTAATGATCTTGAAAAAGAGGGTCTCGACGTTGTTCTGAACCCCGGTATTGTGCTCAACACCACAACTCTGCACAACGAGTTTGCTAAAGAGTACGACAAGGAAAACGACGCCAACCAGACAGTTAGAGCTTTGGTGATCGGTGCGACATCCAACGATGAAAATACCAACTCGATCAATATCAGCATGGGCTTTAAAGACATCACTCATGCCGATAAAGTCACGATTGAAGGCGGTAAAGAACTCGCATTGGTCGGCAATGCCGTAAACGCTATTCCTGAAGCTTCATTCGGTGATGAGGCCAATAAGCTCCTGAAAGACGCTGCACACGGCGGTTCGATTGATGTGAACAACGGTAAGTTTACGTTTGGTTCCCACGGCGGCTCCACTCCGACTGTCGGTTGGATTCTTTCTTCCAATATCGGAGAAAACGGCTCCCTGGAAGCCAAGAACGGTGAATTTGCCGACTGGACGATTGCCAACAGCGGTAACGTTCACGTTTACTCCAACGCGATCCTTCATACCAACAGTCTGACTGGAAACGGTGCCGCTGTTAACGAAGGCAAGCTCTCTCTGGATGAAAAGGACGGTACAGGCCCGACATTTGACGTTTCTGGCTCTTTCACGAACAAGGGCGAAAACTCTATTCTGGACGCCTCCAAGGTCGAAAAAGTTACTGTCTCGGGTACTCATGTCAACGAAGGTCAGGCCGACTACAAGGATATGCTTGTGGCTGAAGGCGGATCTTCGACCAACAGCGGAACCGAACAGGGCAACATCCTGACGGTTGAAGGCTCTCACGCTAACACCGGCACATCCATTTGGAACGGTGTCACCGTTGCCGATAAGGGCAAAGGAGAAAACGCTGGTAAGCTCGATGTCGGCAGCGTGTTTGACGTAATCGGTGAGTTCGTCAACAAGGGCGCTGAAGCTGTTCTGGATGCAACCAAGACGGCAGTTACCAACGTTGCAGGCCCCCTTCGCAATGAAGGCACGGCCAATTACGATGACATGACGATTGCCGACGGCGGCAAGTCTGAAAACTCTGGCTTCGAAAAAGGTGACATCCTCACGGTAGCCACAGGCGGTCAGCACGCGAACAGCGGTACGTCGATTTGGAACAATGTCACGATCCAAACCGGAGCGACTTCCACCGTTGACGCCGGTGCTAAGGAAACCATCACCGGAACCTACGACATTGCAGGCGACCGCATCAACAAGGGCGAAGTTGACGCAACGGGAGTTGCCGATACAAAGGTTTCTGGAAAACTCGACAACCAAGGCAAATCGGAATACGACGATATGACGATTCAGGCCGGAGGTAACTCCGACAACTCCGGTTACGAGAAAGGCGACATTCTGACGATTGAAGACGGCGGCGAACACACCAACTCCGGTACTTCGATCTGGAACAATCAGACTGTGGAAAAAGGAGGTTCGTCCGTTACAGAAGAAGGCGGGAAGGAAACCATCAATGACAAGTACGTCATTGAAGGCGACAAGACTAATAAGGGTGAAGTTGACGCCAAGGGCGTTGAGAATACCGAAGTCAAGGGTAATCTCGACAATCAGGGTAAGTCAGAGTATGACGACATGACCATCGGCGACGGCTGCAAGTCCGACAACTCCGGATACGAAAAAGGCGACATCCTTACTGTTGACAAGGGCGGTGAACATGACAACAGCGGCACTTCTATCTGGAACAATGTTGTTGTGGCCGGCGGCGATGTGAACAACACCGGTGATATTGAAACCGAAAAACTAACGATAGACGACGGTCTGGTCAACATCGGCGAAGGCAGTCTCAATGCAGGTGAAACCGATCTTAACGGCGGCGACCTGGTTATCGGCAACGATAAGGACAGAACCCCTGAAAACCGTGTCACGGCGGAGATCAATCCGAAGGACGACGTTATCGACACGAATATCTACGTGAAGAACAACGGCGATCTGAACCTCGGACCGAAGGGCGGTCTTGATTGGGCTGATTCCATCGGCTCTCCGACCGTGCCGAGCGGAACACCGAGCAGACTTGTTATCACGACCAACGTGACAACAGGTCCCGGAGGCGGAATTGCGGTCGGTCCGGAAGTCTGGACGGATAAGGACAATCACGTCCAGATCGGAAACGGAGATCTCTACTTCGCTAAGGATTCTCTGACGGTTATCGACAGTGCAATCCTTTCCGACGGTAAGTCTGCGTTCAACACAACTTCCGATGTTGCCAAGGTCACAGTCGAACCGGGTGCAAACCTCGTTCTCGGCAATATTGAGGAAGTCGGTGACTACACAATCGTCAACGGCTACATCACAGGCGGAAATGAATCCGACGGTATGTGGACGGGCGGTTGGACGGGCGACAACCTCTACGCTCTGCCGCAGGACGGCTCCGGCATTAATTGGATCCTGAAGCTGCACAACGATCCGAGCAAGATTTGGGTCAATGCGACGCTGGCCGATGTCCGCACCGTTTATCCTGACATTGCGATTCCGAATATCGCCAACGACGATATGCTCAACTGCAAGTCCGGCGACGCAGGTGCCGACTTCGTTTGCCGCGTACTTCGCGACAAAGAATTGGATGTTGCAGGCAAGACCAAGGTTCTGAACTCTGTGGCTAATATCGCCTTCGCAGGCGGTGCGATGTCCGTAGCGATGAACGACTTGAACTCGGCAACCGATTCCATTGAAGGACGCGTCTCCATGAAGAACGAAGCCTTCACCGAATACGGCGTCATGCGCGAGTGGGAACGCGGCAACCATCTGTGGATTGATATTATCGGCGGCAAACAGAAATACAAGAGCCTCAGTGCCACGGGTATTTCGAAAGCCGGTTATGACACCAACTCCTACGGATTCATCATGGGCTACGACCGCAAACTTGCAGACAAGTCGGTTATCTTGGGCGGAGCTTTCAGTTACAACCACGGTTCGCTTGATTCCACCGGCGATGTGCTCAAGACCAAGAACAAGTACAACTCGTTCGGTCTGCACGCCTACGGCGCTTACGCTCCAGTCAAAAAGGTCAACCTCATCGGTACATTGAGCTGGATGCACAACTCCTCTGATATTACTCAGTCGATCAATGCAGCCGGATTCAATAAGGCTAATGCGGATGTCAAGACGAATATGTTCAGCCTCGGCGCTCGTGCCGAAGCAACTATTTCCGCCGGAAAAGCCAATATCGTTCCGCACGCAGGTCTCAGATACGTCTGGGCTAAGTCGGGCAAATACGATACGAAGGTTGACGGTAAGAAGGTTTGGAGTAACAAGGCTAACGCCACGAACACCTTCCAGCTTCCGATTGGCGTTGCTGTCAGAACCGACATTGCAACAGCCTCCGGTTGGAACATTCGCCCGCAGGCTGACGTAACTGTCATCCCGCAGTTCGGCGATACGAAGCAGAAGACCAAACTGTCCAACTTCAACGGTGTTAGCGACACGCTCTCCGGCGAATTTGCAGGCAAATTCGGTACGAACGTGAACTTAGGCGTCCAGGCTGACAAAGGCGCGGCCACTATCGGCGTCCGCTATGGCTTCACAGGCGGTACGAAGGGTAAGGCTGACCATATGTTCAAGCTTGAAGCCCGTTATCGCTTCTAACATAAACCCAAGCCGCTTCTTCTGAGGCGGCTGCCAAGAAAGGGAGGGATCTAAAAAATCTCTCCCTTAATTTTTGCTCTTGTTTTCTGGGTTCCTCTGAAGCTAAAGAAACACATCCAGGTGTTTGCAAACCTCTTCGCGGCTTGTCTCTCCTCGATAGTCGTATCGTGACGTTGTAGCGACTGACGTATGCCCCATAGCCCGCTGCAAGATAAAAAGATCGCATCCCTGTTCAAGCATTCTTGTTGCAAAAGTCCTTCGTAAGTCATGCGGGCGCACATTCCCTAATTCAGCCAAGACCGCTCGCTTTTGGAGAATCCTGTAGATGGATGACGGCTGCATTTTTCTAAAAATGAACTTACTGTTATCCACACCCGGGCAGATTCGGGGAAAGAAGACACCGTCTTCCAGACCTCGAACCATGAGCCATTCGTCGATAATCCGGTTTAATTTTTTAGGTAAAAAGACGCGGCGCTCTTTATTGCCTTTTCCAATAAAGCAAAACGATCGGTTACAACAGTCCCAATCTTTCATTTCTAACTGCACAACTTCAGCCCGTCTCAAACCGCATCCGAGCATTAGAGCAAACATAGCCTTATCTCTCTTGCCTTGGTTCGTGCCGTCGTCGCAAGCGGCCAACAGACCTCCGGCTTCTTTTCCGCTGAGACTTCGACCTTTTGGCAGCCTTTCGTATTTGACGCTTGTTAATGCTTGAATTTTCAGGTAAGACGATTGAGGAATGAGATCAAGCGTCCAAGCCTCTTTCGCCACTGTTTTGAAAGCAGTCAGGTAAAGATTTTGTGTTGCACCGCTGCAGCCTTTTTCTGTCAGTGTCCTTTTGATTTCCGTCCAATGATTGCGTTTTAGTTTCGCCCAATCAGCGGTTTCAATATCAGAAGCTCCGAGAATAACGGCTATATGCTTCAGACAGTTGGAAATCGTGATCACCGAACGGGAAGAACCGAGCCTGGAAAGGTAGGCAAGAGCGGGATTCTTTTTTTGAGAAGTATTTGGGTTGGTGTTGAGCATTTTATTCAAAAAATCTTATCTTAGAGAGCCGATTTAACTATTTACTTTTTTGATTTATAATTGTTAGCAAATCTGCTAACAAATTTTGTTATGTACGAAATCGTTTACTTGGAAGATGCCTTGAATGAAATTCGGAATTGGCCGATCAAAGTTCGTGTCAACTACTTTCGAATAGCATCTTTGATCGAAATTAGAGGCCCAAACCTTGGAATGCCTCATACACGAGCAATGGGAAAAGGTCTTTTTGAAGTTCGGGCAAAGGGAGCGGAAGGAATTGGCAGAGCGTTTTTCTGTACGGTAAAAGGCAAGAAGGTTATCGTTCTTCACGCCTTTATCAAGAAATCGGCAAAGACTCCCAAACAAGATTTGGATCTGGCACTTAAACGAATGGCGGAGGTTAATCAAGATGGTTAAATACGCTTCGATGACACACGAAGAATTCTTTAACGAACAAATGAAAGACCCTGAATTTGCCAAGGCATATGAAGAGTCTGAAGAGGAATTCAAAGCCTTACAAAAGGCTATTGAATTAAGAATGCAGCAAAAACTTTCACAAACTGAGGTAGCGCAAAGAATGAATACTACCCGTTCCGTTGTTTGTCGCTTAGAAGCTGGTCTTTCGAACGGCACACCTCCTTCGCTTGGAATGCTTAAAAGGTACGCCATTGCACTTGGAAAAAAAGTGGAAATTCGTTTGGTTTGATCGTTCATTTAAAAACTCAAATAGACTCAACCGCACGGCTCAGAACTCTCTTAAGAGCGACAGAGTTGTGCGGTTTCGTTTTGACTAAAGAAGCTAAGAAACTTGTCTTTGAATACCTTTACCAAATCGTCATGCTGAGTTTGCGTCAGCGTTACGCCTGAGACGATGACTTTTCCAGCCGTAAAAGAGGCATGACCGACGAGCGACTTGGCAAGTGTGCCCGGCAAATATTTTTGAAAGAAACCCGTCAAACGGTCAGGCTATCCAGCTTCCGGCTACGGATCTTCCTAAGTTCGTACCTGGGAAGATTTTTAAAGATAAAGTGAAGGCTCAGTAGCCAAAAAATAGTTGGGGGTTGGGTCCCGATTCCTAGCATGGGAAGACGGACCTCTTTTATTTTGGAAAGAACAATTTTTTGAGAAGAAGCATAAATTGGGATGAGTTTCTGAAAGCACTTGAAATACCACATTCTAGCTAAGGCGCAACACCTATAAAATTGTTGATCAACAACTTTCAAGAAAAAAAGATTTTTTATAGTCAGTAAAAGTCACAAAATTAAGCGAGATGCGCGCAGAGGAAAGCAGGGGAGGGATTTATAAAAAGAGAAGATACTTAAACTCTGCTATTAGAACATGAATACCTCAAAAATCAAACTTCTTGCAGCAATCCTCGTATTTGGTTTTTCTCCTCTGTCCTTCTCTCAAACAACGCCGTCTCCGACTTTGGGAATGGAGATTCTCAAGGATTTGGGTAATGTCAAAGACATGGTGGAAGTTCCTGACGGTCCTTTCCACGCCGTCGAAAATCAAGGCGGCGGAATTTTGTTTATCAGTTCGTCCGGACGATTTGTTTTGGGGGGTGTGGCATTTGATATCTGGAACAAAAAGCAGCTGCGCACCGTCAATGATATGCGCTATGCCTTCAATCACATTGACTTTAAGACGCTTGGAGTCAATTTCGACGAGATTAAAGCCGTTGAATTCGGAAACGGCAACAAAGAAGTAGTGATCTTTGCGGATCCCAATTGTATGTGGTGTCACCGTCTGGTTGAAGAGACCTTAAATGACCAGGCTCTTACTAAGGAATACAAGTTCAAAGTTGTAGCGGTTCCTGCTCTTGGAAATGATTCTTTCATCAAAACCAAACGGCTTTATTGTGCTAAGGAAACCAAGCCCGAAGTTTTATTGGATGCCATGATGCACGATAAAACATTGTCTCTGGAACAAGTTCCCAACTGCAACACTTCTGGTTTGGACAAGAGGCTTGTAATTTCAGAGGCAGTCGGCGTCAAAAGTGTTCCTTTTATTGTTGCCCCGGACGGAAGATTTACAACTGGGAAACCGAGAGACTTAAAGGCTTGGTTGGAGTTGGGTGAAAAAGAAAATGAGCGTCAGGCCCAAATCTATCGCCAGGCAATTAAAGAAGCGGCTGCAAAGCTCACAAAGCAGACAGGATCTTTAATTCATCAATCCGAAACGTCTGAAATCAAAAAATAAAGGAGGGAAGTTTCGTGGGCCTCTTTGACTTCTTTAAATCGAAGGATGATAACGAATCTAAGATCGGGATACCGTCTGATGAACGTACATCCTCTTTTATGCGTCCTTTGGCTTTCGATGAAGAAAACAATCTCTTTATCTTGGAAGACAAGGCGCTTGCCTTTGCATTTCAGTGTTTGCCGTTAAACGGCACAAGCGACGGCTTGCAGGAGCGAATCAAAGAACTTCTGCAAATGGAGTTCCCGCACGACACGATCATGCAGTTTTGCCTGTTTCGGTCACCGGACATTGAAATGGAACTTAAGGATTACCGCGAGCTGAGGCCCACAGTAATTCAGGATCCGATTTTGCGAGACAGTGTTAAAAGCCGGGAAAACTTTCTTCGGACGCATACGAGAGAGATGATCGAAACAACTTTTTCTAACGGAGCCTTTTACCGCAACGGGATCATTGTTGATTTGAAATTGATGGTGAGTGTGATTATTCCCATCAAAAACGAGTTACCGACTTCTGAAGACATAGAGCGTGCGAAAAATATCAGCGTGGCTGTGAAATCATCCCTTACAACGATCTGCCTATGCCCGGTTGAAGTAGATGCGAACCGTTACCTGAGATTCATTTCCCCGATGATTAATTGGAGTCGGAATGCTGCATGGACTAACAATTTCGTCGGTTTATGGGAACCGAGCACTCCGCTGTCCAAACAAGTGTTTGATTGGGATACTAACTTGGAAGTTACGTCAGAGGATTTGAAACTCAGTGACTACGCTTATTGCCGCGTCTGTTCCGCAAAGCAATTTCCTGAGATGTATTACTTCGGAGAAGCGGCGAAATACACAGGGAATATTGACGGCTCGACAGATTCTCTGATGTTTCCTTATGCGGTCTGCATCAATTGTTATTTCCCGGATCGAGATGCACTAAAAACTTCGGTTCGAACAAAGCGTCAATTTACGGTGAATCAGGCGTTCGGACCGATTGCTAAATATTCTCCCGAACTATTGGACAAGAAACAAAGTTTCGACATTTTGGACGCCAGTATGCGAGACGGCGCAAAGGCCATGAAGATCTCAGGTTCCGTTTTGGTATTCGGCAAAACCAAGGTTGAGTGTGAATCAAATGCCAGAGCTTTGATGGGATCCTGGCGAGAAAAGTGGTTCACATTGATGTTGGATAAGTACGTCCAGCTGCCCGTTTTTACCCAATGTTTGCCGATGAACGCAAACAACGGAATGTCAAGGTTCTTGTTCAGGACAAAGACCGTTACTACCGATCAGGCAGCAGTATTACTTCCGATTTTCGGAGAATGGAAGGGTACAGGCACCGGGCATCTTCTGATGAGTTCGAGAAACGGCCAAATTATGAGTTTCTCTCTGCACGATACAGGATCGAACAAGAACTGCGTGGTTGCGGCTCAGTCAGGCTCGGGTAAATCTTTCTTTATTAACGAGTTGATTGTTTCATACCTATCTGAAGGCGCACAAATTTGGGTAATTGACGCGGGTAAGTCTTATAAAAAGCTTTGCGCAGACTTTGAGGGAGACTTTTTACAGTTTGACGAAGAGACTGACATCCGAATGAATCCCTTTGAGTTGATCGAGGATTATGAAGATGAAGAGGATACTTTGGTTTCTTTGCTGCTGAATATGGCGAGCCAAAGCGGAAACATCTCAGACATTCAGACCACGGGGCTAAAGAAAGCTCTTCACGATCTCCGGAAAGAGAAAGGTAAGGAGGCAACTATTGATGATGTGGCTTCCAGGCTATTGAATTTTGAAGACGGAAGATTAAAAGACATCGGGACTCAGCTTTATCCCTTCACGAGTGAAGGGGGCTATGGCCGCTACTTCAAAAAAGGGAATAACGTTAGTTTCAAGAACAAGTTCACAGTGTTGGAATTGGACGAACTTCAAGGTAAGAAACACCTTCGTCAGGTAATCCTTCTTCAGTTAATTCTGCAAATTCAGCACGACGTTTATTTGGGCGACCGTTCGCGCAAAAAGATCGTTGTAGTGGACGAAGCGTGGGACCTTTTGAAAGAAGGTGAGGTGGCAAGTTTCATGGAAGCTGCTTACCGTAAGTTCCGTAAATACAACGGTGCCGTTCTGATTGCCACCCAGTCCGTCAGTGACCTCTATGAAAACCCGGTTGGCCGAGCGATTGCTGAAAACTCAGCTACGATGTGTCTTCTTGGTCAGAAACCGGAAGCCATTGAGTCGGTGACAAAGAAAGGTCAACTCGAACTTTCTCCAGCATACGTAAATCTTTTGAAATCGGTTCATACGGAAGCAGGTGTCTTCTCTGAGATTTTCGTCAAGAGCGAAAGAGGCTACGGAATTTACCGTCTCATTGTGGACGACTATTCAAAACTTTTGTATTCCACTTCTCCTGATGAGCTATCAGCAATCCAACGTTGGATTGATAAGGGTTACTCGAATACAGAAGCCATTCATAAAGTTCTGGAAGAGCGTAAGGCTCGTAATTCTTAATTACTCACTTGGAAAAAATATGCCTGAAAACGTTAATTACTATCACATCACTCCATTGGTAAACGACCTTGAGCGCTTCTTTAACAAATATCGGTTGTTAGCTGTTGAATCAAAGGAGTTGGGGATAAAACTTGAAACTAAAGATCTTGCTACATTTAAACCGTTTCCTAACAAAATCTATGTCATGGGTAGCCTGAAACTGCCTCGTAATAGAAAAGCAAAAGGAATATTGATAAGAAAAGAAGGTAAACCCGTTTTAAATTATTCGGTAGCTTCTTTATGGGAGTTTGAACGTTCTCCGGACCGGATCGAAAGAAGTAAGGTGATCGTTGATTACACGTTTTCTCCGAAAGAAGCTATCCCGAAGGAGTATGGAAATCTATTTACCGATGACTTTATGCTTTGGGAAGGCTTTTCGGGTATGGGAAAAGGAGGAGGACGACCTGCTGTCTTCGAGGGTAAGTCCCTTGTCCTCCCAAGCCTGATAAGGATTACTCCTGACGAACTAGAAAAAGAATTTCTTTGCCGAAATTTGGGTGGGATTTGGACACCAAAACACAAAGCGTCAGCCGAAAATCGTATTACCAGACTTCAAACGTTCGGAAACACATTTTTCCCGATGATGTCGCGACAATACTTTCCTATTAGTTGGGGCAGTTGGGAATCATTCCGCCTTGAAGGGGAAAAGTATCCGGCCCTTGAAGATGCTGTTGAACCGAATGTTTGAGAACTTTTTCAACGAAAAAGATGAAAGAGGGCTATGTGAGTTTTGGAGTAAAGGCGCTGATCCTCTTAGCCCTTCTTTCGTCTCTTTTCACATTTCTAACAGCCCGTTTCAGAATAGGTATAGACGATCAGAAGGACCCGTGCCTGGGACATCACGTGTACTTCATTGATCTTAAGAGAGTTGAAGCAAAGCCTGTAAAAGGTGAGGCTTATTCGTTTGTGATTCGATTAAGACCTTTGGCTCAGAACGATAAAGAACCGCGTGAATTTACGTGGGCCAAGAGACTGGCGGCAGCAGAGGGAGACACGATTGAAATTACCAAAGACGGAAAGTTTCTTGTGAACGGAACAGTTGTTAGAGATTCTCTCCCGTTAGCTGCGAAATTAGGAAAAGAGCCTGAATACTTCAGCCGCAGGCAAGTCTTGAAAAAAGGGGAACTCTACTTTCTGGGTGATACGGAAACCTCTTACGACTCTCGCTATTGGGGCCCGGTGAAAGTTACACAGCTCAGAGGAAAAGTGATCTGCGGAGTTTTCTAAAAATAGTGTGAACGTTATGCGATTGTTTGTTCAAATTTCACCTCTAATGCTTACGGTACTTATTGTCTCTTCAATGGCTTATGCGAACCCGCAAGGTTTGAGGGTTACAGAAGAGGACTCTGCGCGCATTGAAGCCTTAAAAATGGAACCGGCGAAAGAAGCACTGGTGCGCGGCTTTGTGCAAGAAATCCGTTCAAAAGCCGAAGCTGCAGGGTTGGAGCCGACAGACTTTTTGCCTCCGATGCCTTCCGGAGAAAATGATCAAGACTACTCAGCCTATCGCCTCAAGCAAATGCAGATTAAGCGCGAAGCTGCCAATGCTCGTGTAAGGGCGTGGGCTGCTAAAAACGGCGTTAAACCTGAGGCAGGTGCAGTTAGTTCACGCAAAATCAGCCGCAACGAAGCAATGGCCCGTGCTTCTGCCGTTTTTGAGCCGGATCCTTATAAACAGGGAGAACTTTATTCAAAGCTAATCCGAACACCTGCTGTTCAGGGAAAAGCGGTCAAAGTTGATATGATGAACGGCGGTTCTCTGGTTATTCTAGGAGAAAACGGTCGTAGGATTCTGGCTCAAGTAGAAAATCTAAATTCCTCCCAGGCGGTCGAAGATTATGAACTTACGACAGTCGGAGAGATATTCGGAGTCAAAAAGAAAGTAGTAAAAAAGAAAAAAAGTAAGCAGAAAATAATGGCTCAAAGAAGAGCTGAGGCAGAACTTGAACGCAAAAATCAGAGAGAACAGGAACGTCTGCTCAAGCGTCAAAAGCAGATTGCAGCAAGGGAAGCCGCCAGACAAAAACGTGAAGCTTTGATTGCAGAACGTGAAGCGAAAAAAGCCAAGCTCAGAGAGAAGAAGTACGCTACCCCTTACAGTGACGGAACCTTTGAGGAAAATGACAAAACATCTGCCCCGGAGAAGCAGGTTAAAGACTCAAGAAGCGATGGAAACTCAAGGACAGGTACGTCACGTCCCGTTACTGACGCAACAGCCAGTTCTAAGGTTAATCCCGAAAATAAACTTTACGTATCCCCGGAAGAATTGGTCTCAAAGGACGAAGACGCGACCTTAAAGGTCAAAGAAGTATTCCGGAAAACCGAGACTAAAGAGATCAAACGCGGAGAGATTTGGGATCCGGGCGTTATTTACGAAAGCAAAGATAAATCCGCAGGAAAACCTTTAACTGTTGAGGATCCCGCACCCGGGAAGAAAACAAGCCGGAGAGATTGGAGAAAAAGCCGTCGCTTGGCATCTTTGGCAACTGATTCTGACTCACCTATTGTTCTTTTCGGAAGAAACGATAAACCTAAGGCGTACCGTTCTGTTTTGCTTTCCTTTTTCGGCAGTATCGTAAATTCAGCCCATGCAGCAACTGGGGAATTGTCGATTCAGGAAAACCGGGCCAAATTTTCTCCGGAAGATCTGGCTATTTTTAAGGAACAAGCGAAAAAATTGGAATTAAAAGAAAAGCCTGAAAATCAAGACTCGGATGCTTTAGAAAAATTAGGAATAGAGCTTAACGCTCAGAAAGATGCGATTCTTTCCAGCCCGGAAACAATGCAAAAAGCCGGTTCTGCTGTAAAGGAATCTCTAACTCTTTTTAAAGATTTGGAAAATGAGCACTCTCTTGCTCGGGGATCAAAAGGGCAATCGGAAGCTTATCCTGAAACAGAAACGAAGTGGCTGACAACTTTCTTCATCTCAGAGTCTATGGGAAAAGAAAAGGTTAAAGCTCTGATAGAAGCCTATGCGAGGGACAATACAGTACGCTACGTTTTAAAGGGTTTTAACGGTAAAGGCACCATTAACGACGGACTAAAGTGGCTTCTGGATCTGATTCTTGGAATGAATCCTCAGCCGAACATTCTTTTGGATCCGGAACTGTTCCAGCGCTATGACGTAACAGTGGCTCCGACAATGTTGCTTGAGCGAGTTGACGGCGCCTCGGCAGAGAAACAAAGCGCAGACGAGCAAAAGATTTCCAGAACGTTCAAGAATCTTGGTACGGCCTTAGGGTTGGCAGAAGATCAATCTAAGACGGCTGCGGATCAAATTACACAGGAGGTTGTCGCTAAAAAGGCTTTAATAAGGCGTCCTGCGCTCATCGTTTCCGGTGTGACCTCTCGTGAATGGGCTATTGAAAAGGCTAAAGAAGGAGCCGAATTTAATCAAAAAACTCAAGGCGAAGTTTTTGAAATTTCGGAACGAGACATTCAGGAAATTGCTAAAGAGAGGGTTGCAAAAATCGACTGGGAAAGAAAAAAGGAAGAGGCATTAAATCGCTTCTGGGAACGTCAGCAGGATCATTACGTGAGTCTGCCTTTGGCTCAGGAATCGACAGAACGGATCGTTGATCCGAGCATAGTGCTGAATCGTGATGTTTACGGAGCGGACGGTTCAGTTGTATTCAAGGCCGGGCAAAAATTCAATCCTTTTGATCGGATGCCGTTTACCAAAACAGTCATTGTTTTCAATGCGTCAATGCCTAAAGAAGTTGAGGCTGTAGCCAAACTTGTCAAAGAAGAACAATCTCAAAACCGCAATGTTCTTTTGTTAGTGACGGAATTTAAATCCTCAGGTGCTTTCGAACAGATAAAATCCATGAATGAAAGTTGGCGGGAACCCGTTTACCTGTTGACACCGGAGCTCAAGGAACGGTTTCAGATCAGAGCAACCCCTACAGTGGTTAGAGCCGATAACAAAAAGAAGATCTTCAATGTTAAGGAGATCTCGTTGCTTGCAGAAGAAGATAAATGATGCAGACCTCAGGAACTTCAGCGAGCTTTTCTAATGCTTTGAACATTCTTTTGGAAGAATGTTCCATTGGCCCCTCTTGAGTTTCATCAGAAAGCCTTCATTCCCGGTTTACGTAGGCTGACATGAAATCTCCCCGCTTGGCTGTTAACCTCTCCTCAAGTAGGTGATTTTTCCAGCAGACCGCCAACTAACCAATAAAACGGTGCTTAAGCGGTTTTTACCGAGGTTTCCGATGCAGAGGTAGGCATAATGACAGAAAGAAAGATTGCAAAAACGGTAGCTTCCGAAGCTGTAACCGCCATCACAGGCGTCCAGGGTCTGTTGAAAACTTATGACGGTCAAGCTATGGCGCATCTGTGTGAAGCCGACGAATTAGTCCCGTTTCACATGATTATCGGAGGCCAGCCGCTGACACCTCCGACTCATGAAGGACGGATGGCCCTAAGTAAACAAGACGAAAAAGGTCTTGAAAAGTTTTATGCAGAATCTGTATTGGTAGGCTGGTGGTACACAAGAACGGTGGCTGTTTTTTACGATGATGTTTTACCCGAGCTTTTGGGGTCTGACCTTAAAGATTTATACGTTTCATACGAGCAATTATTAAGGGTTTTGGGTAGCCCCGTGCTAATCCCGTTTGAGGAACCTTATGAAATCTGCGAAGCAGATGTCCTCGGTTGCGTTTTCGGCTTTTATAGCATTGAGGAATTCTTCTTTGAGGATAAGAAGTTAAGGTATTCAGAAATAATGCTGTTGCCGCTTCTCAGAGATCGCTCTTCGGGGAAATCGTACTTCTCTCCCATTACTCTGGATTACCAGATGAATATCCAGCCTGATTCTCCGATGAAGTTTTCGAAGTTGATTGAAGATACCGTCAAAAATTGGAAAAGCACTCCCGGGATTGAACTCTATCAACATGAACTCTTCTCAAAGATTGCCTATTTGCTGACTGAAACACCGGACGTTAATCGTTGTCTCTCAGCGCGCCCTCCAAAAATGTCTTATACCCGTAAAGATCGTGCTGTAATGGTTCCTCCTGATACCCCGACATTCCGGCACTTGGGAGAAGAGATCAGAAAATGCAGATTGGATACTGTATCTTGTCTTTCAACCGTCAATTAAACAAAAAGACTCTTTTCGCGTGAAGAAATGACTGATAAAGACACTGCAGCAACCGTTGCGTCAGAGGCGGTTCGAGCCATCAGGGGAATGAATGCACTCCTGAAGGACTACTCGGGAACAGCGTTGGCGCATCTCTACGAACTTCAGGAGACTGAAACTATTCGGCTGATTGTCGGCGCACAGCCTTTAATTCCTCCCACACCCGACGGCTTATTGAAATTTAAAACCTCAAGCATTAAAGAGTACAAGAAATTTTTCTTCGCCTCCGTCTTGGTAGCCTGGTGGTTCACGCGAACTATTGCCGTGTTTGATAAGGAGATGGTGGAAGAACTTCTTGCAACGGAGCAGGTGGATTTGCAAATCAGCATTTCACAGTTTGCGAGATTTTTGGGAAATCCTGTACTTATACCCTTTGAAAAACCATACGAATCCGGAGAGTTTGAAATTCTCGGCTGCATGATCGGTTTTTTTGAATGGGGAATGGATTATCAATTTGCTGACGGGAAGAAAGTAAAACAATCGCAAATAATGTTTTTGCCTTTGCTTCGAAAGAAAGCAACCGGTGAAGTGTATTTCTCAGTCGGAGCACCTACGCTTCAAAGAGAATCATCAGTCGATCCGACTTACAACCTTTCAAAAATTTTTGAAGTGTTGAGAACCAGATCAAACTTCATCGGATTCGATTTGTACGAACATGAACTTTTTTCCAAACTCGCCTATCTGATGACGAAAACGCCGGACGTGAACCGTTGTATGTCCGTCTCGGCTCCGGAAATCGTTCGACGCCGCAGAAAACCTTCAACGATATTTGCTCCCGAAAAGCCCAGGATGGTGGCGTTGGGGGAAGATTTCGGCAACGGTATCAGAAAGTACAAAGAAGTCGTCGCTTCATCTTCTTCGGCCTTCAAAGGGACAGTGAGACCGCACATCCGACGTGCGCATTGGCATACGTTCCTGACGGGAAAAGGATGCACAGAGTCGGAAGTTAAATGGGTTCCGCCGATCTTCGTGAAGTCGGCTGACTTGTCCGGAAACTGATTTTCTACCGTCCGCGTTACCGAAGCAGAAATTGCTTCGGATCGGCTGCCAAGGAAGAGGTTTTCCTTCCGCTGTTCCCACTTGAAAAAAGCCACTTTGCTTTGATCTAACCTCTTTTTGGGTCAAAGCGTGTCTATCTTGCGGGAAACCCGGGGTTACGAGTGGAAAACCCTTATCCAACAGTCTTTATCTCCTTATTTTGTATGTGGTTTTTTGCGTGCCGGTCTGATATAGTCAGAAAACTATTACATCAAAAACAGTAGGGGTCATAACCCTTACAAAATATACGCAAATTAAGGAGTAATTTCTATGCGTTTCCCGAGGTTGAACTCGGACTTCGTTTCTTCGAAGTCCGAAGCTTTTGCTATTGCTTATCCTAAAAAAACACTTTCAGCATTGGTCTCCGCCGCTCTTTTGGCGGTGTGCTGTACTTCGGCGTCTGCCGGCTCTGTGGCAATTTCCACTGCGTCCGGGTACTTATATGACAAATCAGGACTCTCTGGTAACGTCAGTTTGCCCGTTGACGGACCGCAAAATATTTCGGAAATCAGACTTGAAGGAAATGAAGGCGAAAACTTTAACTTCAGTTTTGAGCCTAAAGGAGACATCAACCTCGTTTTCATACCCAACAGAAATAACGCCAACGAATCTTCGATAGTAATCGCCGGGGTCGGAGAACTTAATATTTTCGAGAAAGGAAGCGGGAATACACTTTTTATTAAGCAGGGAACTAAAGACAGCCGAGGCGAAGCTGCTGTGATCGTTAACGAAAACAACGGAGCAACCCATGCTTTGCTTCACGTTAATGGAAATCTCAATATTGAGCATTATGCGAATTCTTACTTAGACTCGGCCGGCGTAATACAGCTCTGGGACAACACTGCACACGCTGGAGGAAATAACCGAGATCAAAACAATTTCTACGTAGAAGGAGATTTAATCGGTTTTACCGATGTTCTGAGGACGACTTACATAGTCAACTACGGGTTTGCTTTCATGTCTTTGGAAGGGGCCAATGCAAAGATTGACGGCAAAACGGACATCAGTATGAATGTTCATGTCCATAGCGGCGGCATTTATGGTTTGCGCTTAAATCCGGGCAACAGCAATTACGAACCGCAAGTTACCTTTGGAGGTAAAACTGAGTTTCATGACATTCGTCTTTTAGCCGAAGGATCTGGAGCGGAGGCATACGGTATTCATGCTGACAGTATGGATGTCTTTTCTAACCATTTCCTAACGCAGGTCACAGTCAACAGTGATGCCGTCATCAGAGACATCTCTGCACAGGCTTTAACAAAAGGAGATGATTCTTACGCTTATGTCAGCGGGGCTGAGGCCCACGGAGGCAACGCCGAAATTTATTTCGACAAAGGTTTGCAAATCCGGAATGTGAGTGCAACGGTCGGTGATAAGAACGCTGATTCAGGAGCTTCCGGAGAAGGCGCAGAAGCCTATGCAATTTCTGCTTTGCACGGAGGTAAGGTCATCGTTAACGGATCAGGAAGTTCCGCTTCCGTTGTGCAGTTGGAAAATGACATTTTGTCTTACGGGGGGGGGCTGAAGGAAACCTGTCCTTGGTGGAAGTGCAATTTCTTAACTCAAACTCTCACTTTATTGGACTGACACCGGAGACGCCTCTTGGAACAACTGCAACGGTCTTCGGCGTGACCAACCTTACCTTCTCCGATAAGGCTTTTTGGCAGGTTCCTAAGAACAATACTCTCCACGGAACGCTCACGTTAAATGACGGTGTTATTTATTTGGGAGAAGCACCTAAAATCCGCAGCGGAGATACCAATCCCGACTTTGTGACCCTGAAGGTGGACACATTGAACGGTTCCGGCGGTCTCATCCACATGAGAACGGACATTGACCTCGATAAAACCGACCAACTGATCGTGAAGCAAGGCACGGGTGCCCACTCCTTGATGGTAAAGAGCCTGGGTACGGAGCCGTCCAAGCAGGCAATGGATTCGTTCCTGGTTCAGCAGCTTGACGGAGAAGGCTCTTACGCTCTTGCCAATGACGGCGGAAAAGTGGATGTCGGTACTTATCTGTACACGTTGGAAAAACGTGATTCCGCAACGGAAGCAGGAGCCACGGAATGGTATCTGGTTCGTACAGGCAAAGATCCCGTAACACCTCCGTCCCCTGAAGATCCCGGCACACCGGGCGAAGATCCGATTCTGTCTCCGACAGCCGAGGCAGTGGTTGCAATGGCCGGAATGGGAGCACAGAACGCCTTGTATTTGAGTCAGCTTTCCGACCTGCGCAAGCGACTCGGTGAAATCCGAGGCAATGTGAAAGACGGTTTGTGGGCCTCCGTTGCAGGACAAAAAGACCGCATTTCGGGCTTCTCCGGTAAGGGATTCAAGCAGGATGCCTACCGCTTTAACTTGGGCTTTGACAAAGCTGTTGACGGCTGGATTCTCGGCGGCAACTTCAAGTACGTTACCGCCAACCAGAAGACCCATGACACGAATTTCAGAGCCAAGGGCGACGCTCACTCCGAAGGCTTTAACCTCTATGCCGCTTGGCAGAACGGTGTTGGCTGTTATGCCGATTTTGTCTTGAGTGCGGATCACTATCATCAACGTATCAAGACCAATATGCTGGACAGCACTCCGGTAAAAGGCTCTTACCATAATTGGGGCTTCGGCGTTTCTGCCGAGGGCGGTAAGAAAATGAGCTTTGGAGAGAAAGAGTCTCCGTGGTTTGTCGAACCTCAGGTACAGCTCTCTTACTATCACCTCAAAGGTGACAATTTTGCGATGAGCAACGAAATGAGAGTGAAGCAGAAAAACTTCAACTCTCTGACGGGTCGTCTGGGCGTCAATGTCGGTAAGGACTTTACAAATGCTCAGGGTTTACAGAAAGGGCAGGTGTATGCGAAAGCCGGTGTGAAACACGAGTTCTTGGGCAATGGAACTCTTCACGTGAACAACGTGAAATTCAAGGAAGACCTGCTTAAGACACGCTTCTACTACGGTGCGGGAACCGATTGGACGGTCAGCAAGAATCTGAAGGTTTTCGGTCATGTTGAACGCGAACACGGATCCCGCTACACGAAGGAAATCGAAGTTCTGGCAGGAGTGAAGTACAGCTTCTGATCGGAGCGGTTTTAGTGATTAAAACGCCGGCGAAATGAGCATCTCCGTTTCGCCAGGCGAATAGACGAAAGGGACCTAAGCGGGTCCCTTTTCAATCCCGCTTACGCGGGGAACGTTGCATATGTCAGCGCTTCGATTCTATCCAACAAGGCACGGATCCGCAAAAAAGATAAATCAAATCCTTCGACTTATACATATACATATGTATAATTATAGGTAGGGATGATTAATCTTCAACTGAGGCGTTAAATGGCAAAGCTCGATAAAATTCGTGAAATCGTCAGGGACCTCGAAACTCCGAGAATTTGTTTTTCTCCTAGATCCGGTTTTTCAATGGAATCAATGGCGGACCGCTACAACATGACGATTCGGGACACCGAATCCGAAATTGAAATTCAGGATTTTGCCGACAATAACAAGCCCGTGACCTGGGCCTGGGACGATGATGATCTCGATTACTTCCAGCTTCGTCTTGATTCCTTTATCGAGAAGACTGACGGAGTGGCCGATTTCTTCTTTTTCAACAGCAAAGACCAAGCGATTGAGTTTTTAACCGAATCGGAATACGACGAAGAAGAGAAAAAGGATTGGCTCGAAGAGCTTGAACAGCTCGTAATCGACGACCCGACCAAAGAATACAGTCCCTACCACAGTTATGAAAATTTCGATACTTATGTTCCCGCAAACATGAAGTACCTGGAAAAGGCGGAAGGCTACAAGTTTTTCACGATTAAGGACAAACTTGTCAGCAGGCTTCTCAATAAAGATTTGATAGAAGAGTCAGAATTCCCTCAATACGCTGAATTGCTTAAAAATTACGAAGCGGAATTCACGTATGATGACGAAGATCCAATCGAGGGTTATGACGACATTACGGGTGAATGGACTTGGGTATGCCGGACGGGATTCACGAAAAGACAGTAAGCAAATCGGGTAAGCCGATGGGAAGGCCCCGCAAAACGCCTGAAGGCGGGAAAAATGTGCTTTTCTACCTTCCCAAAGCCGTGGTCGAGTACATCAAAAGCCGGGGCGGATCCACTTGGATTCGCCGAAAAGCTCTGGAAGAAATGAAAACCCTGGGAAAAGAAAAAGGCGGGAATAAAAATGCTGATTGATCAAACGACAAGAGACGCTACATCAGCAGCCCTTCAGGGGATAAAGCGAATTTCCGGTCTTTTGGATGTTTACAGCGGTCAGAATCTCGCCAAAATGTACAGCGATCAGGAGAAAACGGGGGAGCTGCTGATCGTTGGCGCCCAACCGCTCGTACTTCCTCCGATTCCAGGTTTTAAAGAAGCGATGGAGCACCTGCCGGAGGAAGACAGGTATTTTCAGGTTTCAAGCGGCGTGGTGCTTGTCGGCTGGTGGTACACGAAAACCGTGGCGCAGTTTGATTTGGATATGCTCGGGGAACTCTTCGACACCGATGATTCGGGGCTGATGATTTCGCTTGAGCAGTGCTGCAAGTTTTTAGGCTCTCCGTCCTGATACCGTTAGAAAAGCCTTACCGCGATGACGGAGCGGACATTCTTGGCTGCATTGTCGGATTTGCCACCGACGATCCGATAGGCTTTAACGGCCTTAACAGTTTCGTTTTCCTACCCGTGTTAATGGAGCTGGAATCGGAACTTCCCAACTTTGCGGTCGGCTTGGCAAGATTCAACACTCGGGACAAAAAACAGGCGTTGCCTCTGCGGGATCTTATCGGCAGTGTTGCCGAGGCTCAGGACGACGGAGGCATTCCCGGATTCTCTCTTTATCGGAAGGAATTAACGGCTAAATTGGCCTACCTGTTGACAGAGACGCCCGACGTGAACCGTTGTATGTCGGTTTCCGCGCCGACAATCAAAAGACCGAGAAGAAGACCCGAGACAATCTTTCCGCCGGAGCGTCCCCGTTTTATGCCTCTGGGAGAGGAGTTCGGCAATCTTATCCGGCAGTACCGGGAAAGAGAAGCTGCAAGCGGGCATACCATTCACGGCACCGTCCGACCTCACATCAGAAGAGCGCATTGGCACACCTTTCTTATGGGTGCAGGCCGTGAAAAAAGAACTCTGAAGTGGCTCCCGCCGACCTTCGTGAAATCGGCAGAATTATCGGAAGGGTAGAAAGCTCAGAAGTGTGGCCTTCAGGACAGCTCGGCCACACCAGTCGGATCAGACCTCCGCAGTTGCCAGAGATCGGAACTTATCTGAGCACGACAACCGAGACCCACGACTTTACGTCCACGACGGATTCTGCCCCCAAAGCAGACGCCGATATGCCTCAGGTGGTCGCAAGGAAAGTGTATCACCAGTCTTTGATGACAAACGGCATAAATAAGCCTGACGTTGCTCGCCGTCATTGCTAAGGCAACAGTAACGCGTTTCCGGAATGTTCCATCCAAGTAGCGAACATACTTGAGAAAAGCATTAGAATGGAGAAGAAGATTTTTCTTCTCAATATAACCGAACAACGGGTCTGGGATTTGCTTTCCGGGCCGTTCTCTTCAGAAACGCACAAGGCCGAACCTTTCGGAATCGGCCTTTTTTCAGCTCACTAGAGCCTCGTGCGGATTACAGCCCACAACACCAGAACAAGCGCAATCTTGTAATCAAGATTGACATCCCCTGTCCAGACAACCGTGTTGTGAGATATAATCTCCCACGAGGTTGGAAATGCGGTCAACATCTCAGTACCTCATAAGAAGTTAAGATTCACCAAAGCCCGGTCCCACCCGGGCTTTGTCGCATCTGATCCCTTTCGGGGCCCTCTACGGCAAACGCCGTAATCCTTTGCTAATTCCTAAAATTAAGGGATAGGCGCAGATTTCGAGGGCGAGGTCTTCGGATGAAGTTCATCTCCTTTCGTGGTTCGGTGATTGTAACCGAGTTAACGGCTTACTAGGTCCTTTTTTGATTTTTTCAGAGTTGCGATTCTTCTGTTTTTCGGAATGTTTCTGACAGGCTTGGTTTTCAGGATCTTTTAAAGTAAAGAAGTCGTAAAAGATCAACAAAGCAACCAAGATGCTTAAAAGAATCCGCCTCTTACTCAAGGAAACCGTCATTTATACGGTTTGTGCTTCTCTGGTCTCGCTCCCATACTATGGAACGGCTTCAGCTCAGACATCTTCCACTAATGCGAATATGCAAAGCGCTGCAATGGCCGGGCGAGAGATGCAAAATTCTGCCATCAGTGACTTGAAGGGTTACGTAAATAAACTTGGTTACGGAGCCAAAGACCTTGTGCCTCAGTCTGTTAATGGCGTCAACAACGGAAAAGGCATGACCGTTGAGGACGTTCAAAAACTCATGGGAATCTATAAGGACAACGATGAGTACAGGAAGAAAGGTAACGCTTATATCGTTGATCTCGAAAAACGCTCGGTAAACGCTGATTCGTCAGACCCGGAAGCGGCGGCTTATTCCGTCTTGAAGACTGTTTCGGCATTCCCGAAAAACCAAATTACCGAAAATGATCCAATCGTTCAAAAGACAAAAGAAACGCTTGAAGGACTGGAAGATTTTTCCAAGACCTTAGCCAACTGTACGGCAATGGAAGAATATCTGTTGCAGGAGAGAGTAGTACACGAACCAATTTACGAGCAATGTACCAAGGTCATAGATAAGACAGGATCTTGCCAGATTCAGCATTTATACGATCTTACTGAACCTGTAGTACATCAGGATGGCCCCTACAACATCAGTTCCTGCGGTGAAGGTTGTATCAGCATTTGGCTTGGTAAGGTCGGGGATAACTATATCCCGGGGGGATCCTGCTCCTACTATGAAGAGGAGATGAGTTTTCGGGTAGTAAAACCCAAGGCTCTGAAATCCGTCAAACTCGATTATGCCGCCTATGACGACTTGATGAGAGTCTATGTAGGTCCCAAAGGCAAGGAACGCATGATCTATGAAACGCACAGCCCATTTCCCTATGACGACAATAACCAAAGAATAGATGGGGTGCGCTGTGAATACTCAACTCATTGGATTTGGGATCCGACGGGAAGCGGCCCCGGTTGCACCGAAAGATCTTGCAGAAAGATTCAATCGGATATGCCGCCAGTAGATATCACCAATGAGATCAAAGAAGCAGGTAAAGACGGGATAATTCGATTCAAGATTCGTGCCGCAGTAGGCGGTGAAGGTGAAGCATACGCACGAATTAACGTTCAATACGATCCTGGGGCTATTCTTGAGGGGGATTTGTGGACTCCTGAAGAATGTTTTGACCTGGCCAAGGCCGTCTCTGACGGCATGGCACAGGGGTCCGTTGAATGTGTAGAAATGCCGGGAAATGCTAATGCAGGAGGCAGCTGTGTTTCATTCGGAGGTTACGAAGTCTGCTCGGATAAGTTTGGAGCATCTCCTTTAAAAGGAATCAACCCGCTATGTCGCAAAGTAAATGTAACGGCTAATTATTCCTTTTATAAAGGCGATATGGATTGCTACACGGCAGCGGACGGTACTCTTGTTTGCCCGAAGAACGAAGGAGGAAATTTAGACGACTGTCAGAGGCTTGTGGATGCGGGCTGTACTTACATTAAATCCGAGTGTACAGACGGAGCGCAGGGAAGTTCTGGTAACTGTTACGTCTATACCAATACTTACGATTGTGGCTACGATCAGGTTGTATCAACGCCGGTTAGCGAAAGAACTTTCAAATGTTCCGGAAGCGTTGCTTGTATGGGAACGGACTGCATAACGACTGATTTCACCCAAAGTACAGACTTTACTAAAGCGGCGGCCCTTCTTCATGTTGCGCAACAGGCTTCAAAAGACATGACCTGTACAGGGACGGACGAAAACGGTAATGCCACAGGAACTGAAGATGTGATTTGCACACTCTTCGGCGGATCAGGATTCGAATGTAAAAAGGCTGTTGGCGGAATTCAAAATTGCTGTGAACAGCCTACCAGCGTGAATTTCGTTGACTACATCACAATGACTTTCAAGGTTTACTTGGCAGACAGTGCGATGATGAGTCTGAACAGGACAACGCAACCTTCTTTTGTCGGAGCTTATCAAGACTTACATAATTCGGCGGTAGAAATCGTAAAACAGGGGCTTTCGCCTGTTACGAAACCTCTTACCAGCTATGCTGAAAATATTTCCGGTGCCGTCAAAAATTTCTTTCAGCCGCTGACCGCAGCCATAGAAGAAATAAAGAAAAAGATTTCCCAAGCTATAGCAGATATGATCAACTCAATGCTTCAGAAGATGGGCATTCAAGCTGGGGCAGGCGCTGCAGGTGCTGCAGAAAGTTCCACAGAATTGGCGAAGGTCACGGCCAATCAAGTTTCAGAGGCTATAGGGACAGCCGTTGCTGTTGTCGGATACGTGTATGTAGCTTATCAGGTGGCTATGCTCGTAATTCAGACAATCTACAAATGCGAAGAAAAAGAGTTCGAGCTTGCCTCCAACCGCGCTTTGAGACAATGCCATTACGTGGGTTCTTATTGCAAGAGTAAAGTTTTAGGGGCATGTATCGAAAAACGTTACAGTTATTGTTGCTATAAATCTCCGCTAGGACGCATTCTCCAAGAGCAAATTAGAAACCAGCTTTACGGCTCTGCCAATTTTGGAACTGCAAAAAATCCACGTTGTGAAGGGATCTCTATTGCAGATTTTGGAAAAGTAAATTGGGATGCCATCAATCTGGATGAGTGGGTTGCAATGAGTCAGGAAGCCGGATTCATGGGCGCGGACGTGGAAAAACTCACGATGGAAGCTCTCACGGGAACAGGCGGACCAAGCGATTACAAAGGTCAGAGGTACAACGCTCAGGAAAGAGCTGCACAGCGTCTCGAAGAAGCGCCGATTGACGAAGTTCGCCAAAAACTTGAGGAACAATATTTAACGCCGGGAGACAAACTGAATGCAACTCAAAAATAATTTAAAAGCTCTAGCTGTTTCCTTTTTCTTATTGTTTTCTTTTACCGCAAACTCTCAGGACTTCGTATGTAAAAGTGCGAATCTGCTTGGACCTAAGCTTATTACCAATATTTGTTGGCGCTGCATTTTTCCGATGAAATTTGCAGGAGCAACAATGAATCCTTTTAACGCAATAAAGGAAGACATGGGAGAAATACCTGCCGGCTCTTCAGATGGATGGTCCTCCGGATCAAACGGCAAGTGGATGGAAGGGATTCAGGATTGGGTGGGAAAAGGCGTTTCAGCCCTTTTTGGAAGCGGAGAAGAAGTGCCAGATGGCGCTTCGGGTCAATCGGTGTGTATGTGTCAGGATCAGCTCGGAGTGCCACGACCGGGTTTTGTCACTGCTTTTTGGGAGCCTTATCGTCTGATTGAATTTCAGACGATCCCGGGATGCCTTGCTACTCTTAACGGTACGAGGCTTAATATAAATCCAATGAATCTTGGTACTCACGGTACAACGCCCACAGGATCACCAGATCAAGCAGCCTTCAACCACTACCACTATTACGTGTTCCCGCTCGTGCATATGTTGGAGCTTTTCTCGGGAAAAGGGTGTAACCCGGGAGGATACTCAGATTTAGATCTGATGTACATCAGCGAATTGGATCCAACATGGAGTAACGGTGAGATTAGCTATTTTGCTAACCCTGAGGCGGCACTGTTTGCGAACCCGGCAGCGCTGGCTTCCGGCATCCCTGATGCTTTATCCAGCATGGTTAATAAACCGATTGAATCTTTATTTTGGTGTGCAGGAACGTGGGGCTTGGTTTATCCCCTTACAGGAAAAATCAATGAGAGGTTAGGAATACTAAGACAAACTTCTTTAGGAGCCGTCCGAGTGATGACGCAAATCCATAGGAGAGGATTTGCCTGGGCTACGATGGGAGACGATGCTTTGTGCAACGGTTACATAGCTCCGTACTTTCCTAAAACACAATACAAATTCACGATGGCTCACCCCGTAGCAGATACACAGAGATCTCACAAAGTCGGTGCGGTTGTTGAATCATGGGGGCCCGGAAAAGTAATTCCTGTTGCCGGGGAACAGCCGATTTACTTAATCTGGCGCTGGCTTGATTGTTGCAACAGATTCTAAATTTCCCTTGAATTGGGATTAAAAAAGCGTCGGCAGCATTAGTATGTTGCGACGCTTTTTCATTACTTGTCAGTCTGATTAAGGCTCAACATAAATAAATGGATAGACTTTGGAATTGGACATGACTAAAGCTTCTTTGTTCTCTGCAAGGCGGTACAGGACATTTATCCTGCTACAGATGTGGTGATTGATATCCCCGTATCGAATGGTTTCTACGTAGATATCCGCCTGGGCAGACCTGTTGTTGATGAAGATGTGAACATTATCCGCCGTCGCATGCAGGAGATTATCGATGCCAGGATGCCGATACGCCGCTTCACCATGCCTACCGAAGAGGCTGTTGCGCTGTTCCAGGAGAAAGGGGATATAGAAAAGGTGAAACTGCTCAAGACATCGGGCTCTATCTATACTACCTATTATAAAATAGGTGATTATGTAGATTATTACTACGGCACGCTGCTTACCAATACCTCGCAGCTCTATCTCTTCGGGCTAGAGAAATATTATGATGGCATGCTCCTGCGCATTCCTTCGATCAAGAACCCGGATGTGCTGGGCGAAATGACCCGACAGGACAAGATGTTTGAGATATTCAAGGAGCATCATCGCTGGCAGAGTATCCTGGGTATCAGGACCGTAGGTGATTTTAACCAGGCGATAGATGCCAATCATGCTACCGACATCATCAATATCAGCGAGGCGCTGCAGGAGAAGAAGATTGCCAAGATTGCTGAGGAGATTGCCAGCCGCAAGGGCGTGAAACTGGTGCTGCTGGCAGGCCCTTCTTCTTCGGGCAAGACCACTTCGTGCAAGCGCCTGAGCATACAGCTTGCCGTAAACGGATTGAAACCGCTCCAGATTTCGCTCGATGATTATTTCGTAGATAGGGAGAAAACGCCGAAGGATGCTTCGGGCGAATATGATTATGAGAGCATCTATGCCCTGGATCTCGATTTGATCAACGAGCAGTTCAACGCCCTCTTCCGTGGTGAGGAGGTGGAATTGCCGAAGTATGATTTCCAGAGCGGAAAGAGTAAAAAGAGCGGCAACAGGTTGAAGATGACCGATAACAATGTGCTGGTGGTAGAGGGCATTCATGCATTGAACCCAGAGCTGACGGCCCACATCCCGCAGGAGCAGATATTCAGAGTATATGCTTCGGCGCTGACCACGATTCTTCTGGACAATCACAATTATATCCCGACAACAGACAACCGTTTGCTTCGCCGCATCATCCGCGATTACAAGTATCGAGGTGTCTCTGCCCAGGAAACCATTCATCGCTGGCCTTCGGTAAGGGCGGGTGAGAACAAGTGGATATTCCCGTTCCAGGAGAATGCCGATGCGATGCTCAATACGGCGATGCTTTATGAGTTGGCTGTGATTAAGACGCAGGCAGAGCCGCTGCTGCAGCAGGTTCCGGAGAATTGCGAGGAATATGCTGAGGCTTACCGGTTGCTTAAGTTCCTGAAATACTTCAAGGGTATACCTTATAATAATCTGCCGCCTACTTCGCTTCTGCGAGAGTTCCTGGGGGGCAGCTCATTCCATTATTAAAGGTTTTATCTTTCGGAGATAAGTTGGCTGTTTGAGTAGGACAGCCAACTGGCAGAAGCCGGACAGCCGACTAGCGCCTTATCCGCTAGTCTGCTGTTTGTGTTTAACAGTGGTCGGAAATGGGTTTATCTGATTTTCTTTTAGGCGTCTGATTTTCTTTTTTATGCGATAGACGAAAAACTCTTCACTCTTCACCAAATGCTCCGAAACCCCTGTGTTTATCGGCATTCCGAGGGGTGAAGAGCGTTCGGGCACTCTTCACCCACTCTTCACCACTCTTCACCTTCTGTTGCAGCGGTCTTGTACCTCTTTTTAATTGAATTTTCGTAAGTTTTGCCCCACACGCCCTGAAGGGGCAGAAACTCCTAGCCCAGGGCATCGCCCTGGGTAATTACGGACGCAACCCTGTCGCCCTGTAAGGGCAAAAGCTTTAAAACTCCAGGCGAAACATAAAGCTTTTGCCCTTACAGGGCGCCTTGCTGATTGCTATTATACCCAGGGCGATGCCCTGGGCTAGGAGCTTTTGGGCCTTCAGCCCGTTCTTGACCATACTAAAGAGATTCCAGTCTTTTTTAATGTCTGTCGGTGAAGAGTGGTGAAGAGAGGGTGAAGAGATACAAATAACTCTTCACCCCTCGGAATGCCGATAAACACAGGGGTTTCGGGCCGAAAGGTGAAGAGTGAAGAGTATTTCAGAGTAGAGTTGCTATACTTTATTATAAAGTGTACGAATTTATAAAGCCTGCGGCTTAGAGCTTGCTGCCATAGCACAAGTCGCCGGCATCGCCGAATCCTGGCACGATATACTTATGCTCGTTCAAGCCCTCATCAATAGAGGCACACCAGATGGTAGTCTTGTCCTCTGGGAAGGTTTTCTTGATGTGCTCAATACCCTCAGGTGCAGCGAGAACACAGGCAATGTGGATATGTTTAGGATTGCCCTTGGTGAGGAAAGCCTTCATACCCATCTCCATGCTGATACCTGTGGCAAGCATAGGGTCGGCAATGATGAGCACCTTATCTGTAAGATCAGGTGTGGCGAGGTATTCGATATGTACGCCCACCTCAGTATGCTCCTTGTTGGTATACTCGCGATAAGCACTCACAAAGGCATTGCCAGAGTGGTCGAAAATATTGAGGAAGCCTTCGTGGAAAGGAAGTCCGGCACGGAATATAGTACCGATGACAATCTTTTCGGTAGGAAGATTTACCTGGGCCACACCGAGCGGTGTAGTCACCTCAGTCTTTTCGTAATTAAGAGTCTTTGATATTTCAAAGGCTTCATACTCACCGATTCTCATAATGTTGTTGCGGAAGAGCAATCGGTTCTTTTGATAATCGCAGTCACGCATCTCTGCCAGATAGCGGTTGATGATGCAGTTGTGCTCGCTCAGATTATTTATCTTCATATAGCTGTAGTTTTTCTGCAAAGATATAATAAATCTTGGAAACGGCAAAATGTTTGGGCAATTATTTTCTCTCTGGAGGAATGAAAGAACATGTTACTATCTTATTTTTCCTTCAAATACCCTCTTATATATAAATAGGTGTAAATCTCTGCTTGTTTTTCTCTAAGCAGAGATTTTTTGCAAAGTCAACGT
>ENA-UEQW01000493-UEQW01000493.1-human-gut-metagenome-genome-assembly--contig:-NODE-493-length-37313-cov-9.858605_pt1 | contig 37313 bp, 30 predicted proteins | sample MGYA00242947_ERZ507947 | MGnify/ENA primary metagenome ERZ507947 (study PRJEB26167, sample SAMN06115421) | human gut metagenome | host: Homo sapiens | place: China:Guizhou | collected 2015-03-17... | reverse complement strand
TTTTAGATTTACGATTTTAGCTTCTTAAAATCACAAATCGTAAATCATAAATTACATATACAGATCCCTCTCCCCTCTCGCGATTCTATCATAATAGGAACGGAACGTGGGGAGTAACTTTTTGTCTGTAAAGAATGGCATATTTTCAATTTCCTGCAACTCTTGTGCGATCAGTTTCTCACCGATCTCACGAGTCTCCGGAGAAGCGTAGTCATTCAGATACTCCCGGAACGTTAACACGGCATTCAGTTTACAGAATTTACCTTCCACACCTTTCTCCAACAAATTCATGATCTTATCCCCCGTACGACCGCAGCGATACCCTGCCGTACAGAAAGAAGTAATCATCCCGTCATGGGCCAGCTCACGGATCACCTCGTCCAAAGAACGCTGGTCACCCAACATAAACTGCACCTTATCCGGATTCTCCTCCTGTTTCAACTTCTTGGCGTATGCCCCGATTCCCAACTTGGAAGAAGCATCCGTCTGCGTACACCCGTAATGATTGATCAGATCGCGTTTCAGCTCCGGATTCTCACGTGCCGTCACGATCAACCCGCTATACGGAATTGCCAGACGCAACACGGAAACCACCCGTTTCATGGCTTCGTCACTCACAATATAAGGAGAATGTTCACTCAAGAATGAACCGGGAGCCGGTTGCATACGCGGGAATGACACGGTATGCGGTCCGATACCGAAATGTTTCTCCAAGTCCCAAGCATGGTGAACCAGCCCCATCACGTCGAACTTCCAATCGTACAAACCAAATAAAGCCCCGATAGCCACGTCGTCCACCCCGGCCTCCATAGCTCGATGCATGGCATAAAGCCTCCAGCGATAATTTCCTTTCACCGTGTTTGCCGGATGCAATTCGGCATATCTTCCCCGATGGTAAGTTTCTTGAAACACTTGGAACGTACCGATTCCCGCGCGCCACAATTTCTTCATGTCAGCGATCTCCATCGGAGCCGCATTCACGTTTACCCGCCGGATATTATTGAAACCATTCCCCGTAGGCGTCGTGCGTTTCACGGAATAAATCGTGGAAATAGAATCCGCGATATAGTCGGCTCCATTTTTAGGATGCTCGCCATACACGGCAATCATTCGCTTATGCCCCTCGTCAATCACGGCAGCCACCTCATCCCGCACCTCATCCATCGTCAGCACGTGGCGAACCTCATCTTTATTCTCCGCACGGAACCCGCAATATTTACAGCTGTTCACGCAAAGATTCGACAAATACAAGGGAGCAAAGAAAACGATACGATTATCATATACTTTTTTCTTCACTTCCAACGCCGCCTCCTGCATTTCATGTAATAATTCCGGGTCCTCCACGTTCAACAATGTAGCCGTTTCTGCCGGAGTCAAAATCTTTATATCCAAAGATTTTTGTAAAATATCCCGAACTTGTTGCTTATCGGGATTTTTATACTTTTCAATATCTGCAAATATCTGTTCCTCGTCAATAAAATCCTTTCCCCCATCCAGATACTTATCGATCTCTGCCTGTTTGATCACGCTGGCAGTCCAATCTTTTACACTACTCATTTTTTACTCGATTACAAGTTCATAAAAGTCCTAAAATCTACAAAACTCACCCGACACGTTTGCTTCCCTACCTCCCGTCGCGTGAATATCTTTACATATATACAAAGGTCGTTAATTATTTCATCAATCCCCTCTATTTCCAATATCTATTTTCAATCAGCCGATAAAGAAAATCAATAACCTAATCGTAAACCCGGTAGACCTTTCTTTTAGATCCCTATGAACCTTAGCTTAATAATTCTTTTACAATGGTGGAAATCGTCTTACCGTCAGCCACCCCGGCCAGTTCCTTGGAAGCAACACCCATCACTTTCCCCATCTCCTTAGCGGAAGTCGCTCCCACCTTCTCGATGATCGCTTTCAACGCGGCCCTCAGTTCCTCCTCGCTCAACTGTTTTGGCAAGAACTCGCTCAACACTTCCACCTGAGCCATCTCGTGAGCATACAAATCCTCACGTCCTTGATTTTTATATATTTCAGCCGACTCGCGTCCTTGTTTGGCTAACTTCTGGATAATCTTCACGCTTTCACTATCAGCAATTTGCTCCGGAGCCCCGGCAACAGATTTTGCCTCGATAAAAACCTTCTTTATATTTCTTAAAACTTCCAAACGAATGGTATCTTTAGCCTTCATGGCAGCCATGATGCCTTTGCTAACCTGTTCTTCTATTGTCATTGTTTCTGAATTTAAAATTTAAACTCACGAAGTTACTATTTATTCCTCAAATTTCCACTAACCATTTTTAATTTTCGAAATACCGACGTAATTTTGTATCATAAAAACACCTGCATGAAAACAATCATCACGAACAAAACCATCTGGAACATAGCTTACCCGATCATCTTGGGTAGTTTGGCACAAACCCTGATCACCCTCACCGACACGGCATTCTTGGGACGGGTCAGTGAAGTTGCCTTGGGAGCCTCCGCCATGGCCGGAATTTACTATTATGTCTTTTCCACTTTGGCTTGGGGGTTCTCTATCGGGATACAAATCATCGTGGCGAGAAGATTGGGAGAAGGTAAATTAAACCGGATCGGTGTCGTTTTCGAACACGGACTATGTTTCGTGTTCCTTTTGTCCATGAGTCTTTTCCTCATTCAACGATATTATAGTGATGTATTGCTCGGAGCCTCTATCCAGTCCCCGAACATCTACGCGGCAGCCATGGAATATATGTCCTACCGCCATTACGGGATTATATTCGTGTGTTTCAACTTCCTGTTCCGGGCTCTTTACATCGGCCTCTCCAACACGAAGATCATCGGCTACTCAACGGCTGCCATGGCCACCATTAATGTAATTTTCAACTACCTACTCATTTTCGGAAAATTCGGTTTTCCGGAATTGGGAGTCGGTGGTGCGGCACTAGCCTCCGTGATGGCAGAGATTTCCGCTTGTCTTATTTTCATTTTCTATACTATATTAAAACTCCCGATCAAACAATATGCACTTTTCTCGTTCCACAAATTGGAAGGTTGGCTCATGCTCACCGTGCTGAAAACAGCCTTCCCGACCATGTTGCAAAAGCTATTGTCATTCGGGACATGGTACATATTTTTCATGCTCATCGAACACATGGGAGAGCGTCCCATCGCGATAACCATTATCGTACGTAGTGTCTATATGCTTATCCTCATCCCGGTATTTGGTTACGGTGCGACTGCAAACACGCTGACCAGCCGCTTGATCGGGGAACAAAGACAACCGGAAATCATGAGTACCTTACGCCGGATCGTGAAGCTCTCCATGCTAAGCGTCCTTCCCGTTCTACTTATATGCTACATATTCCCACATTACGTGCTATCCATCTACTCCAATAGTAGCGAACTGATCGCGGCATCCATTCCGTCTCTTTACGTGGTCGGTCTGGCAGCCCTCAGTTTTTGTTTCGGGATCACGTTCTTCGAGGCCATCTCCGGGACAGGAAACACCACGCATGCACTCATCCTTGAGAGTTTTGTCCTTATTTTTTACACGTTCCAAACGTGGCTGTTCACCACGGTCGTTCGTTCCGATGTGGCATTCGTGTGGACTGTAGAAATCACTTATGGCATATTAATCGGTGTCGTTTCGTTACTCTACCTCAAGTACACGAAATGGCAACAAAAGAAAGTTTGAAGATGATGCTCTATCTATAAGGAAACGATTGCCTCCCCTAACCACTCATTGCACAGGAGGGACAACCGATTGATAATCTGCTCCCTCCCCGTGCAAGAGAGAACAGGAGGGAGTAGTCCGAAAATACTAAACAGTAGCTTAAAGGCAACTTTATTGATAGTGCATCAGCAACTCATCAATACCGTAAGTAATATTTTCTATATATTGTATATATACTTTATGAACCTTATTTTATATAAGGTTCATATAAGGTTTCTATAAGGTATCTATAAGGTTCATGACGGTAGTGATCCGGTAGTATTCAGTTCATGACAATATACTTGTAATTAAATTGCTTGTTATATAAGCATTGATTTTCATGTAGTTACGATTCTGCTATGTTTGAAATTTCTCTTTTTTGAAGAAACTATTTTTTATTTTTTGGATTTCGCCATCACATTTCTGAATTCTAGAGGTGAAATGCCGGCCCATCTTTTGAAAAACTTACTGAAAGAGGCTTGGTCAGAGAATTGCAACTCGGAGGCAATCTGCTGAATGGAAAATTCGGATAGCGCGAGAAGGTTGCGCGCCTCGCTGTATAACATCTCGTAAATGAAATTGTTCACGGAGCGGCCGGTTTGTGATTTGATGATGGAGGTCAGGTACTGGGGCGTGATATTCATTTCCCGGGCGTAAAAAGGAACGGAATGTTCCGTTTTATAATGGAGCATGAGCAACGTGATAAACTTCCGTAATATATAGGCATATCGGGTTTGTGGAACACCTTCGGTTGTTTCATCTATTTCTTTATTATCCAAGATGTTGTCGATTTCCAGATAGTAACGAATCAGGGCGTTCTGGATCATTTCCAACTGATAGGAATGTTCCGTTCGGGAGAGTTGAATCCGGAGGTCTTCCATGCTGGTGGTTAGCAGGAGTTTTTCTTCCTCGGAGATTTGCACGATGGGGTAATGGTACATGTTCATCCCGCGGGCAATGCGGTGTTGGATGTTGAGAATAGGCAGGCGGTCGATAAAATTCTTGTGCGAACAGAGGCACAGGCATTGAAAATCATCGCTTACTTGGTGAAAATTCGTGAGGTGCAGCGGGGATAGGATGCACAGGGAATGGGCGTCAAGCGGGTATTCCGCGCTATCGACCAAAAGCGTGGCTCTTCCCGATAACACCAGGATGTAGGAAAAAGCATTCAGGTAAACGGATTTGTTTTCGAACAGGAGAAATTTAGTGCCGGTGTCGGAGGTGAACACGGCAATTTCTCCCTTGTAGGAAGCGCTTTTTCTGAAAGCCGCGATTTCTTGAATGTTGACAATGTTGTAAGGCTCCATGCTGGGGGTTATCTTATGATGATGGAGCGAAGTTTATGTAATGTTTTTTGTGTCATGATTTTTTGGTTCAAAAAGCTGACCAGGTAGCCCGTTATGCAGGCCGCGATGATGGAACCTTCCCGCACGCCTTCTACGCGTTGGCTCAAGATGAGGGAAAGGATGACGGCCGACGTGACCAGGGTAACATCGAAGTACACTTTGAATTTTCCGAATTCCTTGTTACAGTTGCGGGAGGCGTATTTCACGAATCCTTCGGCACTCATCATGGCCACGCGGGGTTTTATTTCGAGAACAACTCCGATGGATTGCACGAGGCAGCCGACGAGTAGCAAGGCAATGGACATCCCGTAGTTCGAGGGGTGTAAGTCATTTGTCAAGAGCATATTCAGGTCGATAAATACCGAGAATATGAAGGAAAAGGGAAGCTGAAGTAGTATTTCGATGATGTCCCGTTTGCTTTTATTGTTCCGGATCAGCCAGAATTGTCCGATGATTAATAGCGTATTGATGATGAACGTGCAGGTTCCCAAGGATAGAGAGCTGTTCAGGCTCAACACGTAGTTTACACTGGATATAGGCGTGGTGCCTAGAGCCGAACGGACAATCAACACGACTCCCGCGGCTAGAAAATACAAGCCGATAACGAATACTAAATATTTTTTTGAAAGTTCCTTCATGGTTAATTTCTCCTTTGTAAAAAAACATGCAAAGGTACTATTTTTTGATGAGAATAGGAATAATGGCAAACGGGTTGTTTCAAATAAAACAAATTCTCTCGGTTTTCGAACATCCGATTGTTGGGGCTTTTTTAGGAATTTTGCGGCGTCTTAAAGAAAGAAAAAGCAGGATGAATAGGAAGAAATTTGTGACAGGACTATTGTGTATGGCCGGTCTGTTACCGGTTTGCGCGCAACAAAGGGTTTTGAGCGTGGAGGAGATGTTTCGTTTGGCCGACACGAATAGTCGGAGTATTCGCTCGCATCGTCTCGCTGTTGATGAAACAAGGCAGGGAACGAAAACGGCTAAAAGTGATAAGTTGCCTTCTATCGAGGCAAATTTGTCGTTCAGTTATATCGGGAACGGCTGGATGACGGATCGGGATTTTTCGGACGGGCAGAAGGCCTCTATGCCGCATTACGGGAATAGTTTCGCGATTAAAGCGACACAGGTGGTGTATGCCGGGGGAGCTATCAATCGTGGTGTCCGGTTGAGCGAGTTGCGGGAGCAGGTGGCGGAATTGGAGTTGCAGGATAGCCGCCAGGAGGTGCGGCTTCTGTTGGTGGGGTATTATTTGGAACTTTACCAGTTGTATAACCGGCAAGAGGTTTACGAGAAAAACATCGAGCAAACTCGTATGCTTGTGAAAGAGATTCAAGCCGCTTTTCAACAGGGGACGGCCTTGAAGAGTGATATTACCCGTTACGAGCTTCAGTTGCAGAGTTTGGAGCTGGGCTTGACGAGTACGCGGAACCGGATTAAAGTTTTGAATCGTCAGTTGACAACGACGATCGGTTTGGACCCGGAGACGGTGATTTTACCCGACACGACCGTGTTGACAAGGGAAATGGAGAGGCGGGATGAGTTGGCTTGGCAGGGAATGAAAGATGAATCTCCGCGCTTGAAACTGGCAGATTTGGGGGTGGAGATCAGTAAGCAACAACAAGATTTGGTGCGTGCAGGGCGTAGGCCGAATATCGGACTCGTGGCCGCGAATCATTTTGACGGGCCGATACTGATCGAGGTGCCGCCGATTGACAAGAATTTTAATTACTGGTATGTCGGAATAGGTGTTTCCTACAAGTTTGACGCTCTTTTCAAGAATAATAAGAAGTTGAAGCAAGCCCGGATTGCTACCCGGAAGGCGGAGGAGGAGCGGTTGTTGGCGGAGGAACAGGTCGCTAACGGGATTCATGCCGCGTGGGTTGAACTGGATGAGGCTTATTCCCGGTTGCGTACGCGGGAGAAGAGCGTGCAATTGGCTCACGAGAATTACGACGTGGTGCGTTATCGTTACTTGAACGGGTTGTCCCTGGTGACGGATATGCTGGATGCCAGTAATATACAGTTGAGTAGCGAGTTGGAGTTGACGAATGCCCGGATCGGTATTCTGTATCAGTATTATTTGTTGAAGAGGACGGTTGGTGGTTTGTAATGATTTTAATTGATATTTTGGTTATGAGTACAAGTAGAAAGAAATGGATTCCTAACGTGGTTTTAATCCTTGTTATTGTTGTCGGAATTTGCTGGGTGGCCAGTCGTTTTATTCATTTGGGACGGGTGGTGTACACGAATAATGCCCAGGTGAAACAACATATTACCCCGGTAAATACCCGGGTACAGGGGTTTATCAAGAAGATATATTTCGAGGAGTACCAGCGTGTGTGTAAAGGCGATACGCTGGTGGTGATCGAGGATGCCGAGTTTTGTCTGCGATTGGCCCAGGCGGAGGCGGATTACCGGAACGCGCTGGTCGGGATGGACGCGATGCACACGACGGTTCACGCGGCGCAGAGTCATGTGTTGGTGACGGATGCCGGGGTGGAGGAGGTGCGGGTGCGATTGGCGAACGCGGAGAAAGACTACGAGCGTTACAAGGAGTTGTTGAAGCAGGGGGCGGTTACCGTGCAACAGTTTGATCGGGTGAAGACGGAGTTCGAGGCAACGAAGGCTCGCCACGAGCAAATTCTTCGCCAGCGACAGGCGGTTTCACTGGTGAAGCAAGAGCAGGCGCAGCGTTTGGAACAAAACGAGGCGAATGTCAAGCTTGCCGAGGCCGCGTTGAATTTGGCCCGACTGAATCTTTCGTACACGGTGATTCTGGCCACGACCGACGGGGTGACCGGGCGCAAGAATATACACGAGGGGGAGCTCGTGCAACCGGGTCAGACGATGGTTAATCTCGTGGACGTGAACGAAAAATGGGTGATCGCGAATTACAAGGAGAGGCAAACGACCCGCATGGAGGAGGGGCAGATGGTGGAGATCGAGGTGGATGCTATCCCAGGAGTAAGGTTTGAGGGACGAGTGGCGTCGATTTCGGAGGCCACGGGGGCTTCTTTTGCACTGATCCCGCAGGATAATTCTGCCGGGAATTTCGTGAAGGTGGAACAGCGTATTCCGGTTCGTATTGAATTCACGGGGAGAAACAGGCCGGAGGATATGAGCCGCTTGCGTGCCGGGATGAACGTGGAGTGTAAGGTTAATTACTAGAGGAGATGTCTGTACCGAATATACCGACACGTATCCTGATGTTCCGGGATTTTGTTCCGGACCGGGTACGTGTGTTTCTTTGTTTGTTTTTTGCCGTGACGTTTCAATTCAGCGGGGGGATTTATTTGGCGTCTGTTTCTCAGATGGTCGGGTCGTTGGCGTTGATGCAGGAGGATATCATGATGGCGGGTTATGCTTCGTTCGTGGGGACAACGATTGTTTTTCCTATTCTTTTCCGGTTGAAGTTTCGTTTCACTTCCCGGTCGATTTTCTTGATGGTTTGTCCGGCGTTGATTGTTTGTAATTTGATCACGATGAGCACGGGGAGTCTTCCCGTGTTGGTCGGGGTGTGTTTTATTGCCGGGATGTTGCGTATGTGGGGGACGTTCGAGTGCTTGTCGAGCGTGCAGCTCAGTATCACGCCGACTCGTAATTTCGCGGTGTTCTTTCCGGTCGTGTATCTTATCGTGTTGGGGAGTATTCAGTTGTCGGGGCTGGTGACTGTTTATTTGGGGTATTGGGCTGACTGGCGATACATGCATGGGTTGATTGTCGGATTGTTGCTTGTCGTATGGTTGTGTGCGGCCCTGTTTACCCGACATTTTCGGTTTATGAAGGCGTTGCCGTTGTACGGGATAGATTGGTTGGGCGGTGTTTTGTGGGCGATTTTTCTTTTGGCGTTGGTTTTTGTTTTTGAATACGGGAAGTTTTATGACTGGTTGTATTCTCCTTATATCCGTTCGGGAATCGTGGTTGCGGTCGTGGCGTTGTTGTTGAATATTAACCGGATGCACACGCTGCGGCATCCTTATATCACGAAGGAGGCGCTGGGGTACCGCAATATGGGGGCGATATTGTTCGCGTTTCTGGTGTTGTGTTGCTTGCAGGCGACACCGACAATCCTGCAAAATATGTTTACCGGGGGTATTTTGAAGTATGACGTGCTGAGTTCGGTGTCTCTGAATTGGTGGAATTTGCTGGGGATTGTTTTGGGTGCTTTGGCGGTTTATTACTGGCACGCTCGTTTGCATGGGGGGTATAAAAGGGCCGTGTTTACGGGGTTCGCGCTGGTCGTGATGTACCAGTGTTTCATGTTTTTCCTGATAGATCCGCGGATGAATATTGAGTGGCTTTACCTGCCGACGTTGTTAAGAGGGGTGGGGCTCGTGATGATTTATATATCGTTGACGGTTTATATCTCGGGTTTCGTGTCGTTCCAGCATTTCTTCCAGGTGTTGTCTTTGTTGGGTTTCGTGCGGACGGGGTTCGGGTCGGCATTCGGAAGTGCGATTTATGAACGGATGATGCAGCATGTGTTGCCGGAGAAGTACCAGTTGTTGGCTACCGATCTGGATGCTGTGAATCCTGTTGCGGCGCACATCCCCGTGGAGCAGCTTTATGGGGAGACGATGAGGCAGGCGATGCTGGTTAGCGTGAAGGAATTATATGGCTGGACGTGTATTGCTGGGATTTTCTTTTTGCTGATGCTTTTGAGTTACAGGTATTTGAACCGGAACACGGTGGGACGTTTACCCGGGATGAGGCGGATTAAGCGGATGATGAAACGGGATGTTTCTTTTTAAAAAGTACTCATCTGCTGCGTTCCTGCTTCCCAAAGATTCGGTCACGTACTTTAGTACGCTCCCTCGTCTTTGTCAATCAGCGCCTTGCATCTAAGCACTTTTTTAACGACCTTCTAAAATGAAGAAAAAGGCTGTCTATTTACTTTTTAGACAGCCTCAACTGGTACTTTTTCCCGAAGATAGAGAGTAACTAATTTATTCCTTTGGAAATTTAGATTTTGGAATATCTTTCAGGAAATCACTTAATGAGATATCGAAATAATTGCATATTGCTTTTAAGGTTGATATCGTCATGTTATTTTTAGCAATTTCTATTCTGGAAATATTTATGTCTGTTGCGATTAAGAATTCTATTTGCGAAAGATCTTTCTCCTTTCGTAAAACCTTTATTCTTAGGGCGATTTCTTTTAGTAATGCTTCATCAATATATTTTTTCATGCCGTAAAGAAAGAAATGAACGTATCAATTTTCGCCAACGAATTTGTTGGCAAATAAAAAAGGTTTTCTTTGTAAAAATACGGATTTTATCAATAATAAAATTGTTGCAACCGGGGTGGTGTGTCTTTATAGGCTCAAGCGACTACCTCCCCTAACCCCTCCTTGCACAGGAGGGGAAGCCGCTTGGCAATCAGCCTAAGGGATGGTTTGTGATGTAAGATGAGGCTTGTTGGACCGTCTCATCTGTATTTGATGTCGTATTTTATTCAAATAATCTTCTATCTTTGTGATAAAATGTTTGGGATGTAATTAATGACTTCAGTATATGGCAGATGATTGCGTGATTCGGGTGACCGGTTTGAAAAAGAGTTTTCCCAAGGGGAAAGAGGTTTTACACGTGTTGAAGGGTATTGATATGGAGATTCGCCCGGGAGAGGTGATTGGTTATCTTGGAAGTAACGGGGCGGGGAAGTCCACGACCGTGAAGATTATGTGCGGGTTATTGGAGGATTTTGAGGGGAAGGTAGATGTGTTGGGGTATGATGTGCGGGAAAATGATATAGAGGTGAAGAAACGGATCGGGTATATCCCGGAGAATGCGGTGATGTACGAGCATTTGACCCCGATGGAGTACTTGGAGTTTATCGGAGCCATGTACGGGTTGGATCGGAAGGAGGTGAGCCGGAAAGCTGATGAGTTGCTCTCGTTGTTCGAGATGAGGGAGAACCGGGACGTGCGGATGGTAAATTTCTCGAAGGGGATGAAACAGAAGGTGCATATTATTTCGGGGCTGTTGCATAACCCGGAAGTGATTTTTATGGATGAACCTTTGAACGGGCTGGATGCTAACGCGGTGATTGTCGTGAAGGAGGTCGTGGCTCGTTTGGCAAAAGAGGGGAAAACGATCTTTTATTGTTCACACCTGATGGATGTGGTGGAGAAAATAGCCAGTCGGGTGATCTTGATCAACGAGGGAATGATTATCGCTAACGGTTCGGTTCGGGAGTTGATGGAAGAGGCGGGTGTGAATTCTTTGGAGAGTTTGTTCACGAAGTTAATAGGGGTTACGGGGCAGTCGGAGAAAGCGGAACAGATTGTAAACGCTTTTGAAAACAGGGAGTCATGATCAAGGTGGTTGCACAAATCCTACGGCTCTTCCGGGGGATGTTTACCCGTATGGGGGTTGATTTCGATCGGATGTTGGCCATTGTGACGGTAAAGTTGACGCTGGATAACCGGATTGACCGGAGCGGGCGGAACAAGAAGAATGCATCGAACGCGTTGATGAAACAGGGAATTTTACTCGGCATCTGCGGGCCGATCTTTTTCTTGTCGGGGATAGCATCGGGAGCTTTCGAGGTGTCGCTTTTGTTGTTCCAGTCGTACTTGTTTTTGATGTTGTTGATGAGTTTTATGATGGAGTATTCCCGAATTCTTTTTGACGGGAAGGACAATCATATTTTGCAGTGTTTGCCCGTGAATTCCAAAACGATACTGGTTGCTCGCCTGATGTCGATGTTGGTGTATATGTTTTTTCTTTCCGGTTGTATGTCGGTGGTCCCGACGGTGATTGTCTGTTGCTGGAAAGGGGTGGTATCCGGGGTATTTTTTATTGTTTCCGTGTTTTTGAATACGGTTTTCACGTTGCTTTTCGCTAATGCTGTTTATCTCGGGGTGATGCGTTTTGTTTCCGTGGAGAAGTTCCAGCGGGTGGTGAGTTATGCGCAGGTGGTGTTGATTGCCGGGGTGGCTTTGAGTTATCAATTGGTCGGACAGTTTACACGGAGTGTGCAGTTGGATGTGTTTCATCCGGGGAATTGGGTGTATTTCACGCCACCTTGTTATTTTATGTCTTTGACCGTGCTGGGGAAGCAACCGACAGGGCCCGTGTTGTTGTTGGCACTGATCGGGGTGGGGCTTGTTGGTGTGCTTGGTTATATCACGGTGGCTTATCTCGCTCCTTATTTTTCGGTGAAGGCGGGGAGGTTAAACTCGTACACGCCCGAGAGCAAGAAGTGTAAGGGTGGAAAGGAGGAGTGGCTTTACGCTTTGGCACGGGTGTGTGGTCGGAGTCCGATGCAAGTGACGGGTTTTGTTTTGGGATGGCGTATGACCCGCGATAATTTGAAGTTCAGGCAAGGTGTTTTGCCCATGATGATTTACACGGTGTGTCTGGCAATTTTCTTTTTGTACCAGGGACAGCAGGAGGAAGTTGGCGGTATTGCTTATTATATGCCTCTTTACATGATGACAATGATTGGTATTGGAATCCAGATGAATATGTCGATCACGGATAAGGGGGATTTACTTTGGCTTTATCGCTCTAAACCGTTGGTGCGTCCGGGAGCTTTGATTCTTGGGTGTTTCAAGGCTTTGTTCGTGAAATATTATCTTCCGGCTTACGTGTTGCTCTGCGGGATTTTTATCGTGATGCTGGGCTGGGTGGTTCTTCCGGACTTGTTGTTTGTTCTAGCCGTGAGTACGTTGGTGAGTTACGTTTATCTTTGGTTTTCCGGGATGCTTTTCCCCTTCTCGAAAGAGAAAAGTTCCATGGATTCCGGACGGAATATGTTGCGGGTTGTCGTGTTGATGCTTATGCTGGTCCTTGTCGGGGGTGCGCATGTGCTGGTCATGCGCTTGTCGTGGTTTGGCATTTGGGCTGCGATCGCGGTGGTGGTATTCCTTGTTTTCTTGATGGAATTCGTGATATGCCGTGTTTCTTGGCGGAAGGTGATTTCTAATTATTAATACTTTTCTGACTTTTCCGTTATAATAACTTTTACTATATTTACGGTCAATATGGATTATATAGAAGTATATCATGGAGGGTATTGCCAGGTCGAATTTCCTGAAATCATTATAGGTAAGTATGCCAAAGATTTCGGAGGAGGTTTTTATTGTACGGAGTTGAAAGAACAGGCTGCACGTTGGGCTCGTCGGTACGATAATCCTGTAATTAGTATTTTTCGTTTTGAGATAGATTATGGATTGAAGATTCTTCATTTTACCGAGATGACAGAGGAATGGCTCGATTTTATCGTAAATTGTCGTAATGGTGTGAAACATAATTATGATATAGTGATCGGTGCTATGGCTAATGATCAAATCTATAATTATATATCGGATTTTGTTCAAGGGATTATTACAAGAGAGCAATTTTGGGCTTTGGCGAAATTTAAGCATCCCACGCATCAAATAAACTTTTGTACTCCGGATGCACTAAAATGTCTTACTTTTTTGAAGTTTGAGGAGCTAAAAAATGATTGGACGAGAAAAGAAAGAGTATAATGATTTATTTTTTGTTTGTAGTCTGATAGAGTATATTGGTCGAAAAACGAAAAATCATCGGAATGTTGTGGTTAACGCTATCGGTAAGGATAAATTGCAGCATCTGTACGAGTTGGCGGATGTATATCATAGTGACAATATAGATAAAGTTAGTGATGAATTGATTGATAATTATCATATCAAAGAAGGAGCGTTTGATAATGTTTCTGATAGTAAGTACTCGATACCCACACATTGGGATATAGGGAAGGTGTATAAGAGGTTGATCATAGACATTTGTGTAAAACAGGGTAAAGAGTCGATTGAAACGTTGGTAGAAGTGTACAATTCATGGTTGTCCCGCAAGATAGAAGACTTCAATAGTAGCCTTTATTATGAAAATCCGGGGTATCTTTATGAATCTTATCTTGAAGGGGATGTTTTGTAGAACGGTGACCGGATGCTTTGGTCATGATTAGTGTCAAAGCCCCGTCTCCCGTGATGTTACAGGCCGTTCCGAAACTATCTTGTAAGGCGAAGATGGTTAGTAGAAGGGCTGTTCCGGCTTCATCGAATCCGAGTATGGAGATCACGATTCCCAGAGAGGCGATGACGGTTCCGCCGGGAACTCCCGGCGCCCCGATGGCAAAGATGCCGAGCAGGATGATGAACAGGATCATGACGGTTAATGATGGGAGCGAACCGTAAAGCATGAGTGACACGGTCATCACGAAGAAGACTTCTGTTAGTATGGAACCGCATAAATGGATGTTCGAGAACAGGGGAATGGCGAAATCAATAACATCGTCTTTTAATACTGGACTTTTCTTGGCACATTTTAACGCAACGGCTAACGTGGCAGCGGATGACATCGTGCCGACAGCCGTGAGGTAGGCGGGGCCGTAGTACTTCAATACCTGCCAAGGATTTTTTTTCGAGACGGCTCCGGCAAGGACGTACAAGAAAGAAAGCCACACGAACTGGGAGATGATGACAATAACCATAACGCCAAGGAACACGGGTAGTTGTTTCGTGATCGCACCCTCGTAGCTTAATGCACAGAAATTGGCTGCGATGAAGAAGGGGAGAATGGGTATAAGAATCCGGTTGATGAGTAATAACACCATTTTTTGAAAATTGTCCAGCAGGTTTTCGAATACTTCCGATTTGGTCCACACGGTGGCGAGGCCGATCATGATGGCAAGTACAAGGGCTGTCATCACGCTGACGACAGGAGGTATGTCAAGGCGGAAGATTAGTTCCGGTAATTGTCGTAAGGTTTCTTTCACGGGTTCGATGGAGAGATGCGGGATCAGGGTGTACCCGGAGACCATGGCAAAGAAGGCTGCACCAATGGAAGAAAGATAAGCGATGACGAGTGCCAGTGACAGCATTTTGGATGCGTTGTCCTTCATTTTGGCAATAGAGTAGGATACGAATCCTAAGATAATGAGCGGAACCATGAAGAAGATCAGTTGTCCGAGGATGTATTTCACGGTAACAACAATATTCATGAATCCTTCGTTAGCGATAAATCCGAGTAGAATCCCGATAATGACGGCGATGATTAATTTGAATATGGTACTGGAATATAATTTCTTCATGATTCTTTTTTTTTCGTTTATACCGTCTGCAGAAGGAAATTAGTTACAGAAAAGAGGGTGTTCTCAAGCGGAAACCGTAAAAGTGGTTCGTTTTACGGTAATTTGTATACAACTCCAATGAATGGAATATCATACTTTTACATCATAAATTAGAAGTGTTAGGTATGAAATTTAAAATGGAATAGTATGAGTATAAAAAACATTGTAATAACAGGTATGTTGTTCCTTGCCGGAACAATCGCGAGTGCCCAAACAAGTGCAGATCAGATAAAAGAGAAGAATATGGAAAAGTTAGAATTAGTGAAGGAGTGGGACAAGGTTTTCCCACAGAGCAACAAAGTGATCCACGAGAAGGTGACTTTCCGTAATCGTTACGGTATCACGCTTGCCGCGGATATGTATATTCCGAAAAATGCCGAGGGGAAGTTAGCGGCTATTGCCGTGAGCGGTCCTTTCGGGGCTGTAAAAGAGCAATCATCCGGTCTTTACGCTCAGACGCTGGCGGAGCGCGGTTTTCTGACAATCGCTTTCGATCCTTCTTACACGGGTGAAAGCGGAGGGCAGCCTCGGTACGTGGCTTCGCCGGACATCAACACGGAGGATTTCAGTGCTGCCGTTGATTTTCTTTCGACTCGCGATGATGTTGACCCTGAACGCATTGGAATTTTAGGTATTTGCGGATGGGGAGGAATGGCTCTTAATGCCGCAGCCATGGACACGCGTATTAAAGCTACGGTTACGTCTACGATGTATGACATGAGCCGGGTGAATGCCAACGGGTATTTTGACGCGATGGATGCCGATCAACGATATGAACTTCGCCGGCAACTTAATGCCCAGCGTACGATTGACGCCAAGAAGGGCACGTATGAATTGGCCGGGGGTGTGGTGGATCCGTTACCTGATGATGCCCCGCAGTTCGTGAAGGATTATTACGCTTACTACAAAACTCCGCGCGGGTACCACAAACGTTCACTTAATTCCAATAAGGGTTGGAATAAGACGTCGTCACTTTCATTTATCAATATGCCGTTGTTGACTTACAGCGATGAAATACGGAATGCCGTGCTTATGATTCATGGTGAAAAGGCTCATTCCCGCTATTTTAGTGAAGATGCTTTCAAGAAACTGAAAGGTGATAACAAGGAACTTTTGATTATCCCTGGGGCAAGCCACGTGGATTTGTATGATAACCAGGCAAATGTTATTCCTTTTGATAAGATAGAATCTTTCTTTCGTGCATATTTGAAATAATAAAAATGCCCAAGTTCAAAATCGACATGAACTTGGGCATTTTGTATAATATCGTTTCGGATTATAACCCTAGAACTTTGGTTCCTTGTTTGAAGAAAATATCCTTCGGGATGTTAGCTTCCGCGATACGATCCAAATCTTTCTGTAAGGTCGGGGGAACGATACCCTTTTCTGCTACTAATTGAGTAGCTTTCTGGATGTCGCCGTCTCCTTCGATCGTGATGTATTCTCCGGCAATCACTTCGATGTCTTTTTTCATCTTTTCGAAATCTACGGTGTAGTATCCCGTGGTTTCATCCTTGCTGATGGCTCCGCTTTCCATGAAATGGGCAAATTGCATCATGTTTGCTTTTCCGTGGGCGCTGGCGGCACCAAAACGAACGGAACGGAAGATTCCGGCGATGAAGGTCACGTAATTGTCCATGAGGTCTTTGTTTTCCAATACTCCCCATTCTGCGAGTTTGGTCACGCAGAAAAGACCAAGAATGTCCGCTTTACCTTCCTCGATAGAAGTGTAGTAGTTTTGCAGGGCAGAGCGAACGTCTTGTTTGCCATTCAGCGTGTATTTGATTCCCAGCCCATGAGCTACTTCGTGGAACATTACGTTCTCGAAGAAAGCGTCGAAGTTGATATGTTTCTGTTGATCCGGGGTAATTAACAATTTGGATATCGGCACAACCATTTTCTCGAATTTGGCCTGCATGGAGTTTTTCAATTGCAGTTTACGACTTCCTTTTGCCGCGTGTACTCTCGGGTCGTTCGGCAGGTTGATTGCGATATTTTTGCTTCCGGCATTGCAGTCTCCTGCGTAGTAAATCACGTCATAAGCGTTCATGTCCGGGTTGGCATTTGCTTTTTCCTTTTTGTATTTGGCCGGAACCGGTAAGTTTTCCTGTAATTTGGGCAAGTATTGAGCGTATTCGGACAAGCGTTTGCTCCACTCTTTGTCTTTCACGAGGATTTGTCCGGAGTGAGAAGCTTTGTACCCGTAAAGTTGATCTTCGTAGGTTTCGATGGGGCCCACCACGAAGTCCAGCGTGTTGTTTTGCATATCCATCCAAGCCAAATCGCTGGCCAGGTAATCGTCATCCAAAAGGGCTTTTGATCTTAATGCCAAGTAGTTTTTTAATCCCGGATCTTCGGCAAGTTCAGCTGCTTCTTCGAGTAATTTAGAGGCTTTTGCCACTTGTTCCGGGTAAGCTTCGTGGAATGAAAGCACGATGAGTTTTCCGGCAGCATCCCGACGGACAACACTATACCAATCCGTTTTTCGGGGATCTTCCAATGCATCAAATTCTTCTTTTGTCATATCGGCCGGGTAGAAGTTCGCCCCGAGAGGTTTTGCGCCCACGCCGTCGATAAAAGGTTTGTTATCGTTTAATCTGTCCCAAGGACCGTAGTTGATGGAGAGGTATTTCAATGCGGCAGAGTCTTGGGCGAATTGAGCCATCAGTGTACTCTTGTCCCCGTATGCGTTTTGCCAGAAGATGTCTTCCATGATATCAGCCACTTCGATAAGTAGGGGGAGCATTTTCTTTTCGTTTTCAGTCAATTGGTTTAAATCCGTTGTTAAGGGAAATTCTGCATACTGATCTGCAAGCGATTGATAGGGGCTTGGTTTCGTTTCTTTCTTGGCCTCTTTACAAGAGAACAAGAAAATACCTAAAGATAGAAATAGGAATAGTTTTCTCATTTTTATAAAATTTGTGTTTGAGTATTTGGGGACGAATTTATAAAAAATTCCGTTACCTTTGTGATTGGTAATCGTGATCATTAATTTTTAGAAGGATATCAAGGTGAACGATTCTGGGGGAAATAAGAATCAAGAGATATGTCGGTTACTTCGTTCCGGAAATCAAAAAGGGATGGAGTTGTTATTTGATGTCTATTATAAATCCTTGGTTGTATGGGCCGATACATTTCTGCGTGATATGAATATGGCAGAGGATGTTGTGCAGGATTTTTTCCTATCAGTATGGAATGGTAAGACTTATAAGAAATTTGAACCGGCGACATTGGCATCTTTTCTTTATGTTTCAGTACGAAATCGATGTTTGAATAGGTTGGATAAGCAGGATATTTTTCACCATGCCGTGGAATTGGATCACGTGGATTTAGCTTTTGAGGAGTATAATGAGCGGCATGACGAAATTGTGGCGAAAGTGTTGGAGGAGATCGCTTTGTTGCCTGATCGTAGCCGGGAGGTGATGAATGGGGTTTTTGTCGAAGGGTTGAAGTACCGGGAGGTGGCGGAACGTTACGGAATTTCGCTATCCACGGTGAAGACGTTATTGAGTAATTCGGTCAAGAAGTTGAGGGAGCGGTTAGATGATGAGTTTTTTGCCGGATTCTTATTGTTTTTCTATGTGTTGAAATAAAATCAATTTTTTTTGAAAATCCATTAGACCTTTTTCTATGTTTCCGGTATTATTAATGAAAAATGATACCGTTTATGCGAAATAATTTGTTGGATCAAGAAATACGAGAACGTTTATTAAGCTATATCAATGGAGAGCTGGACGAGGAGGAGCGTCTTTCTGTTGAAAGTTGGTTGAGAAATAAACCGGAAAACCGGGAGGCATTTCGTCTCTTGGAAAAGGATTGTTTATTTATTCGTTGGGCGGGAAGAGAACGTGAGGTGAATGTTGGAAAGAGAAAAACGATCTTGTTACAAGAAATTCGTCGGGGTAGAATTCGGAAAATCAGTTTCCGAATAGCAGCTACCGTGGCATTGCTGATGACGTTGGGAGGCATGTACTTGTTTGTATCTTCACCCACTCATGAAAAGATGTTGGCCAAAAATGAATCGGTGATACGACATGCCTATCCTCAAGCGAAATTGATTCTTTCCACGGGTAAAGAGATTGATTTGACAAAAAATGCAGGACATATTCAAGAACAGGATGGTTCTGTTGTAGCGTTGGATAGTAATAAAATGCTTGTTTATGACGGAGCTCAAGTAATTGAATCGAAAAAAACGTTATATAATAAAATTATTGTTCCTAGAGGAGGAGAATTTTTTCTGACATTATCTGATGGGACAGAAGTATGGTTGAATGCAGATTCTGAATTGGAGTATCCGGTCAATTTTGTTGCCGATGAACGAGCGGTGAAGTTAAGGGGTGAAGCTTATTTTAAAGTGAAGAAAGACACGACAAAACCATTTCGGGTGACTTCCGGGGAATATCGTTTACAGGTGTACGGGACGGAATTTAACATGAATACTTATCACCAAGAAGAGATTCAAGTGGTTTTAGTACAGGGTGCTGTTGGGTTCCGGGCGAACTTGTCAACACCGGAATTGCGATTGAAACCGAATCAATTGGGCGTGGCGAATGAATTAACGGGGAAGACGGAAATAAAGGAGGTGGATGTTTATCCTTATATTGCATGGAAGAATCAGGATGTGGTGTTCGTGAACGAAAGGCTGGAATCCATCATGGAAAAAATTGAACGCTGGTATGATGTGAGCGTCTTTTTCCAGAATGATTCATTGAAAGATGTCAGGTTCTACGGGAACGTGCAGCGCTATGCTGATATTCGGGATTTGTTGTTCTTCTTGGAGAAGACATCGGATGTGCATTTCAGCGTGAAAGATCGAACGATTATTATTAATAATAAATAAAAAACGGAGAGTTGTGGCGACTCTCCGGGGATTGTAATAACCAGTAATGACCTTCTTGCAAAAGGTTATTACCATGTTTAACACAAAAATTTAGAAACAAATTTATGAAAAAAAAGGACAGGTCGTGCCATTTCTTTGGAAAAGCACGAGAAAAAGTTTGGAAAACAATGAAATTACATGCTTTTTTTATCATTTTTTTCGTTAGTTTGGCTTTGCCGAGTGTGGCACAGGAGCAAACTGTAACGTTGAAATTGACGGATGTAAATCTGTATGAATTGTTTGATGCAATTCGGAAGCAGACGGGATTGCGTTTCCTTTACAACGCAGAACAGATGAAAGAAGTTCCGAAGGTAAGCGTGGATGCGAAGCAGAAAAAAGTAAAGGATGTGCTGACGGAGGTCTTGGCCGGAACTCCTTTAACTTACGAGTATGACAAGGATGTGGTGACGTTGGTGAAAAGGAATGTGGCAAATTCAGAACCGCAAGTGAAATTGATTCAAGTGACGGGACGAGTGGTAGATGAAAAAGGGAATCCGATTCCGGGGGCAACAGTACTTATTCAGGGAACAAGTCAGGGGGTTGCTACCGATGTGGAGGGACGTTACACGATTAATGTGAGGCCGACGGATGCTTTACGGGTTTCTTTTGTCGGATACAAAACAGAAGTGGTAGAATTAAAAGGAAAAACGAAAATCAATATTCGATTGAATCCTACCGCGGAGAACATTGAGGAGGTGACGGTTGTTGCATTTGGTGAACAGAAAAAAGAGAGTGTGGTTTCGGCTATTACTACAGTTGATGTAAAGCAGTTGAAATCATCCAGTAGTGATTTAACCACACAGTTTGCTGGTAAAATCCCCGGTATGATCGCTTGGCAAACGGGTGGTATTCCCGGGGCGATGACCGAGGAGGAAATGAACACGAAATTTTATGTCCGAGGAATTACTTCTTTTCAAACGAATGCAAATATCGACCCATTAATTTTGATTGATGGAGTGGAGTCTTCCAAATTGGATTTATCTCGTCTTTCGACGGAAGATATCGAGAGTTTTAGCGTGTTGAAAGATGCCTCGGCGACGGCCATGTATGGCGCTCGGGGAGCTAACGGGGTAATTCTTGTGACAACCAAAAAGGGAGAAGAGGGAAGCGTGTATACGACCGTGCGTTATGAAGCGATTTTATCACAGCCTACCCGAAAGATAGAGGTCGTAGATCCCATCAATTATATGAAAATGTACAATCAGGCGTTATTAGCACGTAATCCTCAAGCTGTACCTGAATATAGTGTAGAGCGTATTGCTAGGACTGGATCTGATAAATATCCGTCATTTGTTTATCCTGCAAATGATTGGTATAAATTAATGTTCTATGACCATTCTATCAATCATCACATGGGGTTGAATATTCGCGGTGGTTCACCTCTCGTGCAATACTTTGCTTCTGTAAGTTATAACCGGGACGAGGGTATGTTGAAAACCGATCGTTTGAATCAATTTGATACCAATATCAAGAATAACACGTTTTCATTCCGTACGAATTTGAATATTGATTTGGCTGCCGGTATCCGTTTGTTGATCAATACGTCTGCTAATTTGGATAAATATCACGGTCCTTTTACAGATGTCACGGAAGCTTATTATTTAGCTTTTAATGCTTCTCCCGTGGGATTTGCTCCGACATATCCTGGGGATGAAAATACGAGTTGGCCGCATCTACGTTTTGGGGGGATTACAGCTGAATCAATTAATCCCTACAAATTGCTTCATCAAGGATATAAAGAAAGAAGTCGTTATTCTGCTACAACACGTGCTGAGTATATCCATAATCTTTCTTCGTTGGTAAAGGGATTAGAATTGCGAGCAAGCGTTTCGTTAAATAAAATAGGGTATTATAATAATGCTTATAGTACAGAGCCTTTTATGTATGCCCTTAAAGGTTATGATTTTGTTAACAACACGCACTGGTTGACTTTTTTAAATGAAGATAAGGCCGAAAGAACATTGAGTAAAAATAGTCAGGCCAGTAGCCGGGAGCAGCAAACGCAATTGATGTATGAAGTGCGTGGATTACACACGGCAGCTTGGGGTAATCATCAGACTAGTTTGACAGCAGTATTTAATATGCAGGAAACGACGATATCTGAAACGGCGACGGTTTTAGATGGTATCCCAAATCGGAATATGGGTATGTCTATGCGAGGTTCTTACGGTTTTAAAGATAAATATTTCATGGAGGCTAGTTTTGGTTATAATGGTTCTGAGCGTTTTGCCAAAAATCATCAATGGGGATTTTTTCCTGCTATTGGTGGTGCATGGATCGCTTCTAAAGAACGTTTTTTAGCAGACAATACTTCCGGTTGGCTATCTTTTCTGAAATTCCGTTTTTCTTGGGGGAAGGTTGGAAATGATGGTGTGATTACTTCACCTCGTTTTACTCATCTTCCTGTGATAGGTTCGCAAGGTATTTATGATCCTCGAAAAGGAGAAGCTAGTATGGACAAGTATGTGGTACAATCTTATCCAAATACAAAAATTAAATGGGAGATTGCCGAGCAAATGAATTTAGGTATAGAATCGAAGTTCTTTGATGGCGTTGTGGAATTGAACGCTGATATTTATCAAGAAATTCGCCATAATATACTTGATTATCGGTATAATGTTCCGGCAACCACGGGTTTGGCTGCATTACAGCTTTCTAACGTGGGGCGTGCCCGTTCTCGGGGTATTGATTTGTCGGGTAAGATTCAACATGCATTTAGTTCGGATTGTTGGCTTATATTGAACGGAACGTACACGTATAGTAAGGCCATTTATCAAGAAATCGAGGAAGCTACCGACAAACCCCAATGGCAGCGTAAAAAAGGACAAGAGATCTCACAACAAGTGGGCTACATTGCAGATGGGTTGTTCTATGATGAGGCGGAAATTTTGAGTGCTCCTCGTCAAGATGGGGAAGTTATGCCCGGGGATATTCGTTATCGCGATATCAATGGGGATGGAAAAATTGACGTGAATGATGCTACTTATATCGGTTATCCGGAAACACCACGAGTGATTTACGGTTTTAGCGGATTTTTCAATTATAAAAATTGGGAATTTAGTTTTGCGTTTCAAGGATCCGGTAAGCGTTCATTCTTTATCAATCCGGATAAAATTAGTCCTTTTGTTAAAGATAAAGCAATGTTGAAAGCGATTGCAGATGACCACTGGAGTGAGGATAACATGAGTGAACGTCCTTTTTGGCCTCGTTTGTCCACACAATCGATTATAGCGCATAATCCTTATGAAGATTGGTCTGCTAACAACGAGGAACGTAAAAGTACTTATTTTATGCGAGAATGCCGTTTCTTGCGGTGTACATCTATAGAGTTAGCTTATAATATGCCCAGAAAATTGATGGATAAATTGAAAATGCAAAATGTGAAATTTTATCTGCGTGCGAATAATCCTTTCCTAATTTCGAATTTTAAAGTGTGGGATGTGGAGTTGGGTGAGAATGGGTTTAATTATCCTATTCAACGGACTTATTCCTTGGGTGTGAATATTAGCTTCTAAATCTAAAACATATTAATAATGAAATATTTAGTTTATACTATATTGATAATTATTGCATTTGGATTTACCGGATGTAATTATTTGGATGCCGTACCCGAGAAGGATATCCAGACCGTGGAATCGATTTTTGAACAACGGAAAGGTGCAGAACAATGGCGGCGTGGTCTTTATGCTTCAGCGAACCTGTTGTTTGCGGATGCTTGTAGAAATATGTCTTTTTTCGGGGCAGATGAGTTGGTGGTGAACGAATATATGAAAAATGATGCAACTGTAGCAGGAATCAAGATATCTGAAGGATTGCAGATGGCGCAAACTCCTTACGGGGATGTGTGGGCAAGTGTTTATAACATAATTCGTGACTGCAATACTTTTCTTGATAATATCGATAACGTGTACAATATGAAGAATACAGAAAAGAGAATGTGGGAGGCAGACGTGAAAGCTTTGAAGGCATATCTCTATTTCGAATTAGTACGCCGTTACGGACCGATTGTTTTAGTTCCTGAAAATTTGCCTGCCGATGCTGATATTCAAACTTTGCAGTTGCCGCGAATGCATGTTGATACTTGTTTTAATACGATTGTTACTTTATTGGATGAGGCCATTGAATATTTGCCGGCAGGGAATATCAGGGAATCGGATGAATTTTACACGTTTGCTGAAGAAGCGGCTTATGCGCTAAAAGCGAGAGTATTGTTGTATGCAGCTTCTCCTTTATTTAATGGTAATGCGTTTTATTCCGATTTTAAGGGGAAAAACGGAGAAGTACTTTTTAGCACGACATATGATAAAGAAAAATGGCGATTGGCGGCAGAGGCGGCAGATAAAGCTGTGGCTGTATGTTTGGCAAATGGTCGGGATCTTTATGGTGGGAATACTACCAAGGGATCGGAATTATTGAATAAGATTTATGATGTTGAGCACAGCATGTATTCTTCATTTGATAATCCGGAATTTCTGTTGGAATGGGAATGGAGAAATCATATATCTATTTTTACAATGCCGCGTTTGGTGAATGATGAAAAAAATCTTAGTTCACAACTTTATGGGAATGTTGCCCCTTCGATAACGATGGTTGAGATGTATTACACGGAACATGGATTGCCTATTGATCAAGATAATGCTTGGTCTTATGCTAATCGTTATAAACTAGGTAAAGAATCCAGCGGTCGATATAAAGATATTGTGTCGTTGGATGAAGATGTGTTGCAGTTACATCTACGTCGAGAACCTCGCTTTTATGCTTGTATCGGTGCAGACCGCTGTTATTGGCAGAGAGGGAAAGATAATCCAGCGCAAGGTATAGACTATACATTGCTTATCGAGGCTCGTAAGGGAGAAAAATGGGGAACGAATTATAATATCCTTACTTCTGTCGATTACCAAAATATCACTGGATATTGGTCTAAAAAGCATAGTTTTTCAGAATATTCGACGCGAGATTATATTTCTGTTCTGAGCACCGATCCAACCTATCCGGTAATTCGTTTGGCCGAGGTATATTTGATTCAGGCAGAGGCGTGGAATGAATATTTGGATCGACCTGATTATCGAGTGTATGATGCACTTGATAAAGTTCGCGAGCGGGCGGGAATACCAAAAGTGCGTCAGGCTTGGCAATCTTATGGAAAGAATTCGATGAAAGTGGAAACTAAAGAAGGTATGCGTGATATTATTCGGCAAGAGATTAACATTGAGTTTGCCTTCGAGGGACATCGTTTTTGGAATGTACGCCGTTGGTTAACAGCGGTTGAAGAGTTTAATCATTCGCAATTAGGTTGGAATGTGTTGGGTGCGTCCGCTTCTGAATTCTATAATCGTTACGACATGCCGATAGAGTTGCCGGGTATGAAATGTAAATTTACCGCCCCGCGTGATTATTTGTTCCCGATTCGAGCGGAAGAGATCCTAATTTCCGGAGTAGTACAGAATCCTGGATGGTAAAAAATGAGAGTTGAAAATGTTAATACAATGATTATGAAATATAAAATATTTTTGTGGGTATTCCTGTTGAGTGCTTTTACGGCTTGTGAAGATGATGAAAATGTTTTTGGGATCATGCCGGAAACAGGGTTTCGTTTCGAACCCAAAGCGGGAGGAGCGATGTTGTTTTACACTCTTCCGGGTGAACGTGATATTTATGGAATCAAAGTGAATTACACGAATGCTCAGGGGGAAGAAGTTACGAAAAAAGGTAGTTTCGGGGGAGATTCTCTCTTGTGTGATGGTTTTAATGAAAAAAGGACAAATGTCCCGGTCAAGATATCTTATCTTGATCGTTTTCGGAATGAATCTGAAGCACTGGAAACAACGTTTGACACGGAAGATAGTGCGCCTTACGTGTTCTTGACGGGAGTGCATGTAGAGTCATCATGGAATGGTTTTCAAGTGTTGTATGAAGCTCCCGAGGAAGTGACGGGTATGGTTCACGTGTTTTATTTGGGGACAAACCTTTTCACACAACAAGAGGACACTCTTTTGCTGGAGAGTTTTACAATTAATCGTGGAGGAGATACGTTGACGTATGATTTAAAATCAGGCGGGGAGAAGAATACAATTGTGCTGCGTGTCGATGATTTTAAAGGTTACCGAGTTGGGGAGAAAGTTTTTTCGGATGTACTTGCTTATCAAGTCGAGCGTTTGGTTGTTCCTAAAGAAAATTGGGACTTTTCGGGTGTACCTGTGGTAACGCGAGAAGATGAGAAAGTAGGAGTGGACTACCTTTTTGATGGAGACCGTAAAGGAGAGCAACGATTGAGTGTTTCTGTTGGTATGTATTATGATTCCGAATGTTTTACTTTCCTGGCGGGGCCGAATGCTTTGAATAAGCCGTTTATTGTGGATTTGGGTGGAGAGAAAATACCTGCATTTATTCGGATTTATGCTATGCAAAATTTGGATAGGATGTTTCCTGGAGGTGTAACTAGCGTTGGTTTGGCAAATGTGTGGTGGGGACATTACGGGAGCAAATTGCCTTGTGAAGTAACCTTGTATGCTAGTAATGATAAAGAGGTATGGGAGAAAGTCGGGCATTATTCGCAAAATGAGAATGCGACGGAAGCTTCTCGTTGGTATTATCAGGAAACTTTGATAACGTCCCAACAAGAATTAGCTGCGGCTGATTCGGTTTATTTTGATGTAAAAGTCAGGGCTTCAGAAAAAACTTACCGTTATTTAAAAATGGAGGTGAATAAAACGTTTTATAATTACGAGGAGTGGATAGGAAATTATAATGCCAAGGAATATGTAACCATGCATGAATTGGAAATTTACGTAAAAAAAGATTAAGTCATGAAAAAGAGAAAATATATAATGGGGCTTCTTTCTACGATGCTATTGGCGATAGCGTGTAGCGAGAGTCTGGAGGACACGTATGGTGATTATACAGATGGGGGGAGAATCCGATACGTGGGCAAATGTTATGATGTCAAGACTGTGCCGGGCTGGAAACGGCTCACGTTGAATTGGAAAAGAGCAACAGACGAAGCAGCTAAGAATATCAAGGTCGTGTGGACGCTTAATGACGGGAAAGATTCAACCTTACTCGAACCAGATTGTTCGTCATTTGAAATCCCAGCATTGACTGATGGAACTTATCGTTTTGATTTAACAGTGATTGATAATGCTGGAGAGGAGTCATTGGTGGAAACGGTTTATGGTCGTCCTTACACGGAAACACATGAGATTGTACGAACATTTACCAATGTTGTTACTAAATCTTGGCAAGTGGGGAATGTATTAATATGTTGCATCGATAAATGGAATGATAATATCAAAGATGTGCAATTGCAATATAAGAATACACAAGGACAGGTGGATTCGGTAAGATTAGAGAAAGAGGATTTTATTGACCCAGAAAATCCCGATCCATCTCAACTCTTTGTGTTGGAGGGGGTAAGTAATAATCCTGAGGATTCGATTACAATTTTACGTCGGGGAATGGTGGAAGGTTGTCCGGATCTCATTGATTTTGCTCCTATCGTGATGAGTAAAAACCGGGTTTTTACAACCGATTTTTTACTTACTCTTGAAACACGTTACGGTTTATCAAGCGAAACAGACGAAGAGTTGGTAAAATTGAATCATTTTATCGATACGGTCAAAACGTTGGAATTTGATTATGATATGGCATCGTTAGAAGATGTTTTGTATTGTCCAAACTTAGAGAAAGTGGTGATTGGCAAGAATCGTTATTTGACGACATTGACAGAAAAGGCAGATAAAAGTGTTTTGGAAGAGGTGGAGAAAAGTATAGCTATTCTTGATAAGGCAAATGAACTTTGCGGGGTGACCGTAGAACGGTACGGAAATCATTATTTTAAGAATGCCTCAGCTCTCCCTTACATGGAAGATAAAGGAAAGAGTGTTTTGCCTGATTTGGATTACGTGGCAAGAGTTGCTATTGACAGTGTAACCTCTTCCGTTGAGAACGACCGCGGGAAGCTAACTCTGGAATATTTGTTAGATGATAATTCCAATACCCGGTGGGAAACCACAAATGTGGGACTAGTGAGATCCTATGAATTGACCATCTATTTGAAAGAAGAGATAGATATTCGGGGAATAAAGGTTGTACAACCCGTTTACGAGTGGTGGGATATGGAAATACCCTCTTATCTTGCTCCATCCATTCAAGTGAAAACGTCCGTTAATCAGATAGATTGGGAGGATGTTACTTATGCGGAAGAAAATACTCTTGGTAAAGGATCTGGGGAAGCGACACTCTTATCGATGAAAGAAGGTACACGGCGGGCCCGTTATATTAAAGTTTTGCTTGTAGATCAAGTGTCGGGAGTAAATGCAAGGGCAATGATAGGTGATGTGATGATTTTCAGGTAATTGGGAATATTTATTTTCATAAATCTTTGGGGGTGCATCGCTCATTACGACACACCCCCTCACAATATTATTTGTTTTTGACGGGGAAGGAAATATGAAATTTACACAAGTCATGTATTATAGCCAAGAATCTCAAAGGTAAGATTCTGAAAAGGGAAATGGCTGATTTACTGAAGAAATGAATTTATTGATAATTTGAAATAATGAATAAAATTTTATTACTATTCAGTTTGATGATAGGTTCTACAATCGCTTGTAAAGCCCAAGAGGGTTATCAAATAAGTGGTAAAGTGGATGGAATTGCTGATGGAAAAATATTACTGGTAAGTGAGGAAAGCGGTAAACTTGATACATTGGCAACAACGTTGATTAACAATGGAGTGTTTATTTTTACGGGTAAGGTTAATCAACCTCTGGCAGCTTATCTTATGTTAGAAAATGGGGGCGGAGTCGTTCCTTTAATTCTTGAAAATGTTAATTTTATGGTGAACATAAGTAGTACTGGAGCGTTGATACAAGGTGGAAAGCAACAGGAAATCTTTAACTTGTTCAGTCGTAATAATATGAAACTTTTGCAAACTCAAAATCGGATTCAGCAAGAGTTTCAGCAAGCGGAGCAAACGGGTAATAAGAACCGGATGCAAACATTGAGAAAACAGTTTGAAGAAGCAGTTATTAATGCTCGACAAGAAGAGGAGCAGTTATTAAAACAATATGCAGATTCGTATGTCGCGGCTTATGTTGTTGCGGTTGGAGCGAGACAATTTGAATTGAAAACTTTGAAAATTCGCTATGGATTATTGGGTGATTCTGCAAAAGCAACGATTCCTGGACGTTTCGTTGCGGAACTTATTGCTGACATGGAACAATTTGAGGAAGGATATGTTGTTCCGGATTTCACCGTTACCACGCAGGTCGGGGATTCTCTTTCCTTGTATCCCGTAAAAGGTAAATTGAAGCTGGTTGTTTTCTGGGAGTCCACGGATTCTCTTTGTCGTGAGGAAAACGTGAATCTTCTTGATATTTACCAGAAATATCATTTGCGAGGATTGGAAATCATAAGTATTTCCCGGGATCAGAATGTACAGGTCTGGGAAAAGGCCATCCATATGGATGGAATGTTTTGGAAACAAGGAATTGATCGAAATTCAGTTGTTTTTAACCGTTATCATGTAAAAACAGTTCCTTTTAGCATCTTGCTGGATGGGGAGAATAAGATTATTGCCAAGGACTTGAAAGGAACAGAATTGCAAAAGAGAATCGGGGAGTTGTTAAAAAGGAAATGATTTTTTAGGTGCGTGCAAAAGAGGGTATTAATTTACGAATAAATTATACCCTCTTGCTTTATTTGTAAAGATGATAACTTAGAAATTTACCCCAAATCCAATCGTGTACGGGTGGATTTCCGGAGCTTTGCTCTTTTCCATCATGTTCGTAAGGGTGTAACTTCCCCATAATGCCAGTTTGCAATACCCGATACGAACCACGGCATCGGCTTTCACCGGATTCATGCTATAATTGCCGGAATTTTTCATACGACGGGTATCACCGTTTTCATTCTTGTAAACGATCTTTGTCTTGGTATGTAGTCTTAAACCGCCCATCACTCCGGCTGCCACGTAGGCTCGTTGGTATTGCTTGGCCGGGAATTGCCATTCGAAGATAAGAGGCACGGTTAAATAAAGGTTCTTGAAGGAACTCTTTTTGACATTTTCGATTTCCACCGGGTAGATTTGTCCGCCGTCACCACGTTTAATGCTGTTTTTGTTAGCAAAGCGGAAACGTTGATACTCTAATCCCAGACCGGTAACTAAACCGATGTTGTTTAGCTTGTTGAGGCGCATACTGTACTGGAACATGTTGAATTGCATGACAAGCGAATTCTTGCGTTCCAGCTCTAGATAGTCACCCGCATCGCCCAGTTTGTTGCTGACGGAGAAATCGGCAAAGCCCAGGTTGAAACCACTCCAGTGTCCCCGGAAACGCGGATTTTGACTACGTTGATAAACTCTACTATGTAGAGGATCACTTAGCACTTGTGTTTTCCAGGCTTCTCCTTTCTCCCGAAGATGTACATTCTTTATGGTATCGGTCGGATTCTTTTTTTCTGCCTGAGAAAAAAAGAAAAAACTGCATAATAATGTCAAGGTGATAATAATACTTTTCATGATATTATATTCTAATCTGTTTATTTGCGTGTGTTTTGATCGAATTTGACAGAATTGAAAAATTTATCTCGCTGGCTGTTGAGTTCTTCCAGATCCTCGGTTTTTCCGCCTATCGTGAGTTGGTACATACAATTATCCCGGAAGATGAATCGTTTGAAATAGGTCATTTCTTCCCCGTCTTTCATGATCGTGTATGATATTTCCCGGATATCCGTCTCCGCATCGGGAATCCTTTTCTCCCCGGTGAGTTTTGCCGTGGGCATGGAAACGGATTCTTTTTTCATGGATATGTATAGCTGGTTGATCGTGTACTCGTCCAGCACCCCTTTTTCTTTCGTTAACTGGGTACAAACGACACCGAACACACAGGTAATATTTTTGGTTTGGAATATCCATGACCGCATATTGTTTACCTCTTTCTTAAAGCGCTCTCCGCGACTGGGGAATGAAAACGAGATGTAATTATCCCCGTTTATTCTTACCCAACCGTCTTTTTCGGGAGCCAGACAGAGGAACCCGATAAGTATTATTTTAAGTATCAACATATCCATTCTCTTTATTTCGTGAGTTAAAGATAGAAATTATTATTTTTGTGGCAAAACTTATTTAATTGAAGATGATTGTTGGAGGAAAAGATGTAGGAGATCGGCCGTTGATTCTGGCCCCGATGGAGGAGGTTACCAATCCCCCTTTCCGGAAATTCTGTAAACGCTACGGGGCCGATTGGCTCTACTCGGAATTCGTGTCGGCGGATGCGTTGGTACGTTCTATTAACAAGACGGTTAAGAAGTTGACGATAGAGGAAAATGAACGTCCGGTGACGATACAGATTTACGGACGGTTTATTGATTCTATGGTCGAGGCGGCCAAAATCGTTGAAGAGGTTCAACCCGATTTTATTGATATAAATTTTGGTTGCCCGGTGAAACGGGTGGCCGCGAAAGGGGCAGGGGCAGGAATGCTCCGGGATGTGCCTTTGATGGTGGAGATGGCCAAACAGATCGTGCAGGCGGTGAATATTCCGGTAACGGCAAAGACTCGATTGGGGTGGGATTGCGAGCATATTATTATTGATGACGTGGCAGAGCGTTTGCAGGATGTCGGGATCAGTGCCTTGGCAATACACGGACGGACCCGCTCGCAAATGTATAAAGGAGAGGCAGACTGGGGACCTATTGCCCGGGTAAAACAAAATCCTCGTATCAAGATTCCGATCATCGGGAACGGGGATATAGATTCTCCACAGAAGGTCAAAGAGGCTTTCGAGCGTTATGGCGTTGATGGGGTGATGATTGGACGTGCAACGATCGGGAAGCCTTGGATTTTTGAACAAATTAAACATTATTTGGCAACAGGAGAGATTTTACCGGAGTTGTCTGTTGCGGCCCAGGTTGAGATTATCAAGGAACAGATTCTGTTGTCCATGGAATGGTTGGATGAGGTGAGAGGTTTGTTCCATATGCGGCGTCACATGGCTTGTATGTTTAAAGGTTTGCCTCATTTTCGGGATTTGCGGATTCAAATGTTGCAGGCTCCTACCATTGAAGAGTTGTGGGGAGTGTTTGATCAGATTGTAGAGCGCTACGGTTCCATGGATCCCAACGATAGGGTGGATGAGTAAGTATAAAAACAAATTAATATTGAATGGAAATGAGAAAATTTAATACCTTTTACCTGTTGCTTGCCGTAGTATTGGTAATTGTAATTTTAAAAACATCGTGTATGGGAGAGCAGAAACAAGATGAGGCAACTTTGAAATCAAAGGCTGTCTTGGAAAATATCGCCGAGCGGAAAAGTGTTCGGAAGTATTTGAACAGGAGTGTAGAGGAAGACAAGATCGATGCCATGGTGAAGGCCGGAATGGCAGCTCCTTCCGGGATGGACAGACGTCCGTGGGAGTTTGTTGTCGTGACGGATCGGGTGGTGCTTGATTCGATGGCTGCAAAATTACCTTACGCTAAAATGTTGACAGGGGCTCCGTTGGCTATTGTTGTTTGTGGTGATACGACACGTTCTTCTTACTGGTATTTGGATTGCTCTGCGGCAACACAGAATGTATTATTAGCGGCAGAGGCTCTAGGACTTGGAGCCGTGTGGACGGCGGCTTATCCTTATGAAGACCGGATTGATGTTGTACGTCAGAACACGGGCTTGCCTGAGCATATCGTACCTCTTTGTGTGATTCCAATCGGTTACCCGGATGGTCCGCAGAAAGTAAAAGATAAGTTTGACCCGCAACGGGTGCATCGGAATAAGTACTAATTCTCGGCGGAATTTTATACGCTTGTCCATAGCTTAGGGATAGCGAATGTATTAGAAAAAAAGCAACGTCAGAAAGATTCACGGACCTTTCTGACGTTGTTATGTGTATTGTCTTCAGAGTTATTTCAGTGTTGATATAATACGATGAAGACGTGTTAAAGTTTCTTCTTTTCCTAGGATTTCGATAATATCAAACATGTGCGGGCCATCAGCAGAGCCGATAATAGCCAAGCGGAAAGGGTTCATGATCTTGCCGAATCCGACTTCTTTGCTTGCAACCCATTCTTTCACGGCTTCCTCCGTGTTGGGAGAGGTGAATTCGGATACTTTTTCCAGTACGTCGATGAGTTCTTCCATGAGGGCCGGAGTTTCCTCTTTCCAGCTTTTCTTCACCCCTTTTTCGTCATAAGTTTGAGGGGCATGGTAGAAATACTGGGATGAATTGTAGATATCTGCAACGAAGTTGGCTCTTTCTTTCAAAAGACGACAAATCTTTTCCAGTTTTGCCATGTCGTAAGAAATCCCGTCTTTTACTAGGAATTCGTTTAACTGAATGGCTAGTTCCGCATCGCTTTTTTGTACCAGGTATTTGTGATTGAACCATTTGGCCTTATCGGGGTTGAAACGAGCACCCGATTTGTTCACGCGTTCCAGCGAGAATTGGTCACACAATTCCTGTAACGTGAAGATTTCTTGTTCCGTTCCGGGATTCCACCCCAGCAATGCCAGCATATTGATGAAAGCTTCCGGCAGGTAGCCGTCTTCTTTGTACCCGTGCCATTTTTCTCCGGTTTCGGGATCGGTGAATTCCATTGGGAATACCGGGAATCCCATTTTATTTCCATCGCGCTTGCTTAACTTTCCGTTGCCCACGGGTTTCAGTATTAAGGGCAAGTGAGCGAATTCAGGCATGGTATCCTCCCAGCCGAAAGCACGGTATAGTAGCACGTGTAGCGGAAGTGAAGGTAACCATTCTTCCCCGCGGATCACGTGGGATATTTTCATCAAGTGGTCGTCAACGATGTTTGCCAGATGATAAGTAGGCATTCCGTCTGCTTTGAACAAAACTTTATCGTCAAGTAGAGAGGTGTTAAAATGTACCTCACCCCGGATAATATCGTGTAGATAAAGATCTTCGTTTTCCGGCATTTTGAAACGGATCACGTAGTTTGCCCCGCTATCCAATAGTGTCTTAACTTCTTCGGCACTCATGGTTAGCGAGTTTTTCATGTTCTTCCGGCTGATGGCGTTGTACATGAATGTTTCGCCTTTTGCCTCGCAGGCAGCCCGTTGCGCACTAAGTTCTTCCGCGGAATCAAAAGAATAGTAGGCATTTCCCGATTCCACGAGCTGAAGGGCGTATTGTTTGTAAAGCGGTTTGCGTTCACTTTGGCGATAGGGGCCGTATTCCCCTCCCACGCCCACACCTTCATCGACGGTAAGGCCGCACCATTTTAATGATTCGATAATATATTCTTCGGCGCCCGGCACGTAGCGGGTTTGATCCGTATCTTCAATTCGTAATAAAAAATCACCCCCGTGATGACGGGCAAATAAATAATTGAAAAGGGCTGTTCTCACACCTCCTAAATGAAGGGCTCCTGTTGGACTGGGAGCAAATCTTACTCGTACTTTTCTATCCATTGTTTCTTGATTTTGAATATTATGCCTGTTCGTTTGTTTCCTGGTTGTTGTCGAAATCGAAATCCTCGTCTGAAAATGGTTCCGTGTCTTTCGGTGCTTTTTCCTGTTCTAGTAATTGATGTAACAGGTCTTTGGCATATTTAATGGCATAACGTTCCGCTTCACTTTTGGAGTTTATGCCACTCTTTATTTGTTCCGCGTAACTGAACGGGCTATCCGGCCCTTCGGTAAGAAGATAGAGGGTAAAATTACTATGTCGATCCCGACTTTTACTGGTCAGTCCAAACCACATTTCGATCGTGCGATCTTCCAAATATATATTGCGCTTGAACTTGTACATTACCTTCTGGTTTTAGGCGGATTTTTGAAATTCAGAATACCTACGGCTACAGCTAGAGAAGCCATGGCACCCACGTTGACATATACCGCCGTGCGATCTCCACCATGATACATGCTGAGTACGCTGGAAATCATGATCAAGAAAGCGGCTAAGATTAATAAGTATTTGGCTATTCGCATAGGGGTGATGAATAATTGTGTTCAATGGAATTTTTAACGGGGTTGGCATAAATTTCAAGGAAGATGTTGTTCAGAATAGAACGGTTCCCTTCTAATTTATCCAGTTTTTCAGCCATCACGCGGATAAAGTTTTCTTTTTCCTCGTCATTGTATTTGGATGCGAATTTGTTCGTGCTATGAAGTAGATCATAGGCAATATAATTATTCGGCCACAATTTGAAGTTCCCTTGAATGCGGGCATCCATGAACGCAGCAAGTTCCGCGATCCGGTCACTATTGTTGGCTTGTTCGTCGATCTCGATTAGTTCATGGTCGATGGGAGGGGTGATCGCGAAATGAACCCGTCCCTTGAAGCCCGATAAGCCTTGTTGCATGCTTCGCATATCGGCAGCCGGGGTTTTCACGTATTCTCCCACGGTTTTCTGGTATAATTCGTCTGTTTTCAGATCGTCACAAGGTTCCCATTCGTAGGAAATAGATACCGGAACAACCCGGAGTTCTTTAAAGTTTTCCACGAAATCTTTGGGACCACTCATGCGGAACATTTTCAACAGGCTATGCTGCGTGCGGTCGTCACCGTTCTTTGTACGTCCTTCTTTCTGGGCAATCCAGACGGAATCTTTATTTTCATAAATGACATCCCGCAAGTAGTGGGAACGTAGGTTGGCACTGGTAATCATATCTCTTACCGGAAGGCCGCGTTCAATGATGAAACAGGCATCCAGTTTGACCAAGTCGGTAACCCATTTATTGATCAATAGATTACTCCCGATGGCAGCCTCGCAGTAATGGCAGCCTCGCTCGCACAATAGTACGTTGAGGATGGCAGAATCCAGGATGATATCCCGGTGGTTGGACACAAAAAGATAACTTTTATCTTTTTCGATGTATTCCAAGCCAGTGACAGTAACTCCTTTGGTCGTTCCGGCAATTAACCGTTGAATGGTCGGACCAAAAAATTGAGCTTGAAATTGCTCTCTGCTCGTGATGCCTTTTAGTTGTTCTTGAATTTTGCTCTTATCAACTCTTGTCATTTGGGAGAAAAGAGACAGAAATTCTTCTGCTTGACTCAAGCGCTCTACGGCTGCTGGAATTTCTTCTCCGATATAGGGTCTGATCGCGTTAAATTGGGAATCCGAAGTCATGTTGTAATTTTAGTTATTAGAAATCACGAAACAAAGATAGGCAAGAAAATTGACATTTGAAAATTGACGGTTGAAAATGAGGAGAGGGAGCCACGGCTCTTTCATTTAAGATTTCGTTGCTCACTTAAAAATGTTGTTATTTTATAGTGAGTGTTTCCTTGGATGGTGAGTGCGCTTTTTGCTCGCACGGTTCATAATTCATGGGGCGATTCGATGATTGAAAGATATGCTTCCGATGACACGGCTTTCTTTGATTTTCAGCGAAATAAGTGCTTGAATAAATAGGTCGAATGGCAGATTTTTCGTAACTTTATAGCTGACAAACAAATAGTTATGAATCAAATCAAACCACTCGACCAAGTTATTTTGATTGGAGCGAACACGCACAATCATGCCATAAAAGTAGTAAATAAATTCGGTTCACGAGACAGTATTTTGTATAAACTGAAGGAATTCTCCTCGTCTGTACCGGATTTTAGAAGATCAGACAAAGGAAATATTCGTCACAGACTCGATGACATCATCATGCTGATGATACTTGCCCGCGCCTCAAAGTGTGTTGGCAGAACCGAGATAATAGAATTCGGCAGACACAATCTTAAGAAATTCCGCCAATTGGGCATGCTGAAGAACGGTGTTCCGTCCGAGGCGACTCTCTGCCGCGTGGAACACGGTATCGATGAACTGGCACTTGCAGAAAGGATGCAGGAGTTTGCGGGGTTGTTCCACCGAAGACTGTACAAGGCAGAAGGAGATAAGGAAATAATCTGCGTGGATGGCAAAGCCGAGCGTGGCACCGTGCTGGACAACGGGCGCAATCCCGATATCGTGTCGGCGTATTCATACAATACCGGCATCACATTGGCAACCGAAGCCTGCCGGGAGAAAAGCAATGAGATTAAAGCCGTACCGCGGCTTATCGACAAAATCAACATATCAGGAAAAATAGTCACGGCCGATGCCATGTCCATGCAAAAGTGCATCATCGACAGGATCAGAGAGAACGGGGGTGATTTCCTTATAGAGCTAAAAGCGAACCAACCATCCCTGCGTTATGGCGTGGAAGACAGGCTCAAAGGACAGGCTCCCGTGTATTCCTACACGGAGGGACCGGAACTCGGGCACGGCAGAATCGAAACCAGAACCTATCGTGTCTTTGACGGTCTTGACATCATAGCCGACAAGGAAAAATGGGGA
>ENA-UEQW01000486-UEQW01000486.1-human-gut-metagenome-genome-assembly--contig:-NODE-486-length-37557-cov-7.061473_pt1 | contig 37557 bp, 30 predicted proteins | sample MGYA00242947_ERZ507947 | MGnify/ENA primary metagenome ERZ507947 (study PRJEB26167, sample SAMN06115421) | human gut metagenome | host: Homo sapiens | place: China:Guizhou | collected 2015-03-17... | reverse complement strand
TGTCTGGGGTGAGGGCGATGCGAACCGGTACGCGTTGTTCTACCTTAACGAAGTTGCCGGTGGCATTATCTACCGGACATTTTTCAGTTTTTCCATTTTCCCATTCATTTTATCCACAATCACTTGTTCTCCAGGGGATAGTAATAAGTTTTGAGCTGTCACACTCGATTGTACACTAATATTACCTGAAACCAAGGTTACTTGATCCTCTTTTTCATCTGGATACGCTTTCACGTCAAACGATGTTCCCAACACAACCACCTCATTGTTAGGCATAACTACTTTAAAAGGCATAACGGAGTCTTTAGCTACTTCCAAAAAAGCCTCTCCTTTAATAAAAATTTTTCTTTCGTTACCCACAAATTTCACCGGAAAACGGACTTCGGTATCTGCATTTACCCATATTTTTGTTCCATCGCTCAACGTGAGAAAAAATTCTTCTCCACGAGGAACCCGAAGCTGATGGTAAATCTCCTCGTTTCTCTCTGAACCTTGCAACATATAATTCATTGCATTTTTTTCAACCCTCGCAACTGTAATGTTGTTATCGGTAATTTCACTTACACCAGGTTCATCCAACATAATCTTTTTTCCCGAAGCCAGTTCCAGCACTAGTCGTTCTGTTTGTTTCGAAGAATCCGCTTTTACAATCCTCATTTGCAATGATTCATCATTTACGCGTGAAAAATAAAATATGCTTAAAGCTACCGAAAACAAGACTATCGCCACTGCCGCTATCGATTTCCAATGCAAAATTTTTCTGTTCCTATTTTGTACTCCTTCTATCTTTCTATACGCTTTCTTCTCATCAATATCTTCTAATGAAAAAGCAGGATGGATGGCATCATACAAATTTTTACATTTAAAGAAATGCCGCAAATGGTTTTCATCTTCCATGAGCCATTGATCTAATCGTTCAAGTTCTTCCAGAGTCACTTCTGAAGCAAGAAAACGAGTAATTAATTCATCTATATTACAATTTTCCATATTTCTTTACAGTTTCTACTATAAAGACGAATCAAGAAAGAAAAACCGCAAGAATTTTAGAAAAAAATCAGGAAAGTAAAAAAAGTACGACTAGTATAAAGTATTCTTTCAATTGTTGCTTTAATATTTTCAAAGACTCCGCAATTCTTAATTCTACGGTTCGAAGGGGAATATTGAGCTCTTTCGCAATTTGTGCTTGTTTTATGCCTTGCATGCGATTCATTTCAAAACACTTGCGCTGTTCGGAGGTAAGATAAATAAGAGCCTCTTGTAAACGAACATTCAATTCCGAATACAATATGTATTCTTCCGTTTCCAATGTAACATCAGTTTGAAATAAAGATTTTAATCCGAAATATTTATTCTTAACATTTTGATGGCGCAATTCATCAAGGCAACTATTCTGTACAGATTTTAGCAAAAATGCTTTCAAAGAAGAGATTTTAGATGCATCTTTACGCCCGGTCCAAAGTTTAATAAATACCTCTTGAACAATGTCCTCACTTTCTGTTATATTTTTCACATAACTACCGGCAAACAAAACAAGATCTTTATAATAATAGTGAAAAAGTTCCGCAAAAGCCCGACTACTTCCTTGGCTCAATTTCAACAACAAATTTTGTTCGTTTATCTCCATGTTATCTTACAATCAAAATATTCTCGGCATCCAAAAATAATGAGAATATGGTATAATTCCTATTTTAGGAAGAAAAATGATAGCATTCTTTCCTTTTAAACATTTCACTCGTATCTAACGCAATAAAATAATGGCCGATAAAATATCGACCATTATTTATATTAAATTTAAATTACCTTTATCTTTTTCAGATGCGGGAAACATCCCTTCATTCTGTCATTTCTTTATAATACTATGCACCTCCTCACTCCTAACTTTTTCAAGTTGCTCATAATCAAGCATTGCTTTTTCTGCATTCTTTTTTTGTCCCAATTTTTCATAAACGAATGCTATTACATCATAATAATTATAATTCAATAGTTTTGCAGTACTTTTATTTTGTTCTTCCTGTAATTCGATTAATAAATTCAGGATTTGGTTCAATTTATTCTTATTCTTCGTTTGTGTAGCAATATAACGATAACTATTTACAACAAAACGACTTTCATTTTTCAAAAGATTTAAACGATTTCCAAAATCCAATAACTTTGACATCATATCAACATCATTATCTAAACGAGAATTAATGATCTCCAATTCGCATAGCAATGTAGGAAAGCCTTTAACAATATTCGTTTGTAACATCCCTCTAAATCTCTCTATTTTAGCACGAAGGACATCCAAGGAATCAATATCATTTACACAAATGGTCTTTTTAGTCAGTTCTTTCATAACTTGCACCATTCCGCTTTTAAGCTGTCGTTCCAATTTATAACGATCTACATTCAATTGGAACTGAAATTTTTCAATTTGATTTAAAATAAATTCGTAAGCATCCGTTTCCGGGTCTGTTATATACGCGCCAACAAGTTTCCAAATTGCAGGATCCAGTAATTTTTCAACAGGTATTGTTTCTACATAATCCGTAACAATCTTTTTTATCGGACCTCGTAAAAAAGCCCCATTCAACGCGTCAACATAATCGCGAACGGTTTCGAAATCTCGTTCTCCACGTTCATACTTTTCTCGCAAGACAAAAAGTGTTTTTCCTTCTAACCCACCTTTCATTCCTGCAATTAATTCATCAGCTACATGAAATCCAGCCATTTGGTGTATCACTTCTCCATCCGAATTAATCAACAACATCGAAGGATAACCGATAATATATTTTTCATATTTTTTCTGCAACATTTTGCCATCCCCCTTCTCCATATCATATTTCACATTTACAAAATGAGCATTAAAAAAATCACCGACTTTTTTTTGTGAAAAAATTTCTTTAGCCAAAACTTTACATGGTCCACACCAGACTGTATAACAGTCCATAAAAATCATTTTATTTTGCTCTTTTGCTTGCTTCAAAACCTCTTGCCAAGGTTGATTATCCATAAAATGAATTCCATCTTGTTCTTCTTGTCCAAATAAAACATTTGAACTTATAATAAATAATGCTGCAAGAATTATTCTACTTATCATTTTTTTACATATTAATTGATACAATTATTTTTCAGGTAATACGACATGAAAGTTTGTCAAGAGATATTCTTTCACCAAATCAACTTTTCTCTTTACATTTTCATTTTTAGCATAATATGCTTCTTTTTCTTCCTGACTTTTAAACATTATAAAAGCTACATAATCTCCAAAATCCTGTGCAAAAGTTGTTACATGCAGTCTAGTTCCAGAAGAATTATATTTACCTTTCCTTCCAAATTTCAAAATGGCATATTTCCCCACGATATCTGTTGAAGAAGCAAGATAAGCGTTTTTTGAGACTGTTCCAGAAGGTAACGTGACACTCGGATTATACCCGTCATTACTTATTTGAGCAAATTCCGTAGGTTCCGGCCAACTATCAAGCATTCGTTCTACAAAAAGTGATAACCAAGCATCTCGTAACTCTTTTTTATCCAAATCAACAAATCGTTCTCCAACTCGTCCTAAAATAAGCTTGCTTTTCAATAAATGGCCATTCCATTCATTGTATGATCCCCATAAAGAATCTGTCAAATATACATTATATGATATATACTTCCGCAATTCCGTAGGAAGTATTCCCAACACCTCCGTATCTAAAAAATCAAGTACATCAATAATACAATTCTCTTTAGGATATTTATACTTAGGCAAGGTTATCAACGTTGACCAATCATATCGAAGATCCAAATCATCAAACTTGTATATGAAATAACTTCCATATTTCTCGTACATCTCTTTGACTTTTGCATTTACCGGGGTATCATCCGACAAAACAATTTGAGATGGCACGTTAACATCTGTAGAGGCGTCTTCATCAACACAAGCAATCATCAGGTATCCCCACAAAACAACGAATAAACATATTATATTTTTCATATTTCATTCATTTTATATTAATTTATTCCATTTCTTTTAGGGCGAGGATTATTTAAGTCCGGATTATACTCTCGTTCCGATTTTGGAAAATTTATGATATATGCCATATCCTTTTCTGTCAATTGATATACTTCGCCCCCTTGCCATACATGGGTTAATTCGGGTTGTCCGGTTCTTCGTAAATCCCACCAACGATGGTGTTCTTCAAAACATAACTCCCGTCTTCTCTCTTCCCAGACAAAATGCAGTAACGCATCATCACTTAGAAAATCTGCAGTTTCTAAGTTCGTATAGTGCGTTATACGATTTTCCCGTAATTTATTCAAATAATACAATGCCCGATCTTTATTGGGATTTTCTTTTCGCACATACGCTTCGGCTAAAGAAATATACACTTCGCCGGTTCGGAATGCACTTTGATAATCATCTCCGGCAATATTATCAGGGTCAAATTTCATGGGAACATACGCCGGATAATAATTCGATGGAGCCGGAATAAACCAATAAGCGACACGTTTATCTTCTTCTAACGTTCCCTCTGAACTTCCCTCTTGATGTTTATAGGCAGACATGATAGAATTAGAAGCAACAGAAGAAATACTTATCGTATTTGCACTCAAGATTATGTTTACATTAAACAATTCATAAAACGATACAGCCCCTCCATTATCATACAACCAAAAAATCTCAGGATTATTGGCCGGATAAATAAATTTATCAATAAAAGGCGAAGCCGATGGTGAAGACGGTCCATTAATCTGAGGTTTACCGGTAAGATTATAAAGCGCATCATTAAGTGCTAAAACTTTTTCACCACAATCGATCACTTTATCAAAATCTTCCATGAATAACCCGATTCTCATTCCCAAAATTAACGCGGCCCCATAATTAATCTCATAAATACTCGTAATATCTTTCCCTTTCAAACATTCAATTGCTTGATCACAATCCATCACGATACGATTCCAAACCTCTTCTATTGTATTTCGTTGGAATTTATTCGCCGTCGGGGTCGGTTCTAAAACCAACGGGACACATAGATCTGATGCCGTGGCTTCATTATAGGCTTGAGCATAAAAATTGGCCAATAAGAAATAGGCAAAAGCCCGAGTAAAATAAGCTTGACCTGCTAAAATTTCCCTCTCCTCCGAACTCCCTTCCATTTTATTCAACGCGCTAATGCAAGTGTTTGCCACCAATACCTGCTTATAAAGGTATTTATAGCATTCATCTGTCATATGATCATTTTCAACCTCTTCCTGCCAACAATAAGCATCTCCATAAGATGAAAAATTAGCATTTGTTATCATGTCAACACCATCTCTTCCAAAAAACTCCACATCATCTGTCATGTACAGCACGAATGCACTTTTAGAAAGTAATGACTTAAAATATCCTTCGCCTTGTAAAAGTTCTTTATAATGCTCGACCGTTACAGGAACTATCAAATCTTGAGACGTCGTTTCTAAAAAACCTTCACAACCGGTCAACAGCATGATTCCAACGACACTCTCAACTATATATTTCACGATTTTTTTCATTATATATCATTTTAAAATGTCACATTTACTCCCACAGAATAAGTTCTTGGCATTGGAATATTAGAATCTCCTGATTCCGGATCCCGCCCTCGCCACTCTTTTGCTTTTATTACAAACAGGTTTGTTACTTGAAAATTCACGGAAAATTCTTGTAACCATAATTTACTTGTAATTTCACCCGGTAGTCTATAATTCAACCCAATACTTCTCAAACGCAAATTATCCGTTTTGGCAACACGCGCATCCGTGTAATCGTACAATTGAGTTGCATAATATACTTTTCCATTCAACACGCTTCTTTTTCTAATTTCTTTGTAAACACGGGAATCATACAACGTTGGAAATATCGTCTTTTTTTCATCTCCCGGTTTTTGCCAGCGATCCTTTAAATCTTTAGGCAAGTTCGTTATTGGATCAAAAACGGAATAATACTCATTCCTATAAATGTTAGGCAATCGATCAACTCCACCCAAAGAATAACTCATATTAACACTTAAACGGAAATTCTTGTATCTAAAATTCAATCCTATACTACCACTTGAAGTCGGATCTTTTGTCCCTGATTCGACCAATGCCAACTCCTCCTCGTACAAAGCATAATTGGGGTAACGAACGCCATCCACTTCCATATAATCCTTACCATCCTTATCATAAAATACCGGATATCCTGTTTCCCCATTTATACCTGCAAAACGATAAGAATAGAACACGCCAAAAGGTTTTCCCTCTATCAACGCCGTACCTGCCAATTTTTCCGCATTCGTAACATCAATTCCGCCATTCGCCTTTACCACTTTATTCTTATTATAAGAATAAATAAAATTAACATTAAATGAATAATTTGTATTCCGAATAGGATAAAATCTTAAATCCAATTCGTAACCGGTATTATTCAACTTTCCTGCATTGATTTTCACATAATCAAGTCCCATAGATTGAGAAACTTGCTTTGGCATAATCATATCAACTCCCACTTTATGATAAAAATCAAATGTCCCTGCAATCAAATCATTAAAAAATGAAAAATCTGCACCCAAATTATAGGAGGTCGTCTTCTCCCAACGCAAATCAGGATTCGGTAAATATTCAAAATAGGATTCGTTCATTCGCGTTGAAGTATTCAACGCACCGACCTGAATCACTAATTCCGGTGAAGTGCTTTTATCTACATTTCCTTGTATCCCGTAAGATGCACGAATAGCAAACAACGACAACACTTTACTCTTCTTTAGAAAAGCTTCTTCCGTCAACGCATAGCGTCCCGCAATGGACCATATCGGTAAAAAACGATATTTGGGATTCTCACCAAATTTATTGGAACCATCCATTCGAATATTTCCATTCAACGTAAATTTATTCCTCCATGTATAAGCAAGCACTCCAGCCCAAGAGACATAATTCACCTGGTTATCTAAAATTTTGGGACTTAATCCAGATAATATTTTTTGATACCCCGAGGTTATCATAGGCGAAATCGATTGACCGCGTTCAGGCATCCAACCATAATATGTTCCGCTGAATCCTTTGGTTCGCGTACTGCGGATTTCTGAAATAAAAGATCCGGAAATTTCATGTTCGCCAAATTGATTCGCATAAGAAAGTTTGTTGCGAACCATATATGAAATTTTTTCGGTTTCCGACTTATTAATAATTCCACCTACCGGAATCTCACTCTGATTCTCTTCTGGAGAATTTGCTTCCAAAGATCCTTTTTTATATTTCCGTTTCAAGGCTACAAAATTCGATTCTTCTGTTGCCCACGAGTCTTGTTTACTTTGCTGATAATTATAAGAACCAGCGAAATCATACATAAAACCATACTTTATACGCCATTGAAAATTCAATTGTCCAATGAGTTCTACAACCTTTCCCTCAGAACCGGTCTGCTGTAATTCATGTACAATATTATACACGATCTCTTCCTTAGGAGCTTCCGCAGAAGAAAGTAATGAATTTTGTCGCGTTTTATAAAAAAACAACGATCCATCCTCGTTATAACAAGGAATTGTACGAGAAGTTTCATATGCATACTTATTAGGATTTACCGAGCTATGAAATCCTCCGTTCTGTCGAACACTTCCGTTTAAACTCAGCCCGAGACGACAACTTTCATTAAGTTTAGAATCCAGTTTCATTAATGCTGTATATCTCTTAGAATCACTCCCTTTGGCTGTTCCAAAATTTTGATCTAGACCGATAGACGTGTAATAACGTGTATCGCGAGCCCCTCCACTGAGATTCACCGTATGATTGTGATTAAATACATTACGAAATAATATATCATACCAATCTGTATTATCTTTCGCCATTTTCTTCACTTTACCAACAAATTCGTCGTATGTCATTTCACGATTCATATAACGCATGTACAACCCCTCGTACCCCAAAGCTGTCGGTACTCGTCCATAGGTTATTTTTTTATCAATAATCTCTTGAGATACTTGAATACGTTCCGCAGCATTCATCAAATACAAATCACCATAAGACACTCTCTGATTCCAGGTTATCGAAGAAGAATAACTCAACTGAGCTTTTCCTTCCTTACCCATTTTAGTCGTCAAAACAATCACACCATTGGCCGCTTGAACTCCATATATTGCCGTAGCAGAAGCATCTTTCAAAACCGTTACGGTTTCTATATCTCTAGGATTAATACCAGCAATAGCATTACCTATCAAATAAGCCGCATCATCGCCATCCAATTGGGTATAATCTACATTTACAGGATCTTCCAAAATAACGCCATCTACAACCCAAATTGGAGCCTTGGAAGAAGTAATTGATGATGTTCCTCGAATCCGAATCTTAGGCGTGGCACTAGGTTCTCCCGAAGTTTGTATAATCGCCATTCCCGGGATCTGTCCAATAAGCATTTGATCGATAGATGATTTTGAGTTTAACATCACTTGCTCTGCTTTTACTTGAGACACGGCACTTGCTGTTTCACGACGAGATAGTGTAGTATAGCCAGTCACAACAACCTCATCCATCTCTAACAAATCTTCCTCCAGGGAAACAATCAATTCTCCAATATTTCGATAACTAGAATACGGAATTACCCTAGATTTCATTCCAACAAAAGAAAAAACCAATTCCGCATGTTCCGTCGTATCCGGTATCATAAGAGAAAAACATCCATCGATATTAGTGACTACTCCAACAGAAGTTCCTTTTACGACAACCGTAACACCAGGAATGGGCTTCTTGTCTCGATTATCAACAACTTTTCCCTTCAACATGGCAGATTTTTTTATATTTTTATCCACCTGAGACGAAGTTGCTTTTTTCTGACGGATCACAATAGATGACATTTCAAATTTATATTCGAAAGGCGTATCATCAAACAAAGTTTTTAAAACTGAATTTACGGTTACGTTATTCACGTTCAATGTCACGCTTTTCATCTCCTTTAACTGATCCGCGTTATACACAAAATTCAAGTTCGCTTGCTCTTTAATTTGTTTAAATACGACTTGAATATCGACATTTGTCACGTGAATTGTTACTCTCTGATCTTGGGCAAAAACTAAACATGGCATTCCACACATAAATGTCATCATTATAATCCACCCTTCTAATCGTAGTCTCATTTTTTCAAGACATGAAAATCCCGAAAAAAGAGATAGCTTTCTGATTTTTTTCATAATTTTGTTGATTAATATTAAACACTATGATGCTTCTCGCATCTTTCAAACCGTAAGTTGTTGCAAAACTTACGGTTTATTTTAAATCACTTACCGTGATTATATTTTCTTTTACGTCAAACTTTACAGTAGCCGTCTCCTCTATCAAATGAAGTATATCCGTCACATTAGAAAAACGGGTAATGATTCCCGAGAAATGTTTCTCCTTCACATGCTCATTTTCATAAAACACCTCCATACCATACCAACGACACAAACGATCCATAATCTCCTCGATGGTTTCATCTTGAAATACAAATTCTCCCTTTCTCCAAGCCGTGTAATAATATGTTTCCACATCTTTCACCTCGATCTCTCTCTTTTTCACGTCATATTCAGCCATTTGATTCGGCAACAATATTCGTTCCTTTCCCGTGGAATTCACTCGAATACCGACTTTTCCTTCTACCAACGTAGTTTGAACTCGTCCCCGATAATGTGAATTCACGTTAAAAGAAGTTCCGTACACTTTTACTTCCACATCATCCAACACGACATAAAATGGTTTATTCTCATCTTTTTCCACCTCAAAATAAGCCTCTCCAGATAAAAACACCGTTCGCCGATCTTTTCCAAATGCTACCGGATAACGAATCTCCGTCTCTGAATTCAACCACACCCGTGTCCCATCCGACAATGTCAACGCATATTCCCCCGCACGAGGAACAATCATTTTATTATATACCAACTCTTCGGATTCCTGCTTCTCATAAACCAAGGACTTACTTTCCGCCTTCGCAAAACTTCCTTCAACGCCCGTCTCCACACTCCGGATCGAATCTAGGAAATAAGTCCGTCCGTCATTCAATTCCAAAATAACACGTCCGCTACCGGGTTGTACTCTCTCGGCTACCACCACTTCACCTTTCTCCCCTCTCATACTCAACCACATGCCAATAGCGGCAACCAACGGTAACACAATTGCTGCCGCATACCACATAAACCGCAACGGTTTCCGGTAAATTTTCTTTTCGTTCATTTTCGATGCCTTACGCATCAGTTCTTTCTTTCGAACCTGCAACACCTGTCGATCCACCCCTTCCGCCGGATTCGTCTCGCCTCCCACTCTTGCCCGTTCATAAAAAAAACGATGCTTTTCAGACGCGACCAACCATCTCTCCAATTTTTCCCGCTCTTCCCCGGTTAACTCTTCCCGAAAACTCTTCGAGATAATCTCCCAATCTATATATTCAATTGATTCTTTCATAAATTTCTTGTTGCTCACATGATAAAGACAAACTCCCCTACCAAAATGTTTACAAGAAAATCATCTTTTTATCAAAAAAAGACAAAAAAAAGAAAACAGAAAAAAAACTAGAAAATAAGGCACCATTCGGGCTGAATGTAGTGCCGACAACCGTTTATAAAATCAACGTTCCACGAATAATCGACCTAAAATACCAAGCAATACGATATAATCATAAGTAGAAAAAGCCTGTCTCAACCGTTCCATTCCACGATGTAACTGTACTTTCACGGTATTCTCGTTCATCTTCAAGGCAACGGCAATCTCATTATATTTATACCCCTCCACAAAACGCAATAAACACACCTCTCGACATCGATCCGGTAACTCATCCAGCACTTGTCGGATTTTGGCAAGCAAATCTTCATCTTCTACCATATCAACATTTTGAGACTCAATGTAAGCCTCAACATATTTGCGGTTATTACGATCCTCTATTTGTAAGCTTTTCAAATAATTCAAACAACCGTTACGCACGGAAGTAAAAAGATAGTGTTGGATAGAAGACTTCAATTCCAAACGTTCAGCATTCTCCCATATTTTCAAGAAAACATCCTGCACAATGTCATGTGCCCTATCAGAATCATAAATATATTTTTCAGCGAAAAGATATAACTTCTCGTAATACATATCAAAAAGAGTTGACAAAGCCACCTCATCCCGATGCTTTAATCCCACAAGTATATAATCACTTTCCATGCACAATAATCTCCTGTTCCAAGAGTTTGTCGCACGCAAAGATAACGAATCGCTGACAATATCAAATTTATCTGCCGGATAAATTTACATCAGGAAACACTACAAAACAAATTTAGTAATCTAATAAGCAATCTTAAAACTCATCCCTTCCACGGATACACCTTCTGATCGGACAATTGGCAACTTTTGTTCCTCCGTATTTCCCAAAGTTGCTCCATCATGCAGGACTATGTCTCGATCAATTAAAAAGTAAGCGATTTGAAACATAAGATCATGCAACTCGATCAAATCATGTTTACTTCCCAAAATTTCCATTTCATCCTTACCGAAGGCTTGCATCCCGGACGTATATGCATTATTCCCGGATTCGTCTCTATATACCCCGAAATATATCAAGTTTATCACAGGTAAAAAATTATCATCTTTTTTCATCTCATCTGCGATTTCAATATAAAGATCCGGTTGAAACACGGTCCCGGAAACATAGACTCCGATAGCATTAGGCTGCTTCAAGCAAGTCGCCACGACTTTCACAAATAACTTTCCAGCCTCTACCGGGGACAAATTATAAGCAAGAACGGCCACTAACAAATGAGCTTTGTGAGTTTTTGTCACTTCAACCGCTTCCGGCCACAGATAATTTGCTTCCGCAAAATATTCAGCTTCATTATTCGGAATTCTGTCCGGTACCAAGGTGATGGCAACCACCGTTTCTCCATAATAAAACACCCTGGTCGATCCAACTGTCTTCATCTCCTCATCAAACCCATCCTTCAGGTTTCGATCAGACATGATACCCCACTCTGCCTGCAAATTCGCCAAAACACCATTCATATCAAACTCTACCGAATCCAACAACACTGAACCACAAAATGTCCCGGCTTTATCTTCTCCTCCCTCAGAATCATCGTCATCCTCCCCCACTCCCGTTACCGCAGAAAAGGGCAATCCTTTGGACATATCATCAATCAGCGAAATGAGTTCGTCATCCCCCGGAACTAATGACAATCCTTTTTTAGCAGCCAGTAAAGCCTCTTCCGTTCTCTGGCAGCCATATAGCGTTTTACTATACACCAACCATCCCCACGGATAATTAGCCTCTACTTTCACGGCATTCTCGGCATACGTTAATGCCTCATCCAACCGCATTTGATGCATTAACGCCACAGACAATCGATAATTCCATCCTCCGGTCAATTTTCCCCGATCTTCAATTTTATGCAACCACTCTTCTGCATTTCGGTAAAACCCTTGGTTTATATAAGAATCGGCAATACATAAAACAGCCTCACAATAATATCGTTCGGAAGTTTTTAATTCCGGAAGAACCTTAATAATTGCATTGTAATCCTCCTCCTCTGCCCAATCTCTGATTTGAGTCATTAACTCCTCCATACTAGAATATTCCATATTTCTATCATTTAAATTATTATTCCATTCAAAAAAAAATACCAACCCGCAAATAATCATGATCATAGAAAGTAAGATATCCCTGCATAGAATCCTTTTTCACCCCGGAAGAACACGAACCGATAAGTCGACCGAAGACACGTCTTCATCCTTTATACAACCTCTTTTTGCTTAGCAACAAATATACAGGAATAAATCGAAATACCAACACCGAAGTCCTTAATTTTAAATTTATTCCAGATTCTTTCCAGAATAAATTGCTACTTTTGTTCTACAAAATTTCAATACCATGAAAATATTAATCATTGAAGACGCAAAAGGCTTGCGGGAAGTGATGACCCGATCACTGGAAAAAGAACGCTTTGTAGTGGAAACAGCGGCAGACTATTCTACAGCCCTGCAAAAAATCAATGATTACGACTATGACTGTATCTTACTGGACATCATGCTTCCCGGGGGTAGCGGGCTTTCGATTCTGGAAGAACTGAAGAAATTAAAAAAACGGGAAAGCGTGATCATCGTATCGGCCAAAGATTCCATTGAAGACAAGGTCACGGGACTTGACCTTGGGGCCGATGACTACCTCGCAAAACCATTCCACCTGGCAGAATTACACGCGAGGGTGAAATCCGTGATCCGACGACACCAAACAGATGGAAACACCAAGATCGAAATTGAAAACCTAACCGTTTGTCCCGACAATCACACCGTGTTCATCAATGGAGAAGAGCTAAAACTCAATCGCAAAGAATTTGATTTGCTCTATTATTTTGCCACCAACCCCAATCGACTGATCAACAAAACAACGTTGGCAGAAGCCGTGTGGGGTGACAACATTGACCAAGCCGACAGTCTTGATTTTATCTATTCACAAGTTAAAAACTTACGTAAAAAGATGAAAACCGCCGAAGCCACCCCGGAAATAAAAGCCGTGTACGGGTTCGGGTATAAACTAATCACAACGCCGGAAGCATGAAACTCATCCACCATACCATAAGCAAACTCTCGATCGTGATGATTATTATCCTCACGTTTTGGGCAGGCTTTTTCTTTTATAGCATACTGGATGAAATTCTGGACGAGACGGATGATAGCTTGGAAAACTACAAGCATCTTATTATTCAACAGGTTTTGAGGGATACGGCTGCAATTAATAATAGTAGCGATTTAATGAGTCAATACTTCATAAAAGAAATATCTGAAGAGCAGGCAATTCATTACAAAGAACGATACTTTGACTCGACTCGTTTTTACGAGCTTGAATACGATTTTGATCCTGTACGAGTACTAAAGACAGCTTTTCGGGGAGAGAATAAAAAGTTTTACGAGTTAACCATCATGATCTCAACCCTGGAACAAGACGATATGATAGAGGCAATATTATGGTCTATCGTCATCCTATACGTCGCGCTGCTTATTTGTATACTGATCGTTTCCGAATTTGTTTTCAGAAAAAGTTTGACCCCATTCTATAAACTATTGAATTGGCTGAACCAATTTACCCTGGGCGGGAAGAATCTCCCGTTGGACAACCTCACCAAGATAAAAGAGTTCCGGCAACTAAACGAAACGATACTCAAAATGACCCGGCGAAACGAAGAAATGTATTCCCAACAGAAACAATTCATCGAAAACGCCTCTCACGAACTCCAGACCCCGTTAGCCATTTGTCGAAACAAACTGGAATTACTGGCAGAACGGCCGGATTGCACGGAAGGACAATTAGAAGAAATCGAGGACATCCACCGGAACTTGGGACGTATCGTGAAACTCAACAAATCCCTGTTACTCCTTTCCCGTATCGAGAATGGCCAATTCCACGAGACGAAGAACGTAGAACTAAACCCGGTCATCAAAGAACTCGTGGAAAATTTTCAAGAAATCTACGCGCATAAAAACCTGCACGTAGAAATAGAAGAAAATGCCACTTGCAACGTGCGTATGAATGAATCACTGGCAAACATACTAGTCACGAACCTGTTGAAAAATGCCATGATACACACCCCAAACGAGGGAAGTGTCACCATTCGCGTGCAATCAACCGGCATCACCTTCACCAACAGCACGGACGGAAAAACCTTGGATCCATCCCGCCTTTTCACTCGTTTCTATCAAGCCGACAACAAAAAAAGTGATTCCACTGGGCTAGGATTGGCAATCATTCAGAGCATCGTCCACCTCTACCATTTCCACATCACCTACTCCTTCGACGGCAAACACCGATTTGATTTACGATTTTAGATTTATGATTTACGATTGAAAAAATAAATAGATTCCCAAATCTTTCCCAAATCACCCCTTTACTTTGTTCTCAGAAATTAGAACAAAGAATACAAACATTAAAATTTATATGCTATGAAAACAAGAATGACTATTTTCACTTCCTTATTGTTAGCCGGATTTGCTTTCACAAGCTGTGATGACGATAATGACAACTACACTCCGGGTGAAGAAATCGTGAATGTATTATATGAAAAATACCCGAATGCACAACGTGTTGACTGGGAACTGCAACGCGATCATTACGTGGCAGACTTTCGCGACAATAATATCGAGAAAGAAGCATGGTTTAACACCAAAGGCGAATGGGTAATGACCGAAAGTGACATCCCGTTTGAGGACCTCCCGCAAGCCATACAAACCGCATTTGGCGAGTCGGAGTATAAAGACTGGAGAGTTGATGACGTGGACATGCTGGAAAGAGTTGAAATGGAAACCATGTACGTGATCGAGGTTGAAAAAGGCAAACAGGAATTCGATCTATTCTACGCGGAAGACGGAATTTTAATCAAAGCCATAGAAGATCTTGACAACAATTATCAACCCAACACGGTTCCTGAAGTCTTGAAAAACTTCATCAACAACAAATACCCGCAAGCCACGATCGTGGATATTGAAATCGAAAAGGGCATTACCGAAATCGACATTCTACACGAGAACAAAGCAAAAGAATTACACTTCAATAGTGCCAATGAATGGTTATACACGACTTGGGAGGTTAAAGAAAGAGAAATTCAGGAAATAGCAGACAACGTAAAAGCCGCAAATCCCGGCTTCCACGTTGACGACATTGACTACAAGGAAAGCGCCGACAACAGTAAAGTATACATATTCGAACTGGAACAAGGTGATCACGAGAAATATGTAACAGTTGACATGGAGGGGAATATAGTAGGATAACAAACAAGAAACATTTAAGTTGTCTCGACGTAAAACAAGAATATCTTAAAATAAAAATCATGAAAACGACATTAGTTACCACATTAATCCTACTCACAACCACGCTAGCCTTCAGTAGCTGCAAGGACAACGGCTACACTCCACCCAAAAACGTTGTGAGTGCCTTTAAAGTAAAATACCCCTCGGCCAAACGAGTAGAATGGGAAGTGAAGAACACGTATCAAGTAGCCGAATTCCATATCGGTTTCACGGAAGCCGAGGCTTGGTTTGACAACAACGGTCAATGGGTGATGACAGAAAGTAACGTCAAGTATAGTTCCCTACCCGTGGTCATTCGCAATAGCTTTGAATCCGGAGAATACGGGAAATGGAAAGTAGAAGACGTTGACAAGCTAGAAAGATCCGGCATGGAAACCATCTACATCATCGAGGCTGAACTCGGGGAACAAGAAGTTGCCTTGCATTACTTGGAAAATGGAACGCTGGTAAAAACCCTCATGGACAACGATGGACGGGGATATCAACCGGAGAGCGCACCCCAAGCAGTTCTACAATTCATTCAGCAGAAATACCCGCAGGCCAATATCGTGGAAATCGATCAAGATAAAGGATTACTAAAGATTGACATTATTGATCAACAAATCATGAAAGAAGTCGTGTTCAACTACCAGAATCAATGGGTTGTCACCACTTGGGAAGTTCCACACAACAATGTACCGGCTAATGTGATGAACGTGTTGAAAACTTCTTCTTACGCGAACTACCGGATAGACGACATTGATTATGAAGAAAGAGCTGACGGTTCCCTCGTTTATATCTTTGAAGTCAAACAAGGAAACCGGGAATTCGATGTCACGATAGATGCCAACCATCTCAAGATTATATCTGCAACACCCCAAAATTAAATAAAGGGCGGTTTCGAAAACCGCCCTTTATTTACTACAAATGCAATTTCACTTCTACCGGTTTTTCCTTCACTTTCACCTCTTCTCCTACCCACTTACCGTCTTTATTAAAATAATTCAACGTGTACACTTTATTCTTCTCCACCATAAACTCCAACACGTCATTCATATCCTGTCTCGGTCCGGCAGTACGTCCTCCACCAATTTGGTCTTTACCACAGAAAATATCCACGTTGGTAGCTACGCGATCGTCAGATTTACGCATATTACGTTTATCTTTAAACATCATCACCTTCAAAGGCACGTAATTTCCCCCGGCCAACTGAGATTGATAAACCTCTTGATAAATATCCAGATAACGTTGGGTTACATTGATGGCAGGCACATAATTAATATTAAAATCCCAAACTAACGGGAAACTCTCCCCTGTCGGTTTGAAAGAAGATGCCCAGATCGCGTGCATACGATCCTTTGGATCAGCCTTTCCGGCATCGGCAAGGAACCATGAACGATCGAGTTCATTCGGGTAATACTCCGTGAAATACCATTTACCGTCTAACCACACCTCACACCAGTTATGATTCCCACGGTTATCGTGCCAGCTGGCCGTCCCGGCAATACGGGAAGGAATACCCACCGACCGCAATGCATCCGTCAACAAAATAGACAGACCGCTACAAGAAGCCATTCCCTGACGAATAGACTCTGACGGATTCTGATCCGGTTTCTCGCGAGCCGTATTGTAATCCACTTTCACTTCATCCCGGATATTCTTGTTCACGGCTTTAATTGCCTCCTCCAAAGTCTTGCAATTCTCCACGTAGGGAGCAAATCTCTTGTAGAAATCGGCACGCCATTGATCTCTTTCCTCGTTCAGAGAAGCGTAAGGCAACACGTCATTCAAAAAAATAGAATCCGGCACGCTCTTCGCCCACGCAAAACGGTTACGAGCTTCATACGCCAGTTTCACGTTCGACAACAAATCATCCCCTTTCATCGTTTTCAAATCCCGCTCCGGCATGTAAGAAATCAAGAATGCCACTCCCTCTTTCATTTCCGGTGTAGCACTTTCCAAGGCTTTCGCCAATTCAGGCTGATTCGTTCCCGACGTTTCTAAAGCTTTGTCCAATAAAGCATGGTATTTTTCCGGCACTCCCGGATACTTCGCACATGCAAAGCACATGCAACACAACAACAAGATAAATGTACTTTTCATAAATTAATATTGATTATTACTAAAATATTTCATAAACTGGGCCCTTTCATAAAGATCCGGATTTTCAATAGACGAATAAGAAAGCATTCCCCGATAATCCTCAATCGTTTTGAAAGCTTTCGAATCCATCCATCTCTTGATAAAATTATTCATATCCTCGATCACGTGAATCCCCTTCTCGTAAAGGACAGAACAAACCTGAACTGTCGTAGCCCCTGCCAACAATAACTTCACGACAGCCTCACCACCATGCACCCCCGTGGAAGCAGAGATCTCCAACCTCTTATCCTTCCCGGCCAAAATACCGGTCCATCTCAAAGTGGTCCTCAATTCGGCAGCCGTGCTAAACACCGAAGCGGCCCCCATTTCTAAAGTATTAATATTAATATCCGGCTCGTAAAAACGATTGAATAACGTGGTCGCATCCGCCCCGTAAGCTTTGATTTTATCCACGAAAGCGGTAAGATTCGTGAAATAGTGACTGATCTTAACGGCAACAGGAATCTTCACCTGACTCTTGATGGACTTCACGATCTCGAAATACACGTTCTCCACTTCCGCACTCTCTTTAAACTCGTTTACCGGCAAAATAAAAACATTCAATTCCAAGGCATCTGCCCCCGCTTCTTCCAACTGACGGGCAAACGACACCCATTCACCACCACCAAAACAATTCACGCTGGCAATTACGGGTATCGTTAAACGACTCTTGACATCACGCACCAATTCCACGTACTTCTGTATCGTGTTAGAACGAATATACGCCTTGATATAGTCCTCTGCCTCCGGATAAGCATCACTTATCCCGTAACCCGCTTTGAACACCCCGGAAGTCTCCTCATTAATCTGTTCCTCGAAAATAGATTTTAACACCACGGCTCCCGCGCCCGCTTTCTCCATCTCCACCATCTTCTCCACGTTAGACGTTAAACCGCAACTTCCCGCGATAATCGGACTCCGTAACTCCAGTCCCATGTATGTCGTCTTCAAGTCTGCCATAATGATTTATTTAAATAGTTAATAATGAATCTTTTCAATTACACGTTCGCGTAATTTCTCGCCCCGAAAATCGCACTCCCCACGCGTACCATCGTACTTCCCTCCTCCACGGCAATCCGGTAATCACCGGACATACCCATGGATAGTTCCTTGAATTCCGGGTTTCCCGCGAAATAAGTTGTCTTCAACTCGTCAAAAATCTCTTTCAAGTGATGAAATTCCCGTCTGACCTGTCCTTCGTCATCCGTGTTCGTTGCCATTCCCATCACGCCCACGATCTTCACGTTTTTCATCTGCTTGTAATCGTCACTCTCCAAGAGAACTTTCGCCTCTTCCATATCCAACCCAAACTTCGTTTCCTCGCTGGCAATATGAAATTGCAGCAGACAAGGGATCACCCGATCGTGCTTCTTTCCCTCTTTGTCTATCGTCTCCAGCAATTTCAAACTCTCCACGCCATGAATCAAAGAAACGAAAGAGGCCATATATTTCACTTTATTGGTCTGTAAATGACCGATCATGTGCCATTCTATATCTTTAGGAAGCACCTCGTATTTCTCTGCCAGCTCCTGCACCCGGTTCTCCCCGAACACGCGTTGTCCGGCCTTGTATGCCTCCTCTATCGCCTCCACGGGCTTTGTTTTCGACACGGCGACTAATTTTACTCCATCCGGCAAACTACCGGCAATCTCTTTCAAATTTTCTACAATACTGCTCATTCCTTTTCAACATTTAACATGCCCTTGAAAAACTACGGACTTACAAATATAACGTAAAATCAGTATATAATGTCAGGATACAACCGTTAAAAATTAACGTTTACATCCTTCCGTTACTGGTTTGCAGATCACAAGTTACAAGTTAATTGAATTTTACCCGGGAAAGACATTTCCACTCTCACTGAATTTTGCTAATTTTGAATCCTGAAAAAGCAAAAACATGCACAGGTACTTTATTGAATTAGCATATAACGGAAGCGGATACAACGGTTGGCAGATACAACCCAACGCCCCCTCTGTCCAAGAAACAATCAATCACGCCCTCTCCCTCCTGCTGAAACAGGAAATCAACGTGACCGGGGCCGGACGAACGGACACGGGAGTACACGCCTCATTTTTTGTCGCCCATTTTGAGAGTGATATCGTCATTCCCCACACGAAAGCCTTAGTCGACAAATTGAACCGTTTCCTGGGAAAGAACATCGCGATCAAAGATATTTATGCCGTACTGCCTGACATGCACGCTCGCTTTTCGGCGATATCGCGCACGTACAAATACTACATCGATAAAAACAAAAATCCGTTTACTTACCCGTTCTCCTACCGTCCGCATCCCTTACCCGACATCCGGTTAATGAACGAGGCTTGTGAACGTCTCATGCGTTACGAAGATTTCACCAGTTTCTCCAAATTGCACACGGACGTAAAAACCAACATTTGCCATATCATGGAAGCCAACTGGGAAGAGACGGACGAACAACTGGTATTCACCATCAAGGCCGACCGTTTTCTGCGTAACATGGTACGTGCCATCGTGGGCACCTTGTTGGATGTCGGACAAGGACGTATCACGCTGGAACAATTCCAACAGATCATCGAAAGCAAGGATCGATGCAAGGCAGGGACCTCCGTTCCCGGAAACGCCTTATTTCTTTGCGACATTGAATATCCCCCGTGCAAACTATAATATTGAAACACATGAAAACAAAACTATTCATCCTATCCCTTTTCCTGTTTTTACTCACGGTGAGTACTTCGGCTTCTGTCAAATTGTCCAAAGACGCCACGATCAGCATCTTGACATGTTCCCCGGGTAACGAACTCTACTCGCTGTTCGGACACACGGGCATCCGGGTCGTTGACAAGGCAAACAACATGGATATTGTTTTCAATTACGGGACCTTTGATTTCGACACCCAAGGATTTTACTTCAAATTTGCACGAGGTCTACTCCCCTACCAATTATCATGTTCCGAATTTCGCCGTTTTCTATCCTCCTACATCTATGACAAGCGTAGCGTATACTCCCAGACCTTAAACCTGGATTCCATCCAAAAGCAATACTTAATGGATTTACTCATTGAAAATTATCAACCAGCCAACCGGGAATACCTCTACAACTTCCTATACGACAACTGTTCAACCCGGGTACGGGACATCATAGAGAAAAGCACGGGCAACCAAATCACGTGGATAGCTCAACCTTCCACGAAAAGTTTTTGGAATCTTCTGGACGAATACCTCGGTCGTTCCCCGTGGATTCAATGGGGCATCCACACGATCCTCGGATCTCCCGCAACTTCCACGGCCACCCTCCGGGAACAAATGTTTCTTCCCGATTACCTCATGTATCATTTGGATTCCGCAGCATATAATGGAACCCCACTCGTGCAACCCATAGAGACGGTATACGAAGCCCCGGAACAAGATCTTTCAACTCCCTGGTACTTCTCCCCGTTCTTTGTTTTTGCCATTTGCACGCTTGCACTCGTTTCACTTTTACAAAAAATAAAAAGCCGGCGTTTGCTAAAAGCAATTGCCATCCCATTCTTCGTGGTGACAGGTATTGTTGGATGCCTCATCGTCTTTTTATGTTTCTTCACGAAACATCCCACGATGTTCCCCAACTTCAATGCCTTCTGGGCAAACCCCTTAAACCTCGTTGCCGCCTTCTTCCTCGGGAAACGCACCCTTCCGTGGATCATCAACAAATACCTGTTCATCTACCTCTATCTCTTGATCATCGGCTTTTTGCTATGGTTCTTGTTCGTTCCGGCTGTTCCATACGCTTCCATGGTCATCATCGTATGGATGATATACCTCTGCATCCGTCTTCGACAAAGCGAAAAATAATATTTTTCAATATTCTTTACCTCAACCCTTGCAGATTGAAATAAAACCCCTATATTTGCACTCGCAATTCAGCGATGGTACCATAGCTCAGTTGGTAGAGCAAAGGACTGAAAATCCTTGTGTCCCCGGTTCGATTCCTGGTGGTACCACTGAAAGAGAGAGAGTTACGAAAGTGACTCTCTCTCATTTTATGGTCATTTTTAGGTGTTTTTAGCTTGATGTTTAAACCAGAAATTAATTGTACTTGTAATCAGCAGCTATTTCACTGGTTCCTATAAGTCGTTCTGCGAGCAGGCTGGTTCACATCGCCCGAAATCTATCGACACCCGGAACTATGGGACAACCACCACGCGGAACCCGTAGTGATTAGTAGCATGATCGTGTCTGTCGTTGAACCGGAACGCAGAACGGCAATACTGGGCGTCGAGCCCAAAATTGCCACCGCGCAGCATGCGGTTGTCGCCCGTAGATGGGCCGGTAGGATCGATAACAGAGGTTCCGCCATAATCGGCTGGAACCCCGTCACTGTTATCAAGACACCATTCCAATACATTGCCGTGCATATTGTAAAGACCATAGCTATTGGGGGAATAGCTGCCCACTGCTTGCGTCACACCGGGAAAAGTGCCGGTATCCATAATATCGGCTATCAGACTACTGCCATCCCAGCTCCACGAGTATTTCCAATCAAAGTTGGCAAGGGTATTGTCCAATTTATAACCGTCACCCACACCGAAAGGCAAAGATCCTTTATCGCCGCGACAGGCATATTCCCATTGCGCTTCCGTTGGCAATGAACCACCCACCCATTCCGCGTAGGCTTTTGCCCCGTACCAGGTTACCCATACAACAGGATGATCCTCATAACCCGGTTGAGGTATCCATTTATCCGTATTCCACTTTACGCCCCATTGATTAGTATTGCCTTCATAAACCAAATGCTCTCCGTTATACTCTCCGCCAATCATATTACCGCCTGCACCGGGAATATTAGGATGTTTCAACATCTCACCCTGAATCCCTTTGGCATTCAAAAACTCCACATACTGAGAATTCGTGATCGCGTATTTTGTTATGTAAAAATCTTTGGTCAGGGTAACCCTATGCTGGGTTTCATTAGTACCACGATTAGGCTCGGTAGGAGTCGTATTGAGGCCGGAATTATTTGTATTGTCCAGATTGCTACCGTCGGATGATCCCATCAGGAATGTGCCTTTGGGGATCAAAACCATTTCGGGAAGTTTTATTGCCGTACCTGTATTGTTGTCATTGACCGTCCAGTCGATAATCGTTGGGCTGCCTGCCACGACGATGCCGCTCTTTTGCACCGTCAGCGGATAAACGTAATGGTTGCCCGCCTCGAATTTTTCAGCAGCCGGAATAGCCCAGGTATAAGACTGTCCGCCTACGGTAAAGACCACCGTGCGACCATTGTAAGTGTCAGCCGCCTGCGGGACGAGAATAGCCGAGAAAGTGGCGTCGTAAGTGGCGCTCACCGTTTCCGCTTTCAACGGGGAAAACGTCCGCGCAAGGTTTGTTCCCGTCGTGGGCGTACCATCCTGTAAAGCCAGTTCCGCCGTTACGGGCATACCGCCGAACGCTATCGTCGAAGCTGCAAGCCCCGAAATATCCGCAGAAGTGAGTCCGTTACCCGCCTTTACATTAAGCGTTATCTTGCTCATGGCGTGCGAAAATTCAAGATTCACAGCAGCTTTACTCTTGGCTACATCGGTCTTTTTCGCATACAGTATATCGATAACCGCCGGATCACTTTGGTCGACCACACAAACATTGTACTTGTAATCAGCGGTTATTTCGCCGGCTCCTGTTCCGGTCGTACCGTATGGATAATAAGCGATAAAGTCCACATTGCCCGATTGCGGGTAGTAGATTTCCGCACCTCCGTCGTCCAGCGTCAATGCCCCGGTAGTAATATCGCTTACCTTAAATTTACGGTTCTCCGCTCCGGTGATTCCCGGCAGGTTTCTACCCGCGTCAAGCATAAATATCCCTACTTTATCGTCTTGCACCCACTCATCGCCGCCTGCCGTCGTACGGGTTGTAAACGCATCGGAAGTGCCGCGTAGCCCCGCAGATGTGCCACCTTGTGCAAAAGCCACCCCATCCACTGCGGCGGTAAAGCTCAACGCTACGGGATCGCCACCGTCCGGTTCCTGTCCGTCATCCCGTGAACAGCCCACAAATAGAGCCGCACACAATATTAGCGCCACAGCCGGAATTCCGATCCCCCGTCGCCACTGTCTGATTGTTTCTTTCGTCATATACATTTGTTTTAGAATTATATTGTTCGTTATCCCTCTATACTCACTTTGGCTGGACTTACAGCCCGTAGTCGGTATTTTTAAAGTCCCCCGGTTTTCGACCACCTATAGGCTGCTACTAACCGGGAAAGACTTTCGTTTTGTTTTCCACCCAATGGGTGAGGGAGGCTGGCCGGTTCATATCGTCCGAAATCCATCGGCGCCCTGAGCTATGGGACAAACACCACGCGAAACCCGAAGTTGTTATTAGCGTTATCGGGCTTGTTGTTGTTCCGATACGCGGAACGGCAATACTGGGCGCTGTTGCCATAATAGCCGCCGCGCAGCACGCGGTTGTTGCCCGTTTTCAGCCAACCTCCCTTTTCTTTGCCGATATCTGCCGGAATTCCCGCGCATCGGCAAAGCGGGTGAAAGCCACCAGCGGCTGCACATGGAGCGCATACCGCGCCTGAGACCATTCGCCCGTATCAAGTTTTATATCATAACTGTTCATCTTGCACCTGAAACGCTTTTTACTGTTGCGGTTCAGCCGCACCCGTCCCGGAAACAGCACATAACCCAGAAACGGTACGCCCTTATCTGTATTGTTTATGCAGGGCGGTTTGAGCGTCAGCCGCAGGCGTTCCCCGATAAAGGAGGTCAACCCTGCGGTTATGCGCAGTAATTCCGTTTTGTCATCATGCCACAATACCATATCGTCCATGTAGCGCACATAGGCCGGAGCGCGCAGTGCCTCCCGCACATGGTGGTCAGCGTATGCCATATAGTAATTGGCAAAATGCTGGCTCGTCAGGTTGCCGATGGGCAGCCCACAGCCCGGAGCCGTCCGGTAGCTGTCGATGATGCGCCGGAAAAGACCAAGCAATGCAGGATCTTTGAAACGGCGGGATAGCAGTCCATAGAGCGTTTCGTGGTCGATGCTGTCGAAGAATTTGCGCACGTCCAATTTACAGAACCAACGGTAATGCCGGGTGTGCGTTTTCGCTTTCTCCAATGCCGCATACTGTCCTTTGCCGATGCGGGAGGCGTAGCTGTCATCGGTCTGGAAACGCTCGAAAACGGGGTGGCACACGATCATTACGGCGTGGTGCAATACCCGTTCGCGGAATGCCGCCGCGCAGATCATCCGCTCTTTCGGGTCATAAATGTGGAAATAGCGGTAATCGCCCACGGGCACGTCGCCAGCAAGTAGCTCCCGGCGCAGTTCGGCCAGATTGGCATCCAGCCGAAAGCGGTAATGCTTCACCTCGTCGTTGTAGTTCTTTCCCTTGCGGGCTTTCCAGAATGCCAGCCGCAGGTTGTCCGGATCGGCGATGCGTTCCATCAGGTATCCTTCGCGTTTCATCCCTGTCCTCCTATCTGTATTTCGTCGGCTTGCGCCGTGTGATTATTATTGTCGGTATGGTATCTTTTCAACATCGATTTGCCGTAACGGATAATCTTTTTCTCGCCGATTCCGGGCAGCGTGGCCAGCGATTTCTCGGTCAACTCGGCCAGGCGGCAGATGCCCGCTAGTTCCTCATCGGTAAACACGGCATAAGCCGGCACGCCGTCCTCGTTCGCAAGTGCCTTACGGATTTCACGCAAGCGTGAGAAAACGGCAAACTGGCTTTCAGTAAGTACCTGCTTATAGTCTACTTTAGCCCTGCTGCCCGTTGCACCACTCTGGGTAACATCGGGCAGGTAACGCACGCAGAAACTCCATCCGCCACCCTTTTCGTTCTGGAAAAAGCGTTGCTCCACTTCCAGTACCTTGCGGCCGGTCATAAAACGGTTCATTTCCGAGAGGGCTTCGCCCGTATCGGTCAGCGGTATGTTGAATATCTGTATTTGCATATACCTTAAATATATAGAGTGTCAAAAATCAGTTTCTTTTTTTTAATTTTAAAATCGACCGGCCACGCCGGTATTATGCTTTCGGCTTGCCTGCCCCTTGCTTCGGTCGTCCCTCCCTCGCTTATCAGGCAGGCTCGTTTTTCTTTTAGCTCAAGGCAACGACGTGAACTATGGGACAAACACCACGCGAAACCCGAAGTTGTCATAAGCGTTATCGGGCCCGTTGTAGTCCCGAAACGCGGAACGGCAATACAGGGCGCTGTAGCCATAATAGCCGCCGCGCAGCACGCGGCGGTTGCCCGCCGATGGGCCGGTAGGATCGGTAACAGAGGCCTCGCCATAATCGGCTGGAACCCAGTCGCTGTTATCAAGACACCATTCCAATACATTGCCGTGCATATCGTAAAGACCGTAGCTGTTGGGTGAATAGCTGCCCACGGCTTGCGTCACTCCAGGACAAGTGCCGGTATCCGTAATATCGGCTGTCGGGCTACTGCCATCCCAGCTCCACGAATATTTCCAATCAAAATTGGCAAGGGTATTGTCCAATTTGTAACCGTCACCCACACCGAAAGGCAAAGATCCTTTATCGCCGCGACAGGCATATTCCCATTGCGCTTCCGTTGGCAATGAACCACCCACCCATTCCGCGTAGGCTTTTGCCCCGTACCAGGTTACCCATACAACAGGATGATCCTCATAACCCGGTTGAGGTATCCATTTATCCGTATTCCACTTTACGCCCCATTGATTAGTATTGCCTTCATAAACCAAATGCTCTCCGTTATACTCTCCGCCAATCATATTACCGCCTGCACCGGGAATATTAGGATGTTTCAACATCTCACCCTGAATCCCTTTGGCATTCAAAAACTCCACATACTGAGAGTTCGTGATCGCGTATTTTGTTATGTAAAAACCCTTGGTTAGGGTAACCTTATGCTGGGTTTCATTAGTACCACGGTTCGGTTCGTTCCCGGGACTCCCCATAATGAAAGAGCCGGCAGGAATAAACGGCAGCGCCGTATAAGGAATTTGCTGTGTAAAGGATTCGACGGTTCTAGCGGTCATATCGAGCTGCGCGGTCAGGGGCGAGCCGTTAAGGAGCAGGTCACCATTGGAAATGAGGAATATCCTTGCGTCTCTTGCTACCACCTGCGCCGGAATAAGGGCGCAGAAAGTAAATGAACTTTCGTAATCGGCATCACTCGGCTGTTCTATCCGCCGCATCGTTACTCCACCCGCGTCTCCGGATGCAGCAACTGCTCCCGAGAAAAGGTTTAGTCCGGCGGCGGTACGTACATTACGGAGTTCCACGGTAATATCTTCATTCGTGTTCAATGCTTTATACTTGACATCATCAATGCTTACCTGAACCATTGCCAGCGCATGAGAGAATTGCAGGCTAACAGTTTCACCTTTGCCATAACCGCTACCGGTGTTGTCGGCCTTGGCCGTCAGCAGGTCGGAAAGATTGTAATTGCTTTTCTCCGCACTTCCAACAGTGGTCTTGCCGCTCTGGTCGGTCTTTACGGTGAAAGTTATTGCTATCGGGTCGAGCGTTGCGGGAGTACCGCCGTTATCGTCGTAAGGATAGTAGGCATAGAAGTCGAGCGAGGTAATTCCGCTACTTGCCGTCGGCCAGTAAACCGCTCCGCTCCACGAGTCGTCCGCGCTACTGTACGTCAACTTTACGTTATGTATAAAATTGTCCGAGGCGGCAAGTGGCTGCCCGTGCGTTACGGCGAAAACACCTATCTCGTCGCCATCCTCCCAAGTGCTGCGAAACTGATTGTCCGTGGCTACGCGGGTGCGGGGTGCATCGTTGTCCTCCGTTGCATAAGCAACTCCATCCGGTTGGACAAAGCCTATCTTGAATTTTATATCGCCATTCTGTCCGACAGGGATGTCCGGACCGTCGCCCTCTATATCGTCATGACCGCATCCCGCGAGCAGAAACAAGGGGAATGCCAGTAACAGTAAAAGTTTCTTCTTGTTCATATCTCTGTTTTAATTATCGTTCTTAATTAATTACCTCAATTGGCTATCACGCTACCACCGGTTATTTTATTCCAGGCATTTATAATGGTCGTAAACCCTGCCGGAGACGGTGTTTCTTCCGCCTGCCCGCCGAGCGTAAGAGGTTCATTCTTGTTGTCGTTGAAAGTGGCTAATGCGGCCGTCAAATCGCTGTCCAGAATCATATCGTCCGGAGTGCCATCCGTGAACTTTATCGTTCCGCTCAACTTCTGCTTCGCCCCGGTTATTCCTAACAGGTGAACGGTGGCCGTCCATTTACCATCGGTGCCCTTGGCGAAAGTCAACGCCACATCCGAAGGGGTACCGTGCGTATCGTTTGACATATCGAGGCTTCCAGCCACACCCGAAAGGGTACCGGTAATGGTTGCTATCTTGTCTACCGTGCCGCCCGTGGCTTCTATTACCAGCGTTAATTGCCGTACCTGCTGCTTCATCGCAACGGTAAGCTCATGATGTTTGCCCCCGTCTATCACAGCGTCCAGCCGCCCGGTAAAGAACCACCCCGGCATCCCCGCTGCATAATCTGCCGTTGACGCGGTGCCGTTTATAGTAATATTATCCGCCTCATGGTAGAAATATAGGGTATAATTGCCTGGCTCAATCAAGTCGGGAAGCGTATATTTGTCTGCCATAGCCGTAAAAGTCCTGTCGCCGAAAGCTACCGTGTAACCCGATGGTTTGGCAATGCCCTGCCCTATACCGCTCCAATCCGCCGTTACGGTGATCTTCGCCTTGTCCGGGTGGTCGGTTTCGTGGATGGGGTCTTTCACATCGCAGGCGGTCAGGAATATTATTGCCCCGGCTGCCATCATTAATTTAGTTACAGTCATGTTCATCTCTTTTTATCGTACTATATTATTACTGCCGATGGTCCAAATAAGACTGATCCCCGCTTGTGTCGGGCTCCAGAAGTTTTTGGTTTTATCCCTGTCTTTGAATACGCGCACCTTGTTCGATACCGTAAAGCGATCATACTCCATACGGGTATAACCAAGGCCGAGATTGAAATCAAACGAAAAACGGTGCGAAAGACAAAGCTGGTAGCCGACTGTTAAGCCGGCACCCCACAACTTGCCCTGGTAACCGGTGTCATCGGAGAACAGGCTGCCCAGCATTCCTTTATAGATATTATATTCGCCGATATTCGCACCCACGCCCACATAGAAGCGTTTGTTGTTGAGCAGATACCAGCGTACCTCGGGGCTGACCAACCAGATTTTCTGCACCTTGCCCTTTTCGTTTCCCAACCACGAATGACTGCCGTCCACTTTGATACCGATATGGCGGTTGACACGCCATTCCACACCTAAAGTCGGCAACAGGAAGGCGTCGTAAAGCAGGTTGGTACGCACGGCAAAGCAGTAGAACTTTGCGGGTACGGCAATTTCCACAACAGGTTCAGGCTGCTGCTCTACAACCGACTCCGGCTGGCGTTCCTCTACCGGAGGTTCTTCGCACCGGGGTTCCTCCTTTACCAACTTCGGCTGTTTAGGTTGCTCCTTTGCCGGAATACGCAGGGTTACGACCACCATATCCCGATAGGTTTTCCCGTCGGGTGCAGTATAAGCCGAAACATGATTTTTCGTTATAAAATGTTCCTCTGCCAGTCTTTTGTGCACGATAAGTTCCGACTTTACGCGGTTACTCCGGGTTACTGCTATCCTAAAACTTGCTTCGGGTGTTTCGCCCGAGGCGCAGTAACCATCCACATCGACAGGCATTCGCCCCGAAGTGATTTCCGCCCGGTATTCGTCCACCAACGCGTAAAGCCGGTCGAGTTCGGTATTGTTGCCGCCGTAGGGAACATAGAACATATCCTCACCGGGAACGAAGCGAAAGGTGATAATCGTATCGCCACCTGTAGGGGAACCCGAGTACAGCGTCTCGCTGCCGTATCCCGGCAGGCTAAGAAAGAGCAGGAACAATCCTGCAAGCAGTGTTTTTCTCATCATTTCTGTTTTTAATTTAAAACCCATAGCCTCTTATCCTTCTGATTACTATTTGTTAGTAAAAGTAAAGAGATGAAAATAAAATGCGTTATCAAAATATGATTTGATAAAAGATAACGAATAATACATTGATTAACAACGAAATATTTTTATCCAATTTTGAGGAAACGGCATAAAAAAAGACACCCGGAAACAGCCTTAAAAACTATTTCCGAATGTTGTGGGAGTAAGAATGTATTCCGAAACGGGTGAAAACTCCCGAAATCTAGCTGTTCCTTTTAAATTCGGCGGGAGGAAGTCCGGTAAGCTGTTTGAAGGCCCGGTGGAAAGTGATGCGGCTGTTGAAACCAACCTGTTCGGCCAGTTCATCGAAATTAACCGTATGATTGCGGCCCGTCGAGAGGATACGCACGGCTTCCTTCACGCGGTATTCATTCAGGAAACGGGTGAAATTCTTGCCCGTGGTTCGGTTGATGGCGCGCGAAACAGTTTCGCGGGTTACTTCCAGCTTTTGCGAGAGGGTATCCAGCGAAAGGGAGTTGTCCCGGTAGATCTGTCCTTCGACCATTATTTTATGAATACGGGCTGCTAGTTCAACATCTTTCTCCGTAGGTCCCTGCTGTCGGTTACCGTCCTCGCCCTTTTCTTCCGTGATTGTGTGATTGGGAGAAACAGGATCAATTATCTGTTCCAGTCGGTCGCTGTCGGCCCACCGTTTGTTTTTCTCCACCAACTCGCGGTAAGCGGCCTTTTTTTTATGGTATAGATAATATATAAGCATGGAAACCAACACGGCGATGACCGCAAAAACGACCAGTCTGGTAATCGCCGTCTGTTGCTGTTGCAACCTCTCATGTTGAGAGCGGTTTTTCTCGGCAAGCAGTTCCTGCCGGGTACGCATGAGTAACATGGCGTCAAACTCATCCCTGTAATCGGCATGAGCCATGGAAAGGGAGTCTATGTATTTTCCCGCCGTGGCAGCATCGCCTTTCTGCTGGTGATATTTTGCTAGTATGGGGTATATCTGTCGGGCCCGGTGAGGATTTATAAAATGTATATGCTCGCGGATATAGGCGGTGGCGGTATCTGCCCACTGTTTGGCCCACTCCCAGTTGTCCAGCCCCATGTAGCATTCGGCCATGCCCACGGCAATACCCGAAGCAAAAGAATAGTCGTTATCGCTGATCATAATGGGCAGCGAAAGTTCATACAGCCCGATGGCTTCGCAGTAGAGCCCAGCCCGGGTGAGATTGTGCGCCAGGTTGGCCAGCGCCACGGCATCGTAAACAGCGCGGGCATAGATGGTGTCGGGGCTTTGGAGGATGGAGATGAAATAGTCATCCGAACGCTTGCGGTCGCCCGACTGACGGTAGTAAATGGCCAGGGAGTTGCGGGCTTTCAGGTTGGAGTCATCAAAATAGAATCCCGGAGTTTCCCTCGTGGCTTTTTTCAGCAACGGTACGGCGGCTTCGTAATCACGAAATTTATAATAAAGCAATCCTATATCGCCATACATGTTTCCGTTAAAGGGATACTGCCTGCAATCGAGACCGTCGATGTCGTGGATAAGCTCTTCGGCGGTAGCGAAAGCCACGGGATAGGAAGTGCCGAAACCGGCGGTAAGTTGGAAAAGGTGTCCCTTTACCCTAAGTGCCCACCAGGTGGCACCTTTGCGCTGGAAAGCTTTTATGGCGGCCTGCTGCTCGGCAATCCAGACCGTGGAATCCCTGCCCAGGTTGTTGTACCACACCCGCAGATAGTCGGCCTCGTTGCGCAGCGCATCGCCGGGGTACTTGTCGGCCGCCTGCTCCGCGAGATCAGCCTCGTGTAATAACTTTTCGCGCGACAGGTGGTAAAAATAGCCTTTGTAGGTGGCGTAAATGTATTCGTAAGTATCGTAGGACGGCCCAGCAGCTATCACACGGTGAAATTCGTTGCGGTCGATGTAAAACCACCGCTTGTCCTCCCGTGAATAAATACTGTCACTGCCGCTTTCGGCCGTGATGGTGCGTTGGTAAACGGCCGGATCGGCATGGGCACGCAGCAGGCTGTCGGGGTTCAGACGCATGATCCGTTTGTACAATGCACGACCGTAAGCGCTGTCACTCGAAGAAACAACCGGTTGCGCAAAGAGAGCACCCGCGGCCCATACCGTAAGGCATAGGCTAATCACATATTTTAAGGGGCATTTATTTACATTCATTATGTTGTAAAAATAGTGATTTATTTCCAAAAAGTTTAATCCTATTATGGGAGAATTATGAAAATTTTCAAAACCAACAACATGAAAATATCTCTAGTTCTTTCTCCCACTTCTAAAATCCGATGGAGACATATTCTTATACTTCTTAAACTCCCGAATCAAATGACTCTCATCCGTGTAGTTCATGATGGCTGCAATTTCATTAATCCGCATACTCGTATGTAACAATAAATCCTCCACGGAAGCAAGTCTACAACGAAGAATATAATCCTTGAGATTTTCATTCGTATGCCTTTTGAAATAGCGCCCGATATAAGTCTCGGACAAATGGAATCTTTGTCCCAACGATGCCAATTGTAATAAACGAGGTTCCCGGATATGGGCTTGAATGTATTGTATAATCTGCATAATTTTTTCTTCTTCAACACGAAAAACGCCCAAGCTCTCACTTACAATCAGATTACGGACAATCAAAACAATAATACTCCTTAACCAATAATTGAGTAGCTCATTGGAATACACTCGAACCTGCGTGTATTCACGTACGATTACATTCACGAGATCACGTACATTCTCACGATCCTTCGGATCACAAAGTACACTTCCAGTATGTTGAACGGATCGAATTAAATCCCTCTCATCAGAAGTGAAATACTGCTCCAAATAATGCTCTGTAAATCGCAAATAGACAAAATGACTATAAGATTCAATTTTAAAAACGTGACTCGTGTTAGGCAAGATCAAGAAAAGAGAACCAGCCGAATAAGGAGTATCATGCAGAGAAACCTGAAAAGTCCCTGTACCAGAAACAATATAAGCCAATTCAAAGAAAGTATGTTGATGCACCGGTAAAGGAAACGTGTTATATTCCCTAACAATCAACTCGAATGCTTGAAACATATTCTCTCTTTTCATGGTACAAAAATACAATAAAATGATTGAAATATACAGGAATAAAAATTCTTTCCTATTCTACTTTTGCAACCGGAAACCAATAAAATAACAAGTGAAAAAGGATGAGTTGAAAGGTCATATATCCATGACCACGGCAAACATGATGTGGGGCTTGATGTCCCCGATCTCAAAAATGGTGCTTATCACCAGCATCATTACACCATTCATTATTGTTGAAATCCGGATTATCGGGGCCGCAATTCTATTCTGGATTGCCTCCATTTTCACCAAACGGGAACACGTGTCCCCTCCCGACTTGCTGAAGCTGTTCTTTGCCGCCATGCTGGGAGTACTTTTCAACCAAGGACTATTCACCATAGGACTCGGCATGACCTCCCCCGTAGATGCCTCCATCATCACCACAAGCACCCCCATCCTAACGATGATCATCGCGGCTATCTACTTGAAAGAACCCATCACGAGCAAAAAAGTATCGGGAATATTCCTAGGTGCTTCCGGAGCCCTATTACTAATCGTAAGCAACCAAAATATCGGGGGAACAACCCACAACAGTAACATCTGGGGAGATACCGTCTGCCTCGTCGCCGAACTTAGTTTTGCCCTATACCTCGTTCTGTTCAAACAACTCATCAGTCGCTACTCTCCCATCACACTCATGAAATGGATGTTCACTTACGCGGCAATATGTATCACTCCATTCTCCTTTCAAAACATGACACAACTGGAATGGTTATCACTTGAACCCAATACATGGTATGGCCTCAGCTTTATCCTTCTGGGTAGCACGTTCGTCAGTTACCTGTTGTCACCTATCGGACAACGCCATCTACGTCCCACCGTGGTAAGCATGTACTGCTATGTCCAACCGATCATCGCGAGCTGTGTTGCCGTTTACTGGGGTATGGACTCCTTCAACCTGCTCAAAATCATCGCCGTTATCTGCGTTTTCTCCGGCGTTTTCCTCGTAACGCGTAGTAAAAGCCGGGCAGACCTGGAAGCTGAAGTGAACTAAAATTTCAGCTTCTTTTTATCATAAGTAATAATGTTATTACTAATAATGTTATTACTAATAAAATTATTAGGATTATCGGGTTTTGGATCGAAACCCAATAAATGCAAGCTTTGTTTTTACGCACAAACTCCTCCGTCACTACCCCCTCCAACTCCCCCTTACACAGGGGGAGAGTTGGTACTTCTTCCCGAAAACGGTAAGTACTCAACTCTTCCTCGGTTTATAGAGGGAAACCACCGGGTAAGCGAGAACAGACGAAGAGCTTGCTCGGAATCTGTCGAACGAAAGGTGGTTCGAGTCCCTTTCGGGCTCAATACCCCGAATGGGGAGGGAGGACGTTCATGGACACTACATCATAAACGTTTTCTGTTTACAATAACTTACAAATTAGACAACGCGTATAAAGGACAGATTTCTACCCGTTTACCATCACTTATAATCTCTCCAAAATTTTCTAAAGATGAACGAATACCTACTTCTACATTTTTGTCTTTCATAAAATTAAAAAGACTTTTCATTCCACCTTTAATCCCCGCTTTTATTTCTATCGGAAGAATTTTCAGATTACGAGTTATCAAATAATCAACCTCTGCCATACTATTTTTTTCTGTACGCATCCAAAAATACAAATCATGACGTTGAGTCGGTGATTGATAACGCAAAAGCTCTAACCCTGCAACCATCTCCGTCAAAAAACCTTTATTTACCAAGTCCGTAGCTCCACCAACAAGAAGTTGTTCGGTAATTTTACTTATATCCCCTAAATCCATGTTAAGAATACGTAATAATAGCCCACTATCAAAATACAAATATTTTACAAAGCTATCATTACATTCCGCTCCCAACGGTAAACCGTTAGCCGCTGTATGTACAACAGGTATTATCAATCCGGCTAACCTTAAAAGTTCTAAAGCTTCCTTTACTTGACCACTCCTATAATCACGCGAGATTCGACTATACATCAATTTCTCGCCAACCTGATGGACAACACCACGAACGGTCAAACGCAACAATGTTGTGTCAACTCTCTTTTTATATTTGGCGAAATCATCTTCATAAGACACAATAATCTCATCCTGCACTTGTTGACATTGCAAATAATCACCTTCATCCACCCACGTCACAACAGATTCCGGCATACCTCCCACCATCAAGTAAATTCGAAACAACTCAACCAACTTTTGATGGAAAACCTCCATTAACGGTCGAGAAGCGGAAGCAGCTTTTTTTTCAATAATCAATTTCTCGTTTCCCGTTGCCATCAAAAATTCATCAAAAGTCATCGGATACACAAACAACGAACGAATCCGCCCAACACCATAAGTAGGAATTTCATTCAAAACAAATTCCAATAAAGAGCCGGCTGCAATAACATGCAATTCTTGATAATCTTCATAAAAGAAACGTAAACTAGAAATCGCTTCTTTACACATCTGAATTTCATCAAAAAACAATAAGGTTTTTCCCGGTTGTATGGTTACCCCAAAAAACACTGCCAATTTCGCTACAATTTGTTTCACATCTAACTCCCCAACAAACAGTTCTTTTAATTGTGGCTGTTTCTCAAAATTCACCTCTACATAATTATCAAACTCTAAAGCCAAATGCTTTACAGCTGAAGACTTTCCTACTTGGCGAGCACCTCTTAACAACAAAGGCTTATGCTTCGATTCTTTTTTCCAAGCTAAAAGAATATTATCAATTGAACGTGGAAGATACCTACCCATCTCTTTAAATTTATAATTTGATATTCAAATACAAAGATAGTATTTTTGACAAAATCAAGGGATTAAAAATAACACAATTTGATAAAATCAAGGGGATATTTTTCTCATTTTATGATAAAATCAAGGGATTAAAAACAAATCACCTCATGTTTCCACACGCCAAATGTTCTTTCTAGAGAACTTCCGATGAAAAACTTCGTCGTGAAAGGATAACCTGCACTTAGAATACGTACTTTTGCACCGGAGAAAGAAAAGTCATGAATACAAGTCAAGTAATTATCACACCGGGAAATATAACCAAGGACCGAAAGATATCCATATGTGTCTTTCTGTCCGGCTTCTCCTGTTTTGCCCAGTTATACTATTTCCAACCTCTCCTGCCCGATCTGGCACAAGAGTTTGGACTATCAGCCAGCCATAGTAGCCTGGCTATATCATTCTCCACGCTGGGAATGGTCATCGGTCTATTCACGGCCATGTTCGTGGCGGACACGATTCCAAGAAAGAAACTGATCAGCGCGGCACTGTTATCGTCAGCCGTCTTTTCGGTTATCTGCTCTTACTCGCCCTCCTTCTTCTTGTTGGTAGCCCTAAGCACGTTGAAGGGATTTTTGTTATCGGGAGCCACGTCCGTGTCATTAGCATATATATCGGAAGAAGTACAACCCCAGAACAAAGGAAAAATCACCGGGCTCTACATTGCCGGGAACGCCTTGGGGGGAATGGGGGGACGAGTAATTTCCTCCTACCTCAGCAGTGAATTCTCGTGGCGTGTTGCCTCCGTCTCGATCGGGGTATTATGTGCCCTATTTGCCATATCATTCCTGATTTTCAGTCCCCGCTCTGTCAATTTCAAACCCAAGCGGGAAAGTTTCAAATCATTGATCGTTTCCAACCTTCACCTCATCGTCTCCGTGAAACTGATCCCGTTCTACCTGATCGGCTCCCTCATGTTAGGGATATTCGTGAGCTTGTACAACTACCTCGGTTTTTACCTGATAAAAGAACCGTTCAATTTTCCCCCGTACCTGATTCACTACATCTATTTCATGTACCTGTTTGGAGTATTCGGCTCGATTGCCACGGCAAAATTGACGGCATTGTACAACCACTTCAAAATACTGAAAACAATCATTGCCCTCTCCGTGGCAGGATTACTTTTGCTGTACATCAACAACTTTTGGCTCGTCACTCTCGGTCTGGCTATCTTCACGTTCAATTTCTTCGTGGTACACGTGATCTGCAACCGAATCGTTAGTGACTACAACCTCCAGAAACGTTCGGTCACCATCTCCATCTACCTCCTGTTCTACTACATGGGGTCCAGTATTTGGGGATCCGCCACCGGGGTTATTCTCGACCACTTCGGCTGGCAATGGTTTATCGCCGGACTGATTCTACTCACGTTTATCCTGTACGCCATCGCTTACAAAGGCTCGAAATTGATGGGGAACTGACAACGCTCGACCGTGTTACGGGAAACCGCCCCGTGCGGGAAAGCGAAGTTTTATCCGCGACAAACCGGTTCTTGGATAGAGCACCTACCACACAGAGCTACATCCTCGCGAGCAAGTTGGTACCATACATCCACCCGAACGTTAACACTTTCTACAATTCTACCATATTTTACTATTACAATAGGAGCGGAATGGGAGGAGAATGGGAGCGGAATGGGAGCGGAATGGGAGCGGCTCGCTATATGATGGGAATATGAACGCTATTTGATAGCTAGATATTGTATGATTTCAGATTTAACTGCTTTAGAATATTTCATAACCACGGGCATACTTGTACACAAAAATTTCCACGGGTTCGCACGAAGATTTCACAAATAAAAAAAGACTGAATAACTTTTATAGCTAAACAGTCTTTTTTGGCAAAATTCTTTCAATGGCTTACGTTGA
>ENA-UEQW01000483-UEQW01000483.1-human-gut-metagenome-genome-assembly--contig:-NODE-483-length-37776-cov-6.610228_pt1 | contig 37776 bp, 26 predicted proteins | sample MGYA00242947_ERZ507947 | MGnify/ENA primary metagenome ERZ507947 (study PRJEB26167, sample SAMN06115421) | human gut metagenome | host: Homo sapiens | place: China:Guizhou | collected 2015-03-17... | reverse complement strand
TTAAAATTGGCGATTTCTAGACGAAGATTAGAACAAACTCACAATATTTTCATGCAGACTATTCCACATTTATTCCTTTATCTTTGTCAAAGATACAATTTTTTTTGCAAAAATCAAGTCTTTTGTCTTTTTTAGCTATCTGCAGATTCAATTTCTCAATACAAACCTTCAGCGTAAATTCTTTACTTGCTAAAATTTATCCATAAATAGAACGTGGACGGTTAGCTACCCATCCACGTACATTCTCCTACACAATGTCTTCCTTTTCTCTTAGAAATAGTAAAACTTTCTCTTGATTTAATTTAGAGCAAGGGGTACTGATAGATCCGAACAATCTTCTTTGTTCATGTCAAAACTCATGGTACTACTTTGGTAATCCCCAGAAGGATCACTAAAAGTAATCATGGTTCTTGATTGAGTTGCGGTCAAAGAGAAATGCCCGTCACCATCTGTCTTGGTTGTTTGCATAACTTTTCCTGCAACAATTTCAGAAATTTCAATTCCACCGAGCGGCGTCAAATCCTGAGAATCGTAAACCGTCCCCGCTACTGTACGAGAGTAAGTCGCTGGGGCTGATGCGTTCGTGAAAGCGAAACATACGCTCGCACACGCTAACAAGCTGATTAAAACTAATCTTTTCATGTCCGTTTTTTTAAGGTTTTACAATTCTAATCTAAAAAGTAACGCGTCCCTTCTCACATTAGTATCTCTAAAGGTATAACATTTTTATCAAAAATCAAAAATAGTTGTGCGAATAAAATTCTGTTTAGGTAGGTTTTAGCAAAATGGCCAATTTTGATTCAAGTTTAATGACTTAAAAACGACGTCTAACCTGCAAGAAATAGAACAAGATTAGCTTTGGGGATAGGTGGTTCTACCAATTTCAGTTCAAACTTAAAGCCATACGTGATATTACTCAAAATTACCCCAAATAAAGAAGTAAACTAACTCAAATAATACCCCTTACACAGAGATCATACGTTGCTTAGTCGAAGCTCATATATTACGGGTTATCTGAGCTCTGAATAAGCCTCGGATGCCCCTCGAATAAGTGGGATTATTTCCCTAGTATTTCAGTAGCTTTTCCCTTAGTTCTTGAAAGCAATACGGATTAATGTGAAAAATTATATCTTTGCAGAGGTGTAGAAGTAATAAATGCGATAACAATGGGACTGCATGGAATGAAAGATCGACAAATTTGCGATTTGCTTAATTCTCATGATAAAAGAGGCATGGAACTTCTGTTTGAAGTTTACTATAAATCTTTGGTTTCATGGGCAAATACTTTTTTGAATGATCTGAATTTGGCAGAGGATGTTGTGCAAGAATTTTTTATCGCTTTATGGAACCAAGAGATTCATCGGGACTTGAGGCCGGAAACTCTTTCTTCATTTTTGCGTGTACTCGTACGTAATCGCTGTTATAATCAGTTGGGAAAGCGGGATATTTTTAGCCGTTTTGTAAGTCTGGAAAGCATTGATTGCATGTTCGAGGAGTATGATGATTCGAAAGATCAGATTGTAGCTAGGATCATGAGGGAAATAGCTCTTTTGCCTACTCGTAGTCAGGAGATATTGAATTGCGTGTTTATTGAAGGGTTAAAATATCAAGAAGTTGCTGATCGATTGGGAATATCGGTTTCCACGGTGAAAACATTGTTAGGTATTTCAGTTCGCAAACTCCGGGAGCGCATGGGGAAAGAACGCTTTGCTGATTTTTTGCTTTTCTATTGTGCTTATTGTTAAATTTTAAATCAAAGTTGATTTTTTTGAAAATTCATTAGACTTTTTTGCTCGTTATTTTGTACAGAGAGTGAAAAAGAGATGATCTATGGAAAAGATAAATTTGGATCAGGAGACTGAAGATTGGTTAATCGCTTTTTTTAACGGAGAGTTGGAAGAGAATGAAATAGAAAAAATTGGCGAGTGGTTAGAAAATGGCGAAGAAAATAGAAATGCTTACGAGGCACTCATGCGGGATTATTTGCAGTTGCGTTGGGCGCAGGAGAATATGAATATTCAAGAGAAGCGGGCGAAAGAAGTTATATTTTCTTCTTTGAAAAAACGAAAGAGTGGAAAGTTGTATTATGGGATGGCGGCGGCAGTAGCCCTGTTATTTGTTTTTTTCGGATATTGGTTCTTGGGTGAAAAAACGAGGACGTCACCCGTGGAAGTGGTGCAAACAGAGATAAAACCTGTTCAATCCCGGGCAATTTTAGTGTTATCATCGGGCGAAAAGGTTGATCTGGAAAAATCTCATGAAGAAATTCGAGAACGTGATGGTTCGATAGTGAAGGTGGATAGTAGCTTGGGCATTCGCTACGATTTATTAAATCAAGAGGAAAAAACGGAATTGTTGTACCATAAAATTGTGGTTCCTCGCGGAGGAGAGTATTTTTTGACTTTGGGCGATGGAACAGAGGTATGGTTAGATGCAGACTCGGAGTTAGAGTATCCGGTTTGTTTTGCGGGAGATCGTCGAGAGGTGAGATTGAAAGGAGAAGCTTATTTTAAGGTGGTGAAAGAGGAGGGGAACCCTTTTATCGTGCAGGTTGGAACATACACTGTTCAGGTTTATGGAACGGAGTTTAATGTAAATGCCTATGATCCTCGCCAAATAGAGACCGTGTTAGTTCGGGGATCTGTCGGTTTCAAGGCGAATCCTTCTATGCCGGAACGAATGTTGAAACCGAATGAATTGGCGATTACGAATGTGGAGAGCGGGGAAAGTGAAATTCGGACAATAGATATTTTACCCTATGTTGCATGGAAAAATAAAGATATTGTGTTCGTGAATGAATGTTTGGAGTCGATCATGGAAAACGTTTCTCGCTGGTATGATGTACAGGTATTTTTCCAAAATGAGGAATTGAAGGACTTGCGTTTTGATTGTAATATGCAACGTTACGCGAGTATTGAAGATTTGTTCTTTTTCATGGAGAAGACATCAAATGCCCGGTTTACGATCAATGGTCGTACGGTCGTGATAAGTAAAAAGTGATGAAGAATTGAGCCTCTTCATCACTTATTGTGAATCAACAGATAGGTTCCATTAAACCCAACCTATCCAGTATTAATTTAATTGCAATACAAATGTATGAAAAAAAGAAGAATCATGTGCCATTTTTTTGACAAGGCACATAAAAAACTTTGGATGATCATGAGGTTATGTTTCATTTTTGTGGTTTTGCTTGAATTTGCATCACGTGCGAATGTTAAGGCTCAGGATCAGGTGGTTAGTCTGGACCTGAAAAATGTGCATTACTATGAATTATTTAACGAAATTCATAAGCAAACAGGGGTTCGTTTTATTTATAACACGAACCAATTGGAGAAGATGTCTTTAATTAATGTACATGCGAAAAAGAAGAAAGTGAGTGATTTACTGACGGAAGTGCTGGCGTCTACTCCTTTTACTTTTTTGTATGATCAAAATGTGGTGATGTTGGTGCAACGGGAAGAAGAGAAGAAAGGTATCCGGATCACCGGTATCGTGACAGATACGAAAAAGGAGCCTCTGCCGGGAGTGACTGTAATTATTAAAGGTACTCAATTAGGTGCGGCCACGGACATGGAGGGAAGGTATTCATTGACTTTTCTTGAGGGAAAAGAAAATCCCGTATTGGTTTTCACGATGGTAGGTATGGAGACGGTGGAGGTGAAGTATCAAGGAAAAGATACGATTAACGTGGTGATGAAAGATGCCGTGAATGAACTGGAAGATGTGGTGGTAACCGGAATTTTTACCCGTAAGAAAGAGAGTTTTACCGGGTCGGTTTCTTCTTATACCAAGAATGAGTTGAAAAAAGTCGGGACTTCAAATGTGCTTCAGAGTCTGAAAACGCTTGATCCGTCGTTTGCTATTTTGGATGACGTGCAGTTTGGTTCCGATCCCAATCGCCTTCCTAACATGGAGATTCGAGGAAAATCCAGTATGCTTGGTATGCGCGACGAATTGGAGGCGGATCCCAATCAACCGCTTTTTATACTTGATGGTTTTGAGTCATCGCTTGAAGCGATCAATGATTTGGATATAAACAGAATAGAATCTATAACAATATTGAAGGATGCCGCTTCCACGGCAATCTATGGTTCCAAGGCGGCTAACGGTGTTGTGGTTGTTGAGACGGTGAAACCGCAGGCGGGGAAATTGCAGGTTAATTATAATGGTAATTTGAACGTGACGATGCCAGATTTGTCCAGCTATAATTTGATGAATGCGAGGGAAAAGTTGGAATTCGAGTCTTTGGCCGGACGATATGATCCGAATATCGTGGGGTCTCCTTACCGGACAGAAACGGAGATCCGTTTGGGTGAGATGTATCATGAGCGTTTGCGTTCTATTGCTGAAGGTATTGATACTTATTGGCTGGCGGAGCCGTTGCGGGTGGGGGTTAACCAGAAGCATTCGCTTTATGTCATGGGTGGTGATGAGCATTTTATGTTCGGCTTGGGAGGAGCTTACAATGGCGTGACCGGTGTGATGAAGGAATCTAATCGTCAGGTACTAAGCGGGAATATCGATCTGATATACCGGGTTTCCAAATTTCAATTTTCGAATAAATTTTCAGTCAGTACGACCGATTACGATAATCCGGTTGTTTCTTTCAGTGTTTATGCAAAGTCAAATCCTTATTATAAGAAACGGAATAGCGATGGGACAATCGAACAGTGGCTTGAATATAACGATGATGTTAAAATTGCCAATCCTTTGTGGAATGCAAGTTTGAATAGTCGTAACACGGGAAACAATTTGAATTTGAGTAATTATTTTATTGCCGAATGGACTCCTTCTAATTTGTGGAAGGTGAGGGCTCGTTTCGGGTTGACATACAGTAATGATGATACAGAGAAATTTATTTCCCCGGAGGATACGGATCAAGTGTTGAATAAGGAAAGTGGCAAACGGGGCGAGTACACCACCACGAATTTACGTGGTAATCAGTATGAGGGGGAGTTTACTGTGACTTTTGCTCAATTGTTCGGTAAGCACCGGATAAATATTGTTGGTGGAGGTAATGTGTTCAGCTCGAAAACATTGTTGCAGGGTTATTCCGTGGAGGGATTCCCTGCAGGTGATTTCACCTATCCTTCTTTTGCCGGCGGTTATCCGGAAAATGCTTTGCCTACTTACGTCGAGACTGTTTCGCATGCCGTAAATGCTTATTTTAACACGGGATACTCGTTTGATGATCGTTATTTGATGGATTTCAGTTTGCGGTTGAATGGTTCTTCCGTGTTTGGGAGCACGAGTAAATATAACACGACTTGGTCATTGGGCTTGGGATGGAATCTACATCGGGAAAAGTTTATCGCTGATAATTTGCCTTTTGTGAATTTGTTCAAAATCCGGGCATCTATCGGTAATCCGGGTAATCAAAGTTTTGATTCCGGGAGAACTTTGATTACTTACGCTTTTCAGTCCGGGATGTTGAATTATTTTGGGTTAGGTGCGTTACCGGATCAGATCGGTAACCCGGATTTGAAGTGGCAAATCACGCAAGATAAAAATATCGGGATGGATTTGACGTTATTTAATAGTCGTTTCTCGTTGACTGTCGATTACTTTCATAAGCTGACGGATCCGTTGTTAATCAGAGTTACGATGCCTTACTCTTCCGGAACGACAGAGTATTACACGAATGCCGGAGAACAGGTTTCTCAAGGGATTACATTTTCAACGGTTTTCCATATTTTGCGAGATACTGATAGACGGATTCTTTGGTCTGTACGGGCTAACGGGAGGACTCAAAAAACACGAATCGACAAAATCGGAAATAAGCTTGATGTTTTCAATAATAACGGGCGGGGAACTCGCACGCAACGCTATTATGACGGTGCTGATCCCGATGATATCTGGGTGATCAAGTCTGCCGGGATAGATCCGTCAACGGGTAAAGAGTTATTTTTTACCAAAGAGGGAGGTTTCACGTATGATTTTTCTTACGACAACGAGGTGATCTGTGGTAATACGCGGCCTGATATTGAAGGTGTGATCGGCTCTTCTTTCACCTACAAAGGATTGACATTAAGTCTTAATTTCCGTTATCAACTAGGTGCGGATGTGTTTAATTCCGCCTTGCTTAATAAAGTCGAAAATGTAAACTTGTATTATAATCAAGATCGCCGTGCACTTTATGAACGGTGGCAAAATCCCGGTGACATCCGTATATTTAAAAATATTCGAGATGTGAATTCCTCTCCGATGAGTTCTCGGTTCGTACAGCGTGAAGACGTGTTGGCATTGGAATCGCTATATCTTGAGTATGAATTTATGGGCGGGTGGATCAAGCAAGTGGGTTTGAGTAACTTGAAAGTCTTTTGCTCCATGCGTGACGTGTTCCGTTTCTCGACGATACGTTCCGAACGAGGTATAGATTATCCTTTTGCAAGGTCGATAGATGCAGGTTTGTCGTTTAATTTTTAAAAGACAATTATTATGAAACTGAAAGTATACATTTTATTATTGGGAGGTATGTTTTTACTGGCGGGTTGTTCTGATTTCTTGGATGTCGTCCCCAAAGATAAGCAAACAGCGGAGCAACTTTATAGTACGAAAGCCGGGTTCTATACTGCGGTAAACGGGATATATAATCGTTTGTCTTCCGAGGATCTTTACGGCGGTAAGATGAGTTGGGAAGCAATTGATATCATGTCTAAGAGATATGAAACGACAAAAGCTAAGCTTTATTTTAAAGATTTGAGTAATAATGATTATTCTTCTACTTACGTGGCGGGGGCACTTAGTATTATTTGGCAGAAATCTTACGAATTGATTCTGGCAGCCAATTTGTTGATAGAACAGGTTGATAACCAACGGGGAATTCTGTCGGAAACGGAAGCTAATTTGATGAAAGGAGAGATGTTGGCCGTGCGTGCTTTCCTGCATTTGGATATGTTTCGATTGTTTGGTCCTCGTTGGGATAATAATCCTGATGCTTTGTCGATTCCTTATAATGAATCAACAAAGGTAACCACGCTTCCGTTACTTCCGTTCAGTACAATCATGGAGAAGATCATCCGTGATTTTAATAACGCCGAAGCATTGTTGGTTGATGATCCGGTGATCATTAACGGGCCAATGGCCTCAGAAGTTGAGGGCGAATCCGTGCAATTGCGTTTCCGCCAATTCCGTTTTAATTATTACGCCGTGATCGCTCTCAAGGCCCGGGCTTATTTGTGGGGAGGTGACAAGGTGAATGCGTTGGTTGAAGCTAAAAGATTGCTTGAGGATCCCAAGGTAAAGGAATATTTTCCGGCAGTGGACCCGAATAAATTATTGGCGAATAACACGAATCCGGATAGAGTGTTTTCTTCCGAGGTGCTGGCCAGCGTGTACATGAAAAGCCGGGATAGGATTTTCCTCAATTATTTTTCTTCAACGGTTTCATCAAGTAATTTTTTGCAGCCACATAGTACCTATGTTTCCGGGGCTCAAACATCATTATTCACGCATTTGTTACTAGGTTCAGAAACTATGGATTATCGTTTCCAATCGCAATGGGAAAGAGTTGTTGAGGAAAATGCTAAAGGTTATGTGTTCACGAAATATAAAGCTATTGATAAGCCCAATTCGGAAAGTTCTGATTCTGAATATTTTTATTCTAAAATGATTCCATTGGTGAAGTTGTCCGAGTTGTATTACATTGCCACGGAATGTGAACCTCAAATAGAGGATGGTCTTAAATGGTATAACGAAATCCGGGGAAAGCGTGGATGTCCCGCTATTTCCGAATCTCGGGTTTCCCTTATTACGAGTCTCGGTTGGTCGAGATTACTTGCACAAGAATATATACGAGAATTTTATGGGGAAGGACAAGTGTTTTTCTTTTTGAAACGAATTACGATTATGGCAGGGTATCCTGCGGGGACTGTTCTGCCTAATGATAATGGGAAAGAATTGTCGAGGGCGACTCTTAATATCGTACCTCCACTTCCCGAGGGCGAGATGAAATAGTAATTAAAAGGATTTGTTATGAGAATGAAAAATGTTTTGCCGTTTATGCTCCTATTTTTTCTTGTTGGGGCTTGTAATAAAGATGAGATTATGCTTTTCGACCGGGGTGAAGCCGGAGTCTATTTTCAGTCGGGCAACCGTACAGCTAACTTTGTAAATAGTGAGTTATATGTTGATTCTACCGATTATTCGTTCTATACCGAGTCTGATACCGTGGTCGAAATTATTTTGACAACAAAGATTCGTACTATGGGTAAGGTGAGAGATTACCCGCGACCAGTTAAACTTGTGATCGACACTGAGAATACGACTGCGATCGAAGGGGTACATTATGAAATGAACCCTGAGGATGCCGTGATCCCGGCAGGAGAGAGTAGTGTCTCTTTTCCCGTAAGATTTTTTAGAACGTCTGATTTAGGGGATCGAAAGATTCAGTTGATGTTGAAGCTGGAGGATAACGAGTATTTTAAAGTTTATTTCAACGAACAGAAAAATACAAATGTTTATTACGCTACTGGAGAACAAATTATGGCAGACCGTTATAAATTTTTGATTAGTGAAATCTACACGAGACCATTGTATTGGTATAGTGCAGAAGATTATTTCGGACCGTGGTCGGTAGCAAAGTTTCGTTTGGTAAATGATGTGTGTGATATTCCGGTGGAGGATTGGTTACGAGGGGGATATAGCGATAGCAAGGTACGAGCGGGATGTTTCCCTATTTACGCATATATGGTGCGTAATGTTTTGCAGGAATTGGCTGATATGAAAACGCCGAAACTAGATGATGATGGAACGTATATGCAATTAGGTCCGAATTTTAAGGTCGACTATTCAGGTTGTATTGAATAAAAAAGTGATGGTATATGAAAAAGAATATTTTAGCATTTCTGTTTATAATTTCCCTATTTGCGGCTTCTTGCATTGATGACAAGGGAAGTTACGATTACACGGAATTGGCAGATATCAAAATAGAAGGAATACCTTCTGTTGTAGAGGTCTTGGGGTACGTGGAAAATATAACTGTTTCCCCTAAAATCACCTCTTCCATTGAAGGGGAGATCAAGGCTGACAATCCGAATTACACATTCCAATATCGTTTAGGATATAAAGGAATGGGTAGTTTGGGAGGATATGATGCAGAAGGTATTTCACATCCTTGGGTGGATGTGACCCCTGAAAGCGGTTTTGATCTTGATATCCCGGCAAATTATAGTGCGAATTCCTATGTTTGTTGGTTTACGGTTACGGATAAGCGAAATAATGTTGTGACGTCATGTTTTTTCGATGTCATAATAAGTTCAACGACTTTTGAGGGGTGGCTGGTATTATGTAACGAGGGAACTAACGAGCGGGTGCGTTTGGATATGATTTCCCAGATTTCGTCTACTCGAATAGAGACCATACATGATATTGCTGTCGGATTGCCGGAGATTCATCATGCTACGAGTTTGGGATTTTTACCTCAGTTGGGTAATCCTGGTGACGAATTGAGTATATTTTCAACAGAAGGGTCCTATTTGATTGATAACGAATCGTTAGAATCAAGTGAGTTGATGGAATTTAACTTGAATCAATTTGCTTTGGATCCGGGGGAAACGATGATTGCGGAAGTTCCATTTCCTGCATCAACGTACTCTTGGCAAGTCAAATATCGTTTTGCTTTCTCTGAATCCGGGAATGTATATTTGGAAGATGCTACTGACGGAGGTAGTGCATACGGGTTCCCGCTTAATACCACGGAAGCCGGCTCTCCTGCCGAGTTTAAAGTAGCACCGTTTGCCGGTTTTAGTTGGGTTCGACCGTGGAATGGCATGACTCCTAAAGTGGTGTTTTATGATATAGATAATCAGCGATTTGTTGCATTTCAAGGAGATGTGCGTGATGTCGCACAACAAAAAGTGAGTTCAATACGTGAGCCGAGTAAGAATAAATTATTCTCTTATTCCACGGGTAAAGATATGGTGTACATGGAGGGGACGCGTCGTTCTAATGGGTTGGTTTATGCTATATTGGAGGACGGGGTTGGCAAGCGTTCGATTTATGGTATTAATGTGGGAGGATATGGTTTTATACAAGAATTGTATATTGATGAGGTAGTTGCTCCGGACTTCGAACAAGCCGAGCATTTTGCCTTTCATAGTCAGTTCCCGTTGATGTTTTATGCCGTGAAAAATAAGGTGTACCTTTATAATCTAGGGACAAAAACGGCCAAGGAGCTTACTGATATAAAATTGAAAGATTCTGAGACGGTAACTCGTCTTAAATTTAATCTTTACAGAAATTCAAGTTATACCTCATTAACAAACCAAAGCGAAGAGTTCATGAATCAGCAATACCATTTGATTGTAGCTTCGTATGATGATGCTGCGGCGGATGAAACGCAGGGGGGGAAAGTGGCATTTTATTCTGTTGACGGGGTGAATGATGTTGTCTCGAAAGTGGTGGAATATACGGGTTTTGCAAATGTTGTTGATGTGGTTTATCGTGAACGTGCACAATAAGTTTTGATGAATAATAACAAATACATGAAAATGAAAAAGATATTAGGACTACTGGTTTGTCTTGCATGTTTTTCTTGTAATGTTTCGGTGGATAACAGAAAAACGACAATAAAAGGAACATTGGATGAAAAAAAAGATGTTACGCTTTGCGTGGTATACGTGAATGATAAAGGGTATGTGGAAGATACTGTTAATGTGAAAAATGGGAAGTTCGAGTGGAGTCGACCGCTTGATTACCCGACAGAGGTTAAGTTTATGTTGGGAGCTTCGCAGACCGCTTCCATGTGGACGGAGCCCGGAGTAATGAAGCTTGCTCTTAAGGTCGGTAATTTTGCTGATTACACGCTTGAAGGTTCTAAACTCAATGAAATGGCAAGGGCTTTCGAGAAAGAAGTTCAGGAGGAATATCAGAAAATGAAAGAAGTCGGAGAGAAAATTCAAAACGAGAATTTTTCCGATGAGGAGAAAAAACAAGCGCGTGAAGACTATAAGGTTATAAATCAACAAATAATAACTAAGAATTTAGAATTCGTGAAAAACCATACAAATTCTTATTATGCTGCTTCGCTTTTATTCAACATGCAATTTCGGAGGGGGTTATCCTCGGAAGAAGCCCGGCGTTATTTGAATTTGCTTACAGGAAAAGCGTTGGATAGTCCCTACGTGAGAAGGTTGCGACAGAATCTTGATGGTGAGATTAATGGTTCAGTTGGTCGGAATGCATCACTTTTTTCAACGAAAGATATAAATGGAGAATTATTTGATTTGGTTCAGTTGATAGGGAAAAAATACGTGATTCTAGACTTTTGGGCAAGTTGGTGCGGACCTTGTCGTAAATTGAATCCCCATTTGAAAGAAATCTATGAGAAATATAAGAAAGAGGAACTTATTGTTGTGTGTGTGGCTGATGACGATTCTTCTAGAGAGATGTGGCGCAAGGCGGTTCATGATGATGGACTTGAACAATTTGTTCACGTTCTTCGGGGATTGCGTGGAATGGAATATTTCTTTGATGTAGAGGCGGATATTAGCTTGAAGTATGGAGTACATTCATTGCCAACAAAGTTCTTGATCGACAAGAATGGTGTGATTGTCGGACGTTACGGGGAAGGGGGAAAACCGCATGAGGTGATGGATAGTGAATTGAAAAAGATATTTGGTTATTAGAGTAAACTTATCGTACAAAGAGGGTGTGTCACTTCATTTTTGACACGCCCTCTTCGTGTTTCATTAATTTCTTATTACACTTCGATAGAATTTTCGTTAGGTTGTTTCAATTTCTAGGCATTTATACACGGGAGAATCCGGATGGTTCGTGAAAGTACGGCTCAAACCGAATTTCTTTTTCCAATAACGGGAGCTAGATGCAGAATAGGCTTCATTCTAATAGAGAAATTTTTGCCGTCATAATGTGTACTTTATCGTATGTTTACGTTTTGGTGATCATTGTCAATGAAATCCTAGTAATGATTCCGAAAAAGTTAAAGAATTCTCGGAATTGATTCCGAAAAAGTTGAAGAATTTTTGGAATTGATTCCGAAAAAGTTGTATTTTTGAGGAAAATATGAAATCATGATAATCAAACGGAAGTTGCAAGATATTATAGAAAAGAAGCTTTTTGATGGGAAGGCGATCTTGTTAATGGGGCCTAGACAGGTCGGGAAAACAACTTTATTGAAAGAACTTTTTGGCGGTCGGGAAGATGTTATGTGGTTAAATGGGGATGAGTTGGATGTGCAGGTGTTGTTTGAAGGGGTTTCGGCAACTCGTTTGAGGGCGATGTTTGGTCGTAAAAAGGTTATCATTATTGATGAAGCCCAACGAATTCCTGATATAGGCTTGCGCTTGAAATTGGTGACTGATCAGATAAAAGATGTGCAATTAATTGCGACGGGGAGTTCGGCATTTGAATTGGCAACGAAGACGGGAGAACCTTTAACCGGACGGAAATGGGAATACAAGATGTATCCCTTCTCTTTTGGTGAAATGGTTGATGAGCATGGATTGCTGGAAGAGAAAAGGATGATCCCGCATCGTTTGATCTTTGGGTATTATCCGGAAGTCGTGATGCGGCTGGGAGAAGAAAGGGAAATACTAAGATTATTGTCGGATAGTTACTTGTATAAAGATGTATTGATGTCTGACCAAATCAATAAACCGGATAGTCTTGTTAAGTTATTACAGGCTCTTGCCTTTCAGGTTGGTAGTCAGGTTTCTTACAACGAATTGGCGCAATTGTGTGGTTTGGATTCAAAAACGGTGGAAAAATATGTTGTTTTATTGGAACAGTCGTATGTTATTTTTCGATTGAACTCCTTTAGCCGAAATTTGAGAAATGAGTTGAAAACCAGCAAGAAGATCTACTTTTATGATAACGGGATCAGAAATGCCTTGATCGCCAATTTTAATCAAATTGAAGGGCGGGCTGACCGAGGGGCTTTGTGGGAAAATTTTTTAATATCGGAAAGGAAAAAGTTTTTGGAGTATAACCGTTTGTGGGGAAATTCATGGTTTTGGCGAACCAAGGAACAGAAAGAGATCGATTGGGTGGAGGAGCGAGATGGAAAGATTATAGGATATGAATTTAAATGGAACCCCGATCAAAAGGTGAAAATCCCTCGTTTATTTTTGGACTCCTATGAGAATAGTGACTTCCGTGTGATACATCGGGATAATTGTGATTCGTTTTTGCTTGAATATTGAGGAGTAGTGGTTGAAGAGAAGCGTGATCCAGTATGCGGATATGTGTTACACAGAGTTGTTCGGTTGGGTAAAAAAAGTTAATTTTACGTTGTAAAAAATAGGGAAAGTATGATACAGGAATATCAAGTTAGCGGTTTTCGGGTGAGGGAGTACGAGGAGTTGAGGTCCACGAACACGGAAGCGGAACGTGTGGGGTGGGACGAATTGGAAGACAAAATGGTGATTTTGACATACAAACAGACGCAAGGACGGGGACAAGTCGGGAATCATTGGGAAAGTGAGCCGGGGAAAAATATATCCATGACGGTCGTGTTTAAACCGCGGGAGTTACCGGCGGGGCAACAATTCGCGGTGTCAATGGTGATTGCTTTGGGGGCTTGTGATTTTATTTCCCGTTACGTGGCCGGGTGTACTGTGAAGTGGCCGAATGATATTTACGTGGGGGATCGGAAAATTTCCGGGATATTAATCGAGCATTCCATCATGGGGCGTTACGTGGGAGGTTCATTGTGTGGCATCGGGGTGAACATCAACCAAGAGCATTTTTTGTCGGATGCCCCGAATCCGGTTTCGCTGTTTCAGCTGATCGGGGGGAAAATGCCCGTGGAACGGGCGTTGGAGGAGTTGCTGGACTGTATTGGACGGCGTTACGAATCGATACGGGATTACGAGGGGTTGGAACGTGATTTTTTGAAGGTGCTTTATCGCCGGGAGGGCATGTATCATTGGGAAGATGAAAGGGGCGTGTTCCGGGCATCGATCCGGGGGGTGAACGAGTTCGGGCAGCTGGTGTTGGAGGACGAAGGGGGGAATGAGCGGGTGTATGGTTTTAAGGAGATCTCGTATAAATTTTAGATTTACGATTTATGATTTACGATTTATGCTCTTAAATTTTAAATTTTAGATTTCAATTTGCGGAGTTTTGATTATTTTTGTGCAAAACAAGGTAACTTATGGTAGAGAATTATTCGGAAGATTCTATTCGGACGCTGGACTGGAGGGAACATATACGCTTGCGCCCTGGTATGTATATCGGGAAATTGGGGGACGGAGCGGCGATGGACGATGGAATATATATATTGGTTAAAGAGGTGGTGGATAATAGTATCGACGAGTTCGCGATGGGAGCGGGAAACGAGATTATTATCAACGTGGAGGAACGGACAGTTTCGGTACGGGATTTCGGACGAGGAATCCCGTTGGGGAAATTGATTGACGTGGCCTCGAAGATGAACACGGGGGCCAAGTATGATTCCGAGGCTTTCAAAAAGTCGGTGGGATTGAACGGTGTCGGTATAAAAGCCGTGAACGCTCTTTCCGAGAGTTTTATTATCCAGTCCTTCCGTGACGGGGAGACAAAACGGGTGCGCTTTAACAAGGCCCTGATCGAGGAAGATCAGGCGATAGCACCGACCACGGAACCGAATGGTACGTTGGTGACTTTCGTCGCTGACAAGGAGCTGTTCGGCAACTACCATTACATCATGGATTACCTGGAGGCCATGTTCAAAAACTACGTGTTCCTGAACTCCGGCTTGACAATTAATTTCAATGGTCAGAAATTGCATTCCAAGAGAGGATTGTATGACCTGTTGGCGGAGAACATGAGTGGAGAGGGGTTGTACCCGATCATTCATTTGAAGGGAAATGACATCGAGATGGCGATGACACACGGGCGGCAATATGGCGAAGAGTATTACTCGTTCGTGAACGGCCAGCACACGACGCAGGGGGGAACGCACCTGGTCGCTTTCCGGGAGGCCGTGGTGAAAACAATCCGTGATTTTTACAAAAAAGATTTTGATTTGGCCGATATTCGTACTTCGATTATCGCAGCGATCAGCATAAAAGTACAGGAACCGATGTTCGAGTCGCAGACGAAGACAAAGTTGGGTTCCAAGGATATAGCGCCGGATGGTCCTTCCGTGCGTAATTTTATTTTTGATTTCGTGACGAAGGAGTTGGATAACTACCTGCACCGGAATCCGGATACGGCAGAGTTGCTGTTGCGCAAAATTGTCGAGACGGAAAAGGAGCGGAAGGCCATGTCCGGGATCCAGAAAATCGCGAGAGAACGGGCCAAGCAGGTGAGCTTGCACAACCGGAAATTGCGGGATTGTCGGGTGCATTTCAATTCCAACCATGAACGAAAGACGGAATCATCGATATTTATTACCGAGGGTGATTCTGCCAGCGGATCGATCACGAAATCGCGGGACGTGAACACGCAGGCCGTGTTTAGCTTGCGGGGTAAGCCGTTGAATTCTTACGGGTTGACCAAGAAAATCGTGTACGAGAACGAGGAGTTCAATCTTTTGCAGGCAGCGTTGAATATCGAGAACGGGATAGAGGAACTACGTTATAATAATATCATTATCGCCACGGATGCGGATGTGGACGGAATGCACATCCGGTTGTTGCTGTTGACCTTCTTCTTGCAGTTCTTCCCGGACGTGGTGCGGTCGGGACACTTGTACATTTTACAGACCCCGTTGTTTCGGGTGCGGAACAAGAAAGAGACGCGCTATTGTTATTCTGACGCGGAACGGGAGAAGGCGATCAAGCAGTTGGGACCAAAGCCGGAGATCACGCGGTTTAAAGGTTTGGGAGAGATCTCCCCGGACGAATTCGGCGGGTTTATCGGGAAAGATATCCGTTTGGAACCGGTGCGTATGACAAAGCAGGACCCGATAGGTACGATCTTGTCTTATTACATGGGCAAGAACACGAACGAGCGGCAGGATTTTATTATAGATAATTTGTACGTGGAGAAGGATGAAATCTAACCATTTTAGATTTTAAATTTTAGATTTTAGATTGCAACTTTCAATTTTCAATTAATATGAGCGAGGAAATAGAGAATGGGGAAGTAGAGAGCGAGGACGTGAATGAAGTAGAGAACGAGGAGCCGGAGCAACAGGAAGAGAACGGGCGGGTGCGCTCGATTCAGCATTTGTCGGGAATGTTCGAGAAATGGTTCCTGGATTATGCCTCCTACGTAATTTTGGAACGTGCGGTACCTTACGTGAATGACGGGTTGAAACCCGTGCAGCGTCGTATATTACACGCGATGAAGGAGATGGATGACGGGCGATTCAACAAGGTGGCCAATATCGTGGGGAGTACGATGGCTTATCACCCGCATGGAGATGCCTCGATCAAGGATGCCTTGGTGCAGTTGGGACAGAAAAACCTGTTGGTGGACTGCCAGGGAAACTGGGGGAATATCCTGACGGGGGATGATGCGGCTGCCGGACGTTATATCGAGGCGCGTCTTTCGAAGTTTGCTCTGGAGGTGGCTTTTAACCCGAAAACGACGAACTGGAAGCTATCGTACGACGGGCGGAAGCGGGAACCGGTGACGTTGCCCGTGAAATTCCCGTTATTGCTGGCCCAGGGAGTGGAAGGTATTGCCGTGGGATTGGCCTCGAAGATATTGCCGCATAACTTCAACGAGTTGTTGGATGCCTGTGTCGCTTATTTGAAAAATGAAGATTTTGTATTGTATCCCGATTTTCCGACGGGGGGCATGATTGACGTGTCGAAATATAATGACGGGTTGCGCGGGGGAGTGGTGAAAATTCGGGCCAAGATAGAGAAAGACGCCGGAAATAAAATATTGCGGATCACGGAGATCCCTTTCGGGCGGACGACTTCTGCCTTGATTGATTCGATCTTGAAAGCGAACGAGAAAGGGAAAATCAAAATCAAGAAAATTGATGACAATACGGCGGCAACAGCTGAAATCTTAGTGTATTTGGCGGCCGGAGTCTCTTCCGACAAGACGCTTGATGCTTTGTATGCCTGCACGGATTGCGAATTGTCGATTTCTCCCAATTCTTGTGTCATCGAGAACGATAAACCCATCTTCATGCCGATTACCGATATTTTGCGCAAGTCGGTGGATGAAACCGTAGCCTTGTTGTTGTTGGAGCTGAAAATCAAGCTGGGAGAGCTGGAAACGGATTGGCAATATTCATCGTTGGAAAAAATATTCATAGAAGAACGTATTTATAAGGATAAAGAATTCGAGGAGAGCGAGATGATCGATCAAGTGGTGGTTCACGTGCGGAAACGTTTGGAACCGTTTCTGCCGGAATTGATTCGTCCGGTGACGGATGACGATATAAAACTTTTGCTGGAGATCAAGATGAAACGTATCTTGAAATTCAACTCGGAACAGGCAGAGAATTATATCAAGGAGTTGGAAAAGGAGATTGCCCGGGTGAAATTTGACATCGAACATATCATCCCTTACTCGATTAACTATTACGAGAATATCAAGAAAAAGTACGGTAAAGGCCGGGAACGCCTCACGGAGATTCGGAATTTCGAGAATATCGAGGCCACGAAAGTGGTGGTGGCAAACGAAAAGTTGTACATCAACCGGGAGGAAGGTTTCATCGGGACAGCCTTGAAGAAGGACGAATTCATCTGCGAGTGTTCGGACATTGACGACGTGATCGTGTTCCGGAAGGACGGTACGTATTACGTGACCAAAGTGGCCGATAAACTGTTCGTGGGAAAAGAGGTGCTGTACGTGAACGTGTTCAAGAAAAATGACAAGCGTACGATATACAACGTGGCTTACCGGGATGGCAAAGTGGGACCGTCTTACGTGAAACGTTTCTTCGTGACGGGAACGACGCGCGATAAGCAATACAACCTGACGAAAGGTACGCCGGGATCGCGGGTGCTGTATTTCAGCGCGAACCCGAACGGGGAGGCCGAGGTCATCAAGGTGTGCCTGAAACCGAAACCGGGGATGAAAAAACTGGTATTCGAGTATGATTTTGCCGGTTTGGCAATCAAGGGACGCGACTCGCTGGGAAACGTGTTGAGTAAAAATGATATTCATAAAGTTTCCTTGGTACAGAAAGGGGCTTCCACGCTGGGCGGTCGGAAGATATGGATCGACGAGGATGTGTTGCGCTTGAATACGGACGAACGCGGCCGTTACCTGGGAGAATTCCAGGGGGACGATCGGATTTTGGTGGTAAATAAAAATGGTACTTACTACACGACGGATTACGATTTGAGTAATCACTACGAGGAGGAATTCTTGGTGATCGAGAAATATGAGCCCGAGAAAGTCTGGTCGGCCGTATTCTTTGACGCGGAGCAGCAATTCTATTATCTGAAGCGTTTCCGTTTCCAGAACGTGGCGCGTCACACGCTGTTTATCGGGGAAACGGAAGGGTCGTATCTGGTTGCCTTGAGTGGCGAAAAACGCCCCCGGTTCGAGATCGTGTTTGGCGGACGTTACGAGGGGCGTCCGGCCGAGGTGATCGTTGCGGATGAATTTATTGCCGAGAAATCGTACAAGGCACGCGGAAAGCGGATGACCACTTACGAGGTGAAGCAAATTAATGAAATCGAACCTTTGGATAGCGGGGAAGGGGAAAGCGAGGAAACACCTTCGAACGATGTCGATTTCGAGATCACGAACCCGGATATGCTGAATGACGAGACGCAGATGAAGTTGGATTTTGAATAAATGGCGGAAGTGAGAAGTATGAAGTACTTTATCGTGGGATATATGGCAAGTGGCAAGTCCACGTTCGGGAAGGAGTTGGCCAAGGATAAAGGACTTCCTTTTCTGGATTTGGACGAGAGTATTGAAGCACGGGAGGGACGGTCGATCTCGGAAATCTTTGCCAAAGAAGGGGAGGTGTATTTCCGGGAGAGAGAACGGGAAATCCTGCATGAAATATGTAATGAGAGGGATGAATTCGTGCTGGCCGCAGGAGGGGGAACGCCTTGTTTTTTTGATAACATGGACTATATGAACCAAGAGGGAACGACTGTTTTCTTGAACACGTCACCTCTTGTGATCGTCGATCGGTTGAAACGGCAACGTACCGACCGGCCTTTATTGGCGAAGTGTTCCGATGATGAGCTGGAATTTTTTGTCCGGGAACATCTGGCATCCCGGCTTCCCTTTTATTTGAAAGCGAAAGAACAGGTATAACATTCGTGTGGCGGGGGAGTTAAGCATGAGTGAATGGAGAACTTGGCGGGTATGTGGCAATTAGAACGGTGTGCCCCACGGGTCAAATTCGATTCATTAAACGGCTTTAAAACGGAGGGGAATGGAACGGGAAACGTCCGTGGCCGCTTGTTTCCCGCTTAACTCCGGCCGAAATGATTCCAATTTTCCATTATTTTCGTTTACAGATTGCGTTATACGAGCAACTGCGGCACTTTTCCGATAGTTCCGTTTGAGTGAACGGTACTTCGGGGGAAAAGAGTTTTTCCAGTAATTGCACGAGTAAGTCCTGAAATTCAGGCTCGTATGGTTTGAAGCGATGAATCGGCTCCTTGTTACATTTCAGCAGATAACTGTAATTCGGGGTGAAAAGTAATTTTGTGCTGTATATTCCCGGAAGGATCGGGTCGGTGCCGGGATTTTCATATTCGTACATCATGCAATAGAGCAAGGTTTGGAAAGCCGCTTTGTTTCGTTGTTTGTTATTTGAGTCAAAGATGGACGGCAGGTCCTTCAGGTCGGTTTTGTCGGTTCCGGTTTTGTAGTCAATGACACGAGTTCCTTGGGCCACCCGATCCACCCGGTCGATATCTCCCTCCACGTAAACCGCGATAGGATGGTTAAAAGCGGAAATCGTGACGGGCATACGGTATGTTTTTTCCATGGAAATCACGCGGAAAGGGCATAACGTTTTATCAAATTCGAAAACCTTCTTCACGTATTTTTTCACGACAGACAACACGAGATCGTTGGCCCCGCTCTCCAGCATTTTGGATACGGTAGTATCGTACAGTTTCTCGTAGGCTGCCTGGATATGTTGTTCGATCAGCGAGTCGTTTTTCATCAAGGCGTCGAGACCTTCTGACGTGATCTCCCCGTTGGGAAAAGTTTGGTAGAGGGATTGCGTGCTTTGATGGAAAATGGTTCCCAACAGGCGGTGGTCCAACTCTTCGGCCATCTCTTCTTTCTCCTTGATCCGGGCGATGTATTTGAAATAAAATTTCAGATGGCACTCCATGTACGTGTTGAGCGCAGATGGCGATATGCCCCGTTCGTTTTCATCCGTGTAACTTTTCAGTTTTTCTACTATCGACGGATTTTTAGGGATGGAAATGGTCGGGTTGTCCTGAACCGATATTCTATTTTGGAAATGGGTTTCCCGGATGGGAAGTCCCGATTCGTATTTTATCTGGTAAAGGAAACGACTCATCTCGCCGCTACTCATGCCTTTCGTGACATCCGTGTACAATAGTTTGATGTTTTCAGACCGTTGTAGCAGGCGGTAAAAGTAGTAGGCGAAGAGGGCATCCATGTGTTCCGGGGTGGGTAGTCTGAATCCCAACCGCAAGTTGTAGGGGATGAATGACGAGGCGTGTCCGCCTTTCGGTAGGATTCCCTCATTGGCCGACAGGATAATCAGGTTTTTGAAATCCAGCATACGGGTTTCCATCAATCCCATGATCTGCATGCCTTCCAGCGGTTCTCCCGAAAAAGGGATGGATACACCTTGTAATATTTTGTGAATAATCTGGAGATAGAATTTGTTGTCCGGGAGGATGTTCTCTTCGATAAACGTGTTTTTAATGCCTTGAATGGTCGTGAAAATCGTGAATAGAAATTCCTTTTCAATGGCCAGACCTTCATGGCCTTCGGGTTGTATGGAGGTGATCAGTTGCTTCAAAATGCGCAACAGGTACTCGAGTAAATTCTCTTCCGACGAGGAGAATATGGCCCGGGTGATTTCGCTGAACTGGAGACTTTTTTCGGCCACGTACACGATGTTGTTCGTGTTGATGTAGTTCGTGATTTTGGGAACGTCTTCCGGGCAGGAGCTTTTTATCAGTTTGTGGTTCAGTAGGGCAATGACCGGTTTGTAATAATAATGGGTCATTTCTCCCTCTTTTTTGGCATAATGTTTTAAATCTCCCAGCATGGCAATCAAGGCGGCAACCGAGGTGTTCTGCGCCGGGTATCCCATCGTGATGTTGATTTTGTCGATTGTGTCGGGAATGGAGTGGATGACCGGGGTGAGTAGGCTTTCGTCGCAAAGGACGATGGCCGTGTCCGTGTATGCATCTTGTCGTTCCGGGTGGATTTGTTCTAGCAGTGTCGGGATCAGTTTTGCCTGCCCGATGGTGGAGGGAACGGAGATGTATTCGATGGCTTTGTCGTTGTACCGGAAGTTGTTGAAATGTTCCAGTCCCAAAGCGTTGGGGAATAGTTTCATGTTCTCCCGGATGTAAAGTCCCGCTTCGTGGTTGTCATTGGCCGAGTAGTACAAGTCGTAATCCCAGTAAAAGAGGGCCTGTCGGTTGTCCCGGAAATAGGAAAATATTCTTTTCTCGCATTGATTCAACGCGTTGAATCCGGCAAATATCAGTTGACGATCCGTGTGATGCCGGGAGAGTTGTTCGCAGAACAGGCGTTGACCCATGCCTTCGTAGCACAGGTTTTCGGCAAGTAATTTTGCCTTGAAACGGGTGTAGGTCGGGTAGAGTTTATCCCACACGTTCAAAAATTCCTGTTGCTCCCGGCTGTATTTTTCCGAGTTGAAGCTTCGCCAGAAACTTTGAATAAATTCCACCTGTTCCGGCGTAAGGTAGGGGAAAGTGGATTCAATTTCCTGCAATGCCGTGATGTTGGAAAAGAGGTCTTTCGCGTCCACGAGATATTTGTCAATATCGTCAAAATCGCCCAGTAACATGTTGCCCCAAAAATAGAAATCGTCGAAGCGTTCGGTCGTCCCGGCGTACTCTTGATAGGTTTTGTAAAGTTTGATGATAAGGGTTAGCTCTTCGGCTTTTTTCAGCCCGGTCTGGCGTTCGATGAATTCGCTCAAGGTCAGTATCTCCGGCATCCACACGGGACGATCAATCAATTGTGCCAGCTCTTGTGCCAGAAATAATCCGGCCCGTTTGTTGGGGAAGAGAATGGTCAGGTTGTCAAAATGATAACCGTATTTCTGAATCAGATCTTTTGCCAGGAGATGGAGAAACGAATTCATATTTTATTACTATTTTTGTTTCGGAACAAATTTACAATTTAATCATTAGATTCTATATAGATTTATGCTGAAAGAACTGTTATTAAAAAATAGGAGCTACCGTCGTTTTGTTCAGGATGTTCGTATCACGCGGGAGGAGTTGACGGAATGGGTCGGGCTGACCCGTTATTGTGCATCGGGAAGAAATGCGCAGGCGTTGAAGTATAAGGTCGTGGCGGATGCAGGTTTGTGTGACAAGGTGTTTCCAAACTTGGCTTGGGCAGGTTATTTGAAGGATTGGGACGGTCCGGAAGAGGGAGAACGCCCGGCAGCTTATCTGATCCAATTGTTGGATACTTCTATCGTGGAGAACTGTTTGTGTGATGACGGGATTCAGGCGCAAACGATATTGTTGGGAGCCGTGGAGAAGGGGTATGGCGGTTGTATTATCAAGGCTTTCAAGAACGAGTCTTTGCGGGAGGTGTTGCAATTACCGGAGCATTTGAAGATTATGTATGTTATCGCTTTGGGCAAACCGAAGGAAACGGTGGTGCTGGAAGAGATGAGGGACGGGGATTACAAGTATTGGCGGGAGGCGGACGGATCGCATCATGTGCCGAAGCGGGCTTTAGATGAGTTGGTGATTTTGTGATAATTGGAGGTTTGATTCTAAATTCTGGATTTTAGAAATGAAATTACTTTGTGCGGAGTATAATGAGGCGGGAGAGGTGGCTTATAATGTTATCGGTGACAATGCCCTTTTGCGAAATAATGATGATTTCTATATTCCGGCTTTTGCCACGGAGTTGAGTTGTGTACCACAGGTTGTATTACGGATCGGGAAGATCGGGAAGCACGTGGCCGAGCGTTTTGCCGGACGGTATTATGAAGAGGTGGGGGTAGGCATCCGTTTTTACGCGGACAATTTGGAACGGGAATTGCTGGCAGCTTCTTTATCTCCCGCGGCCGCGATGGCTTTTGATTCTTCGGCAGCCCTTTCACCGATGAAGTCGTTGACGGGTGTTTCGCCGGAAAATATGATTTTTTCGTTTGAATTGAACGGGAAGAATGTTTTCACGCGTGAAGTGGGTGAATTGGCGCGGAGACCGGAGGAGACGCTTGCCGCGATGTCTGAGTATTATATGTTGAAGATCGGAGATTTCCTGTTTTGCGGGGGAACTTTCCGGCAGAGAGATTTGTCTATCGGGGATCACCTTCGGGTTCTCTTGGATGGGGAGTGTTTACTGGACTTTCAGATAAAGTAATAAAGGGACTGTCTAACAAGTCTTATTCCTATCAACAAGCTACCCTCTCCAACTTCCCCTTATACAGGGGAGGGTTGATTACCAAGCGGTTTCCCCTCCTGTGCAAGGAGGGGTTAGGGGTGGTAGTCATTAAAAGTCTGACTTGTTGACACTCCCGATTTTTTATTTTATTTGCAGTACAAGAAACGTTTGATCTTGTGAGTGGGGGTCTTTTCAAAAGGTTCGTGTTGTACGAGTACAAGTTGTAGTTTTGAGAAGTTATTCACCCGGGCGTTCACGTAATCCCGTAGTTCTTGTTTTTGTTCTTCGATGTAATCGTTGATTTTTTCCTTGTAGTTTCCGGCTTGGTCTTTCAGTCTTTGGTATTGTTTTTCAAGTTCTTCCATGTTGAAATGAACCATGGCAACCAGTTTTCCGCTATTTTCCACTACCAAGGATTCGTTCACAAAGCGGAAGTTATTAATGATGGATTCAATCTCTTCCGGGTAGATGTTTTCTCCGGATGCACCGAGGATCATGGTTTTGATTCTTCCGCGGATGGCTAACCTGTTCTTCTTGTCGAAAGAACCCAAGTCGCCGGTTTTGAACCAACCGTCTTCCGTGAAGGTTTCCGCGGTGAGTTCCGGACGTTTGTAGTATCCTTTCATCACGTTGGGACCTTTGATCCAGATTTCTCCTTGTCCGCTATTGTCGGGATCATTGATTTTAATTTGCACACCTTCCATGACAGGGCCTACTCCTTGAAGGAATGTCTGTGACGGGTTGGAACCCGCGGCCATGGGAGCTGTTTCCGTGAGTCCGTAACCGATGGCATAAGGGAATTTGGCTTCCCGCAGGAATTGTTCTACGGTACCATCCAGTTTGGATCCACCGATCCCGAAGAATTTTAATTCACCACCGAAGGTTTCCATCAGTTTCTTGCCGGCCAATCGGTTGAATAGTTTACGGGCCGGGGCGAATTGATAGAGTTTACTCATCCATTTCGAACCGGTGAATTTAGGTAACACTTGCGATTTGTAGATTTTCTCGATGATCAAAGGCACGGATAAAACTACTGTAGGACGGATTTTCTGCATGGCCGGAACAAGTAGTTTCGGCGTCGGCACCCGATCCAGGTAATATACCTGTGCTCCGTACATCAAGGGTAACAATAGTCCCAGCGTATTTTCGTAAGTATGTGCCATCGGTAGAATACTCAGGAAACGGTAGGTTTCGTCCACGGGCTGGATGGTGTGGCACTGGCGTGCATCCCATACCAGATTTTTGTGTGTTAAGACCACTCCTTTTGAGAATCCTGTGGTACCGGAAGTATAAATGATTGATGCAATGTCCTCTTCTTCAATCGAAACTTCGGGGAGAGGGGTTGTGTTGTTCAAACTAATATCCGGGACCAATTTATCCAATTCTTCCGGTTGGTAGCATCCTTCTGGGATCGTTGAGAAGTTGTTGATCAAGATTTTATGCTTAAGGAACGGTGTTTTTACTCCTTCCAGACATTTTGCCAGTAAGCGAGAAACGAAGATCACTTTAACCTCTGCATGTTCCAGTATATTTTGGAGTTCTGTAGAACAGAATCCCGGTAGGACAGGTACGGCAATAGCTCCAATGTTTGCGATGGCAAATTGGGTGATTCCCCAGTTTGGCATGTTGGCACTTAAGATGGCTACTTTGTCTCCTTTCTTTACCCCTAGATGCAGTAAATGGTTGGCAATAGACACAACTTCGTTATATAAATCTTGGTAAGTTTTTTTTCCGCTTGCGACAAAATTTAAAGATAAATTTTTTGAAAACTTGGAACAGCTATTTTTCAAGAGTTCCGGTAACGTCAATTTCTTTAAAGTCATGTTTTAATAATATGAATTTTCCCTACAAAGATAATACAGAAAACGATACGATGTGGTTAAAATATTAAAAAATAGAGTAAATGGCTGGAAAGTGAAGGGGAAATTGAAACTATCGCGGGGGTTTTACGTACCGGCAACGCTTGATTTGTCGGGGGATTTCGGCTTTTTTATTTTTTTTCTGAACTACCTCCCCGAACTCCCCCTCCCCTTACACAGGAGGGGGAACCGTTGGGTAATTGCCCCTCTCCTGTGTAAGGAGGAGTTGGAGGGGGTAGTTTGTTATTTTGTAGGAATTGCAGCTAAAGTAGCTTTCAAGAATTCCCAGAATTTATTTACGGATTCGATGTTCACTTTCTCGTCCGGAGAGTGAGGAGAACTGATGGTCGGTCCGAAGGATATCATGTCCCAATGGGGGTAAGCAGATCCCAGGATACCGCATTCCAATCCGGCATGGATGGCCATGATGGCCGGTTTTTTGCCGTACAGTTTCATGTAAACTTCTTCCATTTCTTTGCGGATGGCTGAGTCCGGGTTCGGTTTCCAGCCCGGGTATTCTCCGGTGAAGTTGATTTTGTTGGCTTCAGCTAGTTCAAAAACGGATTGTACGACTTGTGCCAAAGACATTTTAGCTGTTTCAACGGAAGAACGCATTAACATGTATATTTCGATCTTTCCGTCACCACCTTTCACGATGGCCAGGTTGTTGGAGGTTTCAACCGTGTCAGGCATGGAATCGATCATTCTCATGGCACCGTTCGGGCAAGCTTTGATGGCGTTGATCAGGTTATATTGTACTTTTACCGGCATCACGTTTTGCGGCAGGGCGGTTTCTTCGGCAAAGAGAGTAAGGGTGGGTTCTTTAGCACTTAATTCTGCTTTGAAGATTTCCTCGTATTCTTTTACTTTAGCCAAGAATTTGTCTGCATTGGCAGCCGGAACCGTCACGATGCCGAAAGCTTCACGCGGGATGGCATTTCTCATGTTTCCACCGGATACGGAAGAAAGGCGAAGATCCAGCTCTTTGCTGACGGCTTTCAAGAAACGGAAATATAATTTGTTGGCATTTCCTCTACCCAAGTTGATGTCCATTCCGGAGTGACCACCCTTTAAGCCTTTCAGTGATAATTGGAATGCTTTGTGTCCCGCGGGAACTGCTTCGGGAGTATAGTCGAATACGATCTCTCCGTCGATACCGCCGGCACAACCGACATACAATTCACCTTCTGTTTCAGAGTCAAGATTCAACAAGATGTCTCCTTTTAACCAGTTGTGGCGGATACCGTTTGCTCCGTCCATTCCGGTTTCTTCGGTAGCCGTGATCAACACTTCAACCGGACCGTGAGGAATGTCCTTTGATAATAAGATAGCCATTCCGGTGGCAACGCCGATACCGTTGTCTGCTCCGAGGGTGGTGCCGTCTGCGGTTACCCATTCCCCGTCGACATAGGCAGAAATCGGGTCTTTGGTGAAATCATGTTGTTTGTCTTCATTTTTTTGAGGAACCATGTCTAGGTGACCTTGTAGGATAACTCCCTTGCGGTTTTCCATTCCCGGGGTTGCCGGTTTGCTCAATAATATGTTGTTAGCCTCGTCCATTTCAGCATGGATTCCGTTTTCTTTTGCCCAATTCATAACAAATTCTCTGGCTTTTTCTTCATGGTTTGACGGACGCGGAACTTGAGTTAGTTTATAAAAGTTTTCCCAAATAGCCTTGGGCTCTAACGTGCAGATACATTTATTCATAACGTTTTTGTTTTAAAATTTATGATTTAAGATTTCAGCTGGATTATCACGGGGATAATTGCACCGAGATCATGTTTATTTCTATCGTTTGCAAGATATAAAAAAAACAGATAAGTTGTGATTCAATCACAACTTATCTGTTTTTTTTGTTTCAAGTTGGCAGGTTACAAGTTACAGGTTCTTGATTTACAAATATTGGTGCGAAACCTGTAGCCTGTAACCTGAATTAACTTTTGAATTTTTATTTCAAGTGCTGATTCAAATAGTTCACAAATTTAGTGTACAGTTGTAATCGCGTGTAACCGCCATATATGCTATGGTTCCGGTTGGTGTAAATTTGCATGTCGAATTGTTTGTTCGCTTGTACGAGAGCCTCGGATAGTTCGTAGGTGTTTTGCACGTGTACGTTATCATCCGCGGTTCCGTGGCATAACAGTAAATTCCCTTTTAAGTGTTTTACCCAGTTAATCGGGGAGTTGTCGTTGTAGCCGGAAGGATTGTCCTGCGGACGTCTCATGAAGCGTTCCGTGTAGATGGAGTCGTAGAAGCCCCAGTGAGTAACGGGAGCGACCGCGATAGCCGTGGAGAACACGTCATTCCCTTTCATCAGGCAGAGTGATGACATGAATCCGCCAAAACTCCATCCCCAGATGCCTACTTTTTTAGCGTCGATGTAAGATTGTCCGGCAAGCCATTTGGCCGCGGCGATCATGTCGTCACTCTCGATTTTACCGAGTTGCATGTAGGTGCATTTCCGGAATTCTTCTCCTCTGGCAGCCGTTCCGCGGGGGTCGATACAAGCCACGATGTAACCTTCTTGTGCGAGGTATTGTGTCCAGTCCATACCCCAGCTATTGCTTACTTGCTGAGAGTTCGGACCACTGTATTGGACGATTAGTAGCGGGTAAGATTTTGACGCGTCAAAGTTCACCGGTTTCATGAGCCACGCGTTCAACAGGGTGGTTCCGTCAGCTGCCGGGATCTGGATGAATTCTTTTTTGGCAACAGCGTAATCTTCCAGTTTTGCTTTCAACGCGGCATTGTCTTCCAGCGTGCGGACGGCTTTCCCGTTTGCCGCGTACAGGGTGTACACGTGTGGCATATCCGCGTTGGATACTATATTAATATAGTATTTGAATGATTTGCTGAATTCTGCTTCATTCCATCCTTTGGTCGGGGTGAGTTTTTTCTTTTTGCCCTTCAGGTCGATGGAGTAGATGTATTTTTCCAGGGGTGATTCTTCGTGAGAGGCATAGTAGTAAAGTTTTTTTACCGGATCGTACCCGTAGAAGTCGACCACGTCGTATTTCCCGGACGTGATCGGCTGGATTTCTTTCCCGCTCATGGCATACAGGTAGAGGTGGGAATAACCACTTTTTTCGCTGCTCATGATGAAGTGTTGCCCGTCTTCCATGAAGATCAAGTTGTCCAAGTTGCTTTCCGCGATATAATATTTGTTTTCTTCCCGGTAAAGTACGGTTGTACTTCCCACGCGGGCATTGGCCAATAGGATTTCCAGGTGATTTTGGAAACGGTTCAGTTTCATGATGGCTAATCTCTTCGGGTCTTTTGTCCATTTGATGCGGGGGATGTAAATATCGGTTTCTTCACCAATGTTCATAGGGGTAGTCATGCGATCTTTAATGTCATAAACGTGAACGCTCACGATGGAATTGGTTTCCCCGGCTTTCGGGTATTTATAAGAGTAGTTTGAAGGATAAAGAGCGTTTTGTTCGTATGCCGGATATTGCCCTTTGAACATATTCATGTGGTAAGTTTTCACGGCCGATTCATCGAATTTAATGAACGCGATAGCTGACCCGTCGGGGGCCCACTCGAATGCTTTGTTGAATCCGAATTCTTCTTCATATACCCAGTCAGGGGCTCCGTTGATGATTTCGTTAAATTTCCCGTCAAAGGTGATCTGTATCTCGGAGCCGAAGCGTAGGTCAGCGATAAAGATATTGTTGTCTCTCACGAATGCGACTTTCGTTCCGTTGGGAGAGAAGGTTGCCAGACGTTGAGAACCACCTTCCGATAGAGGTTTCAATTCTTTGTTTTTTAAATCAAACACGAAATAATCTGCCGTGAATGAGCGACGATAGATGGGATTTATATTCGTGCAGATCAAAATCCGGTCTTCTTCCGGGCTGAATTCATAATTTTGGATGACCTGGACCGCTTTGTACTTGGGATCGTTTAAGTCTAGTAGCGTGCTGACGGCTTTCCCGGTCTTGTAGCTGTACATGACCAATTTTTTACCATTGTTTTCCAACACGGTATAGTGTTCCCCGTCATTTAACGAGCGGAGGCCTGAAACACCATGTGTCCTGAACGTGTAGGTCAAGTTAAAATCTTCCAGAGTGAATTTTTTGCTCTTGTTTTGAGCGTTTACGGGTAGAGCAAACCCCACGATAAACATACATACAATTAACTTGTAAAACATCCTCATGACAATTATTTTTTGTTTTTTTAATTTGGACCAAAGATATAAATAATTTTAGATTTATGATTTTAGATTTAATTATTCCTATCTTTGTACGCTCAAAATCATGATTAGATGAAATATACCCTTTTAGCGAAAGACAAGAATAGTGATGCACGGTGTGGTGTGTTAACCACGGATCATGGGAATATTGAAACTCCGATCTTTATGCCGGTGGGTACGGTGGGAACCGTGAAAGCCGTACACGCGAGAGAGTTGAAGGAAGATATTAAGGCCCAGATTATTTTGGGTAACACGTATCATTTGTATTTGCGACCGGGTACGGAGGTGTTGGAAGAAGCAGGAGGGTTACATAAATTTAATTCATGGGATCGTCCGATCCTCACGGATAGTGGTGGTTTTCAGGTTTTTTCTTTGGGTGATTGCCGGAAGATTACGGAAGAGGGCGTCGTGTTTCGCTCTCATATAGACGGTTCTAAGCATCTGTTCACGCCGGAGAATGTGATGGATATTCAGCGTAAGATAGGGGCTGACATTATCATGGCGTTTGATGAGTGTCCTCCGGGACAGAGTGAGTACGGTTACGCGAAGAATTCTTTGGAGTTGACGCAGCGTTGGTTGGAACGATGCGTGAAACGATTGGATGCCACGGAGCCATTGTACGGTTATCACCAGTCATTGTTCCCGATCGTGCAAGGATGTACTTTCCGAGATTTACGTGAAAAGGCGGCGGAACACGCTGTCGCTCTTGACCGGGAGGGATACGCTATCGGGGGATTGGCCGTTGGGGAGGAGGCCGATGTGATGTATGAAATGATTCAAGTGGTGAACCGGATTTTACCGCAGGATAAGCCCCGTTACCTGATGGGGGTCGGGACCCCGGAAAATATTTTGGAAGCTATTTCTTTGGGCGTGGATATGTTCGATTGCGTGATGCCAACCCGAAACGGGAGAAATGGTATGTTGTTTACCACGGAGGGCGTGATTAATATAAAGAACAAGAAATGGGAAAAGGATTTCAGTCGTATTGACCCGGCCGTCTTGAGTTTTGTTGACAGCGATTATTCGAAAGCGTATTTACGTCATTTAATCAAGGCGGATGAAATTTTAGGGCTACAAATTTGCTCGATCCATAATTTGTCGTTTTATTTGTGGTTAGTACGTGAAGCTCGCAAACACATATTAGAAGGAGATTTCGTGACATGGAAAGAGAGCACGATAAAAAAAGTTACACGAAGATTATAGTGCTGAGAAGCAACTAACATAAAATGAAAAAATTAGATTTATATATTATCCGGAAGTTCCTAGGTACCTTTTTCTTTTCGATGGTACTGATCTTGAGTATTGTCGTGGTTTTTGACCTTTCGGAAAGACTGGAAAAATTTATTGAAAACGAGGCACCCGTGAAGGAAATCATATTTGATTATTATCTGAATTTCGTGCCTTATTTCGCGAACGTGTTTTCCTCGTTGTTCACCTTTATTTCGGTTATTTTCTTTACTTCTAAGATGGCTTATAATAGCGAGATTATTGCTATTTTAAGTACGGGTATCAGTTTCCGGAGGATGGTTCGCCCTTACATGATTTCGGCCGGAGTGATTGCTTGTCTGTCGCTCCTTTTAAGTGCTTTTATTATTCCGAATGCCAACAAGAAGCGTATCGCGTTCTCGGAGCAATATATCTGGAAAAAGTATAGTAACAAGGAAGAGAATATTCACCGGCAGATTGCACCCGGTGTCTTTATTTATATGTCGAGTTTTAATGTCTATTCCAGCCGGGGGAATGATTTCACTTACGAGGTATTTCGGGAAGACACGTTGGTTAGCAAGTTGACGGCAAAATCGATTTCATGGAATAAAGAGCTTGAGAAATGGCGGATCAATAACTGGACGTTGCGGGAATTTGACGGGATCAAGGAGACTTACACTACCGGGCAAACGATTGATACGGTATTGAGTTTCAGTGCGGCTGAATTTTCAGAGGATCCCAAGAAGATCAAGGAACGATTGACATTGCCGGAGTTGGATGAATACATTGCCCGGCAAAAATTGCGGGGAAGCAGTAACGTGGTCGAGTTTCAGATCGAGAAGTACAAGATGTTTTCGGGGGCTTTCGCGACATTTATATTAACGTTAATCGGGGTATGTATTGCTTCTCGTAAAATTCGGGGAGGGATGGGATTCCATTTGGGATTGGGGTTGTTAATTAGCTTTTCGTACATATTATTTATGCAATTTTCCACGGTTTTCGCAACCAATGGAGGTATGAGTCCGTTATTAGCGGTATGGATACCGAATATGTTGTTCGCTGTGGTGGCCTTATTTGTATACCGGGCGGCACCGAAGTAATAGAAAGTTGAAAAATGTAGAATTGAAAATGGATAATTAAGAAGGTATGAAAATGAGTGCATATCTTCAAGCAATAGAGTAGGCCGTGATGGCTGTAAGCAAGAATCATAAATTTAAAATTAAAAATTTATACGTAAGTATATGAATAGGGAGACTAAAAGACCTAGAATTACAAGACCGATCGAGCATCGTGATGAGAATCGTCGGGGTAGAACATCGCGTTTCGAAAACCGTGAAGGTGGAGAAAGCGAAACAAGAAGACCTAATCGTTTTAACACGGACAGGCCTAGACGGGAACAAGGATACGGGTATATCCGTGATTTGAACAAAGAACGTGAAAGAGAGCGTAACGGAGGTGCGGGAGATCGGGAGATCGGGAATCGTTATTACCGGGATGCCGATAGAAACCGGGAAAGGGGGGATCGGGACAATAATCGTTACGAGAACCGGGATAATAGAAGATCATACGAGAGAGATTCCAGAGATAACAATCGTTTCTCCGACCGGGGTGATCGTCGGGAAAGACGTCCTCAAGATCGGAATGATAATACAGAAAGAAGAGATAATCGTTATCAAAACAGGGATCGCAATGATCGGCGTGATGAAGGACGTCGGGAAAGAGGTGCCCGCGATGAAGGTTTTCGTAGAGAGGGTTATCGGGGAGAACGTCGGGATCGCAGAGAGGAAAATGATCGTCGGGATCGTAATTCTGATCGTCCGGTAAGAAAAGTGATTGCTCGTCGGAAAGATGAAGATAACGCCCCGAAAAGCGTGTACAGCAAGAAAAAACAAATTGAATATCGCAAGAAAAACGAGGGGGAGGAGACGGAATTGCGATTGAACCGTTATATCGCTAAAGGCGGTGTGTGCTCCCGTCGCGATGCTGATGTATTGATCGCTGCCGGTCGGGTGAAAGTAAACGGGGAAGTCGTACAACAGGTTGGGGTAAAAGTGAAACGCACGGATAAAGTGGAGGTGGATGATCAAATGATTACTCCCGAGCGGAAAGTATATTTGGTGTTGAATAAGCCGAAAGATTACGTGACGACGGTGGAAGATCCTTTGGAGCGTAAAACCGTGATGAGTTTGATCGAGGGAGCTTGTAAAGAGCGCGTGTACCCGATCGGGCGACTTGACCGTCAGACCACGGGAGTGTTGCTTTTCACGAATGACGGTGATTTGGCAAAAAAATTGACACACCCGAAGTATAACCAGAAAAAGATATACCACGTGTTCTTGGACAAGGTTGTTCAAACGGGTGACTTGGAGGCTATTCGTAAGGGAATCGAGTTGGAGGATGGTTTTATCCAGGCGGATGACGTGAGAGTGGCTGAAGATGATCGTACGCAGGTAGGGATTGAAATTCACTCCGGTAGAAATCGTATTGTCCGGAGAATTTTTGAGCATTTGGGTTACCAGATCCTTCGCTTGGACCGCGTCTTTTTTGCCGGGATTACAAAGAAAAATTTGCCTAGAGGGCATTGGCGATTCTTGACGGAAGAAGAGGTTAATATTTTGAAGACCTACTAAAATTTTTTTTTAATATAATTACTATTACCTTTGCGGATGTCCACCTTTTAGGAGGTTTGTTCCGTAAAGGTTTTATTTTTATATTAGAAAATTATGGTTGCACTTATTACAAATGGATTGAATAGGATGAGAACGTTGCGCTCATTCTCGTACACGCCACGTTGGATTGTATTTTTGATCGACGTGGCTCTTGCCATTATGGCAGTAAGCATTGCTTATCTGATTTGGGTCAATTTCCAGATCGACCGGATGAGGTTGGATTTCGTCTTGACCGGAGCCCTTGTTATTGTCGGCGTTCGGGTGATCAGTTTTCTCTTGGGACATACTTATTCCGGAATAGTACGTTTCACGGGAACGGAGGATGCATTGCGCATCTATTACGTGCTGACGGCAGGGGAGATCGTCCTTCTTCTGGCGAGTGGCGTGTTTTTCCTGTTGTATGGTTATCTTTTTATCCCGGTTTCGGTTTTACTTACGGAGTACATTCTTTTGACCAGTTTGATGGTTATGAGTCGGGTGATCGTGAAAAAAGTTTTCGCACAATATATCGGTGCCGAGCGTACCAAAAAGAACGTGATTATATGTGGTAGTGATGAATACGGAATCATGGCCAAGCATGCTATGGATAACGTGGAGGATGCCACGTATAATATTCTTGCATTTGTTGATGTGAATGACCGGAAGGCGGGAAAAATTATCGAGGGGGTCAAGATTTATAAGATGTCGTCTTTACCCGATTTGTTGAAACGTAACCGGGTGGATAAGGTGGTTATTGCTAAAAAGATGATTTCTCCTGATAAAAAGCGGGAAATTGTCGAGATTTGTTTGGCTGCCGATGTGAATGTGCTTGAGGTTCCTCGTTTCGAAAGTTGGATTAACGGGGAGTTGAGTATACGACATATCCGGAATATCAAGATCGAAGATTTGCTGGAGAGGGACGTGATTCACATGGAGGAGACCAATCTCCGAAAACAGTTGTTGAACAAAGTGGTACTAGTGACCGGGGCTGCCGGTTCGATCGGGAGTGAAATCGTGCGGCAGTTGACGCATTTTAATCCATCCCTGATTGTTTTATTTGATCAGGCCGAGTCGCCACTTTATGATATTGAGTTGGAGTTGAAAGAGGAGTGTGGTTTCACGGATTACAAAGTCGAGATCGGGGATGTGCGTGATGTAGACCGGGTGGAAGGACTTTTTAAAACTTATCACCCAAATATCGTGTATCACGCGGCGGCTTACAAGCACGTGCCTATGATGGAAAAACACCCGATTGAAGGCGTGAAAACGAATATTTTCGGAACGAAAAATGTTGCTGATTGTGCTGTAAAATATGATTGCCAGCGTTTTGTGATGATCTCCACCGATAAGGCCGTGAACCCGACAAACGTTATGGGGGCAAGTAAACGTATCGCGGAAATCTACACGCAATCATTGAATCATATTACGAATACTCGTTTTATTACCACTCGTTTTGGTAACGTGTTGGGTTCGAATGGTTCCGTGATTCCTCGTTTCAAGAAACAGATCGAAGCGGGTGGTCCGATAACGGTTACTCACCCGGAGATCACCCGTTTTTTCATGACGATTCCCGAAGCCTGTCAACTTGTTTTGCAGGCCGGGGCCTTGGGGCATGGCGGTGAAATATTTGTGTTTGATATGGGGAAGAGCGTTAAGATTGTCGATCTGGCTCGCAAGATGATTAAACTTTCCGGTTATGAGGTAGGGAAAGATATTCATATTGTTTTTACCGGTTTGAGGCCGGGAGAGAAATTGTACGAAGAGGTGCTTAACGTGAAGGAGAAGACCTTGCCGACCGTGCATGAACGAATAAAGATTGCTAAGGTACGTGAGTATAATTATGGTGAAGTTACAGATGCGATGAAGGCTCTTGATATAGCTTTACAGACAAAAGATAATTTTGCCGTGGTGAAACAAATGAAATGTATCGTTCCTGAGTTTAAATCAAAAAATTCAATCTATGAATCTATCGATTTCCAAATGGAAGAGGAAGGGGTAGAGCATCATATGGAGGAGGTTTTAAATAAAATTCAGGTGACCGAAAACTTAGAAGTCAGAGAGTAATGGAGAAGACGAATTGGTATGCAGTTTTCACTGCTTTTCGGACGGAAAAACGTGTGAAGGAGCGTTTGGAGCAAGCGGGAATCGAAAATTATTTACCTGTACGGGAGGTGGAATTCGAGAGAGACGGGCAGGTGAGGAGATTGGAAATTCCTGTGATTTCAGGGTGTATTTTTGTGCATGTTCCTGAAATGAGTTTACCATCCGTGTTATCAATTTTGGGTGTGATCGCGTTGTTGAGGAAAGAACGGGGGCCGATCGTGATTTCGGACAAGCAGTTGGATAGTTTGCGGATGTTGTGTGAACATGCCGAGACGCTTGAAGTTGTAAATGAGGGATTACCGGGAGAATCTGTTATAGGATTGTTGCTACCGAAAAAGTAGATACTGAATGGTAGAAAAAGATTGAAAAGTGTATTTTTAACACGACTTATTCATTGGAAAAGTGTATATTTGTACTTATGTAAACCAAGGAAAAGTGTATTATGTTATACCGGAAAATCGGAGACTATATTGAAAAATATTTGCAATCAGGTTCTAATAAAGTGCTGATTGTAGATGGTGCACGTCAAATAGGAAAATCCTATATTATTCGCTATGTCGGACAAAAATTGTTTCAGAATTACATAGAGGTTAATATGGAAGCGGACAAACTGGGGGATCGGATTTTTGCGGAAGCCAAGACGGTAAATGACTTTTATCTAGCATTAAGTGTCGTGGCGGGAGATAGGATGAAAGGAAAGGAAAACACGCTTGTCTTTATTGATGAGATTCAAGCTTATGATCACTTGCTCACGTTACTGAAATTTCTGAAAGAGGATAATAGATTTACTTATATTGCTAGCGGTTCCTTGTTGGGGGTGATGTTGAAAACCACCTCTTCAATTCCTTTAGGAAGTATAGAAATCAAGCACATGTATCCGATGGATTTCGAGGAATTTTTGATAGCCAATGGTATCGGAGAGTTTGTTATGCAAACCATGCGAATGCATTTTGAGAAACGGCAATCCTTGCCTGATGCTCTTCACGCTAAAATATTGGATTTATTCAAAAAGTATTTGATCGTGGGAGGATTGCCTGATGCGGTGAATACGTTCGTGGAACAGCGTAACGTGATGGCTATTCGTAAGATCCAAGAAGATATTCATGCCCTATACGCCCTTGATGCTTCAAAATACGAGAAGGAACATGCCAGATTGAAAATACAGCGTATCTATAACCTTATACCGTCAAATCTTGAAAACAGGAAAAAGCGGATAATAGCAAAAAGCATTGAGGATAAGAAAGGTAAACGAATGACGGATTATGAAGATGAATTTGATTACCTTATTTCGGCAGGAGTGGCTTTGGAGGTGAGAGCTATCAGGGTTCCGAGTTATCCGTTGATGGAGAATTGTGGAAAGAATTTACTCAAACTTTACTTGAACGATGTAGGTTTGTTGACAGGTTTGTTTTTTAAAAATAATATTCAAGCCATCCTGCAGGATGTGCGAAGTATCAATTTGGGGTCGGTGTACGAGACTGTGGTGGCGCAAGAGTTGCGTGCTCATGGATTTAATCTCTATTACTACGATAACAAAAATAATGGTGAAGTGGATTACTTGATAGATGATGCCGATCAACTTACCGTTTTGCCGTTGGAAATAAAATCCGGGAAGGATTATGCCATTCACAGTGCGCTTAATAAATTGTTGAAAATAAAGGAATACAATATACACCAAGGCTTTGTATTGTCCAACGAGCAAAAGGTTTATCAAGAAAATGGTATTACCTATCTTCCTATTTATGATATCATGTTTTTTGAACCGGGAACAAAAGTCGTGGGTGGGCTATGATATACCGATAGTTCTTTATTTGGGTTAAGTTTGGGTTACACTACATTTTCTGGGCTGTAATTTTGTTTGGTTGGGGTAAAAGTCCTGTTAGATAAATTATTTGTCTGTCACTTGATTCTCCCGACTTTGTTTGAGGGAGTATATGTGGAAAATAATATGTATTTTCTTTTTTTAGTTGATTAAGATTAGGTGTTATTGCCTTTCCGTTGAAATAAAGATCATTAGCATATGACAAAAACGATTCGACAATAATAATGATTATATTATTTGATGAATTTATAGGTCGTATATTTGAAGATTGGGCGAAAAATAATGGTTCAAATTTTTGATCTTCTTCTGAAAATTGTTTTGTTGTGTCAATCGTCTTTATTTCCATGATGAAATGATATGTTATCCCGTTCCGGAAAGTTGATTCTGTTGGAGAATACATGTATGGGGAGATAAATTTGTCTTTTAATGGAAAGTATTTTTAAGTTTTTTAGGTTTAGCCATACTATTAACAGGACTCTTCTTTTGTTCTACCTTCCTAAAATCTTATACATTAAAAGACAA
>ENA-UEQW01000481-UEQW01000481.1-human-gut-metagenome-genome-assembly--contig:-NODE-481-length-37836-cov-31.208056_pt1 | contig 37836 bp, 25 predicted proteins | sample MGYA00242947_ERZ507947 | MGnify/ENA primary metagenome ERZ507947 (study PRJEB26167, sample SAMN06115421) | human gut metagenome | host: Homo sapiens | place: China:Guizhou | collected 2015-03-17... | reverse complement strand
GCCCGGTCGGTCCGGATTCCGGAAAAGCCGGCCAGATCGAATCCCTGACCCCGCGCGTCGAGCCGCGGATCGACCTGGAACAGAATCTCTTCCGTTCCGAAAAGTTTCCCGGTTGCGGCAACGGTGCCGAGAAGAAAAAGAAGGATCGTTTTCCGGATCATGTTTTTCTGCACGTTTCTCTCCTTGCCTGAGCCGTTCACGCTCGTTTTGACCTCTTTTTGTGACGATTTTATTATGATGTAAAAACGGCGCAAAAACAAATTATTTCAATGCAAAACAGTGCAAAAAATACGGCAAAAAATGCAAATCCGAAAAGATGCCGGCGGAGAGTGACAGGAAAGCGGAAATCATCGCGGCAATCCGCCGGAGACGGTTCCGGCGGGTTGTCGGGGGAGGGGAACTGGGGGAAACTGGTAAGACCGCTATGGGGTCCAGGGAAAGCTCCGGCATGCGGCCACCCGGAGCTTTTCAAAACAGCTCTCAGTTGCCGCTCTTTTCTTTGATCTCTTCGATCTTCTGGCGGTCCATCAGGGAGATGTTCCCTTCGACGCGGCCGTCGTCGAGCGGATTATCCACCCGCGCGGCAAGGTCGATGAAGAGGCGGCGCAGGTCGACGCAGCCGCCGATCAGCATCCACACGGTCGAGATGATGCCGATGATGCAGGCCGCGATGATGCTGCCGAAGTAGAAGTAGGTGCTCCACCACTCTTCCGGCCAGGGGGAGACGGCGTTCCAGATCACCACCACCACGAACATGAACAGCAGCTGGTAGACGAAGCTGTAGAAGAAGACCGACCAGGCGATGATCTTGTCGCCGCGGGTGTATTCCGGGGTGATGTTGATCAGTTTGCTGAAGAGATTTCGCCAGGTCCAGGCCGAGTGGATCCGCTTTTCCCCGTCGATGCTGTAGATGCCGCGGTGGAGCATCTGATCGAGGTTGTAGGGTTTCCGGAAGGTGATCAGCGAGACGATCACGTAGCAGAGGATTCCGGTCATCATGGCGATGAAGAAGATCTCCATGGAGTTGATCGGAAACTTGAGCGGATCCATCTTCCAGACAATGTAGGGGGCGAAGGGCGAGCTGATCGTCTGAAGCATGTAATCGATCGATTCGCAGTAGCCGAGCCGGTCCAGCCACGGGTAGATGCGTTCCGCCCAGTTCTGCTGCATGATGATGCCGCCGACCGAAACCGCCGCGCCGCCGAACAGCGAGGCGAACGCGCCCGCGGTCGTACCGAACCGGCTGTAGAGACCGCCGATCATCACCGGTCCGGCGCCGCCGCACCAGATGCTGGTCATGATCGTGAGGAACATGTTGATATAGTCCATCTGGGCGAGAAAGATCGAGCCGCAGAGGAAGAAGATCGACACCCCCAGCGAGAGAAACCGCAGATACCAGAGGTGTTCATTCGGGGTGAGCGGTTTTTTCTTGAGCGGCATGATGATATCCTGCACGATGGTGGAGGCGGCGTTGAAGATGCGCGAATCGTCGGTCGAGAGCATCAGCATGACCATCAGCAGGGCGATCAGCCCGATCATGCAGCCCGGCAGAATGTTGCGCAGCACCACCGGCATCATCATCTGATAGTAGAGCGTGCGGAATCCCTGATAGGTCGCGTTGCCGTTCTCCTGGGCGGTCAGAATGTCGGCGGCCTTGCTGAGATAGCGGGTGTCGGGGGTGTCCGTGCGGGAGAATTTCTCTCCTTCCGCGAAGACGATCTCCGGCTGGGCGGCGAGGGTGGTCACCACCTGGTTGCGTACGACGTGGTCTTCGACGGTTTCGGCGGCGACCTCGGCGGCGAGTTCGTTGCGGATCGCCTTCGCCTGCGAGGCGAAATCCTTGTGGGCCATCAGCGTGATCATGCCGATGGCGATGATCATGCACATGAGGAAACCGAAGCCGTTCCGCCAGGAGCCGATGATGCCGGCCATCTTCTGTTCGTGTGGACTTTTTCCGCAGCTGCTGGTGTCGTTGCCGATCCAGCTGGCGCGGTTGAGGATGTTGTTGGTGACGGTGACGACCAGGGCGAAGAGGTTGAAGTCGCGGAGCTGATTGATGTCATATGGATTGAGGAAACTTTCTCCCTCGATGCGGTTGGCCATGATCGGAGCGATCTGCATGGACCAGGAGAATTCGCCGAGGATGAAGAAGACGAAGATCACGAAAATCGGATAGCTGATCAGCCCCTGGAAGCAGTCGGTGACGATCAGCGAAACCCGTCCGGCCGGCCAGATCACCACCATCGCGAGGATGAGACAGAGGATCAGCACCAGCACGAAGGAGGGGATGGTGATGCCGAACACGTTGACCGCGTGCGGCAGACCGAGAAAGTAGATGAAGAACCGGGCCGTGACGGCGGGGCCGATCGCGTTGGTGAGCATTTCGGCGATGGTCCGGAGCGAGGCGGCGAAGATGCGGAAGGGGCGGTTGTAGCGCAGTTCGAGGAACTGACCCATCGACATCGCCTTGGTTTCGCGGAAACGGTAGAGACAGTATCCGGTGAGCGAGGTGACCAGCGAGATGGGGATGATGATGTTGTTCCAGAAGTTGAGTGCGAAACCGCACTGATACTGCTGTTCGACCATGGCGATGATGGTGATGACGCCCAGCATTGACGAGAGGTCGCCGACCGAGATGACGTATCGCCCGGCGACGCGTCCGGCGGCGAGATAATCCGCCACACCCCGCACGTATTTTCTGGAATAGACGGCGAGCCCGAGGATGCCGATCAGCGGAATCAGCATGACGCACCAGTTGATGAAACTCATGATGACACTCCCTCTGAATATTTGAGTAAAACAGCTGGAAAACGGATATTTTCCGCACCGCAACTGCCCGCCGCGGTTGAAAGGAGCGGTTTGTTTGCCGCTGCGGCTTCTCGAATTGCTCTGGATGCGGGAACCTCCCGTTTTTGTTAAATATATCGATTTTTTATGCAAAATCAATAGAAGAAATGAATAATTTAAATAAATTATGCAAAAATTGCACAAGAATGGGCCTCTCTCTTGCCCGGCGGAACGAGTTTTTCAGGATGATTTTCTAATTTCGCGGGGAAAATGCGGATTGCTTTTTTACAGAGGAGGTGCTTTCTTATTAATGTTGCAGCTGGAAATGTGAATGAAAACTAATGCTGCCGGTCCAACAGGAATGGAAGAGTCATCATGAAATCGTTTTTTTCTGCAATGTCGCCCCGGCGGCGGCATCTGGTGCTGCTTGTCATCATCTATATCGGCTTCATCAGTCTCGGATTGCCCGACACCGTGCTCGGCGTCGCTTGGGATTCCATGCGCGAAGAGCTGGATCAGCCGGTCTATTTCGCGGGATTCCTGGCGACACTGCTGACGATCTGCTCGGCGGTGTCGGCCTTTTTCAGCGGCACGATTCTCCGGCGGATCGGAACCGGCCGGCTGCTGATGATCTGCGGCTTCGTCACCGGTTGTTCCCTGCTCGGATACGCCTTTTCCCCCGCGTTCTGGTGTCTGCTGCTCTTCGCCATTCCGCTCGGATTCGGGCAGGGGGCGGTCGATACCGGGATGAACTATTACGTCGCGCGTTACTACACCAGCCGGGATATGAGCTGGCTGCACTGCTGCTGGGGCATCGGCGCAAGTTGCGGACCGACGCTGATGACGTTGATCCTCGCCTCCGGCGGGAGCTGGCGCTGGGGCTACATTGCGGTCGGCTGCATTCAGCTGGCACTGGCGGTTCTGTTCCTGCTGACGCTGGGGCTGTGGAGTGAAAACGCCGGAGCGAAGGAGGAAAAGACGGAGTTCGCCGACGGCCATGTGCAGTACAGCGGGCGCTTCTGGTGCTGCCCGGCGATGATGTTTCTCTATTGCGGCATTGAGTTCTCCATGGGGCTGTGGGTCTATCAGTTCCTGAGCGGCTGCCGCGGCTTTTCGGCGGAGAGCGCGGGGTTTGCCGTCGCCGGATACTGGGGAATGCTGACCGCCGGCCGCTTTCTCATCGGGTGTGTCGCCAACCGGCTCGGCAACCGCCGGCAGATCCGTTTCAGCATGGTGCTCGGATTTGTCGGAGCGATGTTGCTGCTGATTCCCGGACCGGTGGTGCTGACGCTCGCCGCCGCCGGAGTGATCGGCTTTGCGTTCGCCTCGTTCTACCCGGCCATGATGCACGCCGCTCCGGAGCGGTTCGACCCGGCGACCGCCGCCACGGTGATCGGCTACCAGGGCGGCGCCGGGATGCTGGGGACGGCGGTGATTCCTGCCGCATTCGGGTATCTTGCTGCTCGAACGACGTTTGCGTTGCTTCCCTGGTTTGTCGCCGCGGTGACGGTGATCATTTTTCTGCTGCAGTGGCAGGTGGATGGCCGTCGGAAATAGCTGTCGAATTGCAGTAGATTTTCGCGTCACTCTCCCATATTTTTGAGAAAAAATAGAAAAATCTCATAAAAATTACAAAAAGGGATTGTTTTTTTGAAAAGACTGGGTAAATTTACTGATAGTGCGAATATTTTTACTGAAAAAGCCTGTCGATTTTTCGGCGGGTGAATTTCATCGATAAGGAAAACGGGATACTATGAGTGCGGTGATGGAGGGTGCCGTCATTCAGACGGAAAACCTGTCGAAGGTATACAAACGCTGGTTTCGTCCTGGAACATTTGCTCTGAACAACTTGACGATTACGGTTCCCCGCGGTTCGATCTTCGGGTTTCTCGGGCCGAACGGTGCCGGCAAGACCACAACCATCAAAATCCTGATGGATCTCATCAAGGCGACCAGCGGGAAGGCGTATGTGCTCGGCCGTCCCTCCTCCGACGTCGAAGTCAAGGCCAAAATCGGATTCCTGCCGGATTCTCCGGCGTTCAGCCCGCAGCTGACGGCGCGGGAATTCCTCAACATCTGCGCAAAACTGCTGCGTCTGCCCCCGGAAGGGCGTCCGGAACGGATCGAAGAGGTGCTCGAAACCGTCAAGATGGCGGATCATGCGAAAGATAAGATCGGTTCCTTCTCGCGTGGAATGCTGCAGCGCATCGGCGTGGCGCAGGCGATCCTCAACAAGCCGGAACTGCTGATCCTCGATGAGCCGCTCCTCGGGCTGGATCCTTTCGGCCGTCAGGAATTTAAAAACATCATCCTCGAACAGCAGAAGCGCGGCACGAGCGTGTTTTTCAGCAGCCACATTCTTTCCGACGTTCAAGAGATCTGCAACCGGATCGCAATTCTCAACAAAGGCAAACTGCTCTGCACCGGGCCGCTCGATGAACTGCTCGCCTGCTCCGGGACCAGCGTGACCATCGCCCCCGGGCACGATGATATTCTTAAGGAGTTGATCGCGATGGCCGCCGGCACCGAGAAACAGCCCGATGGCGCCTGGGTGCTGAACCTCGGCCGCAACGGGGAGGCGGTGCGCCGGGCGGAGGAGCTGAGTGTGAAACATCCCGGAGCGCTGATGATCTCCGCCATGCATGAAAATCTGGAGGAGTTCTTCTTCCAGACGCTGGAGAAGGATCGTGCGGCGAACGGCGAACAGGAGCACGAGCAGGCGTAATTCGCGTTTTATGCGTTTATATATAGAAAGATAAGAATTTTAAAAAAGGTTGCTGAAAAACAGAAAAGAGCAAGGAAGGAATTTTTAGATGAACGAATTGTTTGCAATTGCGGGAAGTACGTGGCGAAATGTGCTGCGGCTCAAAGTCGTGTATTTTCTGGTGTTCTGCGTGTGGGTGCTGGTCGCCTGCGCGCTCAACTATGACGTGCTCTCTCTCGGGCTGGAGAAGGAGCTGCTCATCGACGCGTCGCTGATGCTCAACACCGTCACGGCGGTGCTGATCGTGCTCTCGATGACGTTTGAAATTCCCCGCGAACTCAAGGAAGGCGTGGCGTCGACCATGCTGACCAAGCCGCTGGGGCGCACCAACTACCTGGTCGGGAAGATGATCGGAAACATCGTGGTCGGCTTCGTGCTCTGCGCGCTGGTGGCGGCCGGTTCGTTCCTGATCTTCCGCGTCTCCTATTCCGAGACGATCGGTCAGGCGATGCTGCAGAGCCAGATCATGGTGATTCTGTCGGTCATCCCGATGTCCGCGCTGGCGGTTCTCTTCGCCGTGCTGCTGCCGGAGGTGGTCGCGCCGGTGGTCACCGTGCTGGTGATCTGGTTCTCCTATTCGGTCGGCATTCTCAACATCCCGGTCATCTGCGGCGGAATCCTGCCCGACCTTGAACTTTTCAACTTCAAGGCGAGTGCGGTTTACAAGACGGTGATTCCGTGGAGCTATGTGGTGCTGGTCGCCCTCTGGGGCATCTGCTATGCGATTTTCATCGCCGCGCTGGCCAGCCTGGTGTTCAGCCGCAAAGATATCAAGTAAGAATCCGCTGGAGATAGATCTGCAATGAAAAAAAGTACGTTGATTCATGTTGTTGTCATGGTGGTTGCGGTGATCGCCGCTTCGCTGCTGGCATCCAAACTCACCGCCGATCAGCGGGCGTTGCTGCCCGAGAAGGCGACCATGAGCAAAATGCCGGTCGGCGGATTCCACAAGTTCATGGCGGATGTCGAGTGGATGCTCTTCATCAACTATATGGGTTCGCAGAGCACGGTCGATGAGACCAACATCGACGAGGTCACCCGCCGTCTGGAGCGCCTGATCGCTCTCGACCCGAACCTCGACAAGCTCTATCAGGACGGCGTCTCCTCGATCTCGGTCGCTGACCCCGAGAAGACGGTCGAACTGCTCAAGCGCGCCTGCGAGAACTATCATCTGCGCAACAACGCCGAGATTCCGTTCTACACCGGTTTCGTCATGGTTCAGTACCTCAAGCCGGCCAATTACAAGGATGCGCTCGACTACTTCAAGATGGCGATGCAGCGTTCCGGCGGCGGCCAGGACCAGAAGACCCACTACACCAGCTACTATTTCCGTTCTCTCGCCAAGCTGATGGCGATGGAAGAGAAAATGGATGAGCGGCTGGCGCTGGCGGAAGTCCTCTTCAAGGAGTGGCAGAACTCCCGCGGTTACAACGACTATGCCGGCAGCGGCGAGATGCAGACCCAGAACCTGAAGGAGCGTCTCTTCCGGGCTCTGAAGGACATCAAGACCCCGTCTGAGGACTACACTCCGACCAAGCAGGTGCTGGACCGCGCTTCGGAGATCTCCAACAAGGTGTTCGCCGACAGCCATCTTTGCATCAACTGCATCACTCCCTACGGCCCCGGCGAGTCCTACTGCTCGAACTGCGGCGAGGCGGTCAAAGCCTGGGGTAAGTGCAAGAAGTGCCAGCGCACCATCGCCGGCGCCTCTTTCTGCCCCTACTGCGGCACTGCCCAGAAGAAGTGAGGCATCCCGTGCTTCGGCGCAGGAAAATTGGGAAAACCGCCGTCATTGTGACGGCGGTTTTTGTCGTTTCACTGGCCGGGTACGTGCTCTCTGACGCGGTTCTTCAACAGAATACGCTTCAGCAGGCCAAGCCGAATCGCGACGGCGAATACGGTCAGCTGGTCAACTGGCTGCCGAAAAGCGCCAAGCTGGCGATTGAGTACCGGGCCAAATACCTCTTCTTGCAGAACCGGATGAACCGGGCCCGCAAGATGGATCAGAAGGTGGATGCCATCTTCACCTTTGCGGACTACATCAAGGTCAAGGATCCTGTCGGCAGCGATACGATGCTGATCAGTGTGGTGACCGACCCGCAGTACAATGGTTCGCGCCGCGCCTACAAGTCGTTCGCCCGGCTGCTGCTCAGCAAGACGAGCAAGCGCCCGGTGACGATGGAGGAGTATCACAAGCATATCGCCGGCCTGCGGTGGGAGGAGGATATCTTCGATGCGTGGGTGGCCGGGCAGACGCAGCTCAATGCACTGCGGGTGCCGGATCCCGTCTACCTGAAATTTTTCGCTCCGTTGCTGGAACACCCGAAGCCGTACACCAACTACGATCGTTTTTACAACGATGTGGAACGGCGGGCGAAAAAGATCGGCGAGAATGCAATCGCCGCCAAAGCCGCGCAGATCAAAGCGGCGAACCGGGCCGGCCGGCGCTCGCTCTCGCAGAATCTGCTGCGTGCTCCGCTGGAGTATCGTGAGCGCTACAGCGAGGCGCAGGAGGGGCTTGCCGCCGCCAAAACGCCGGAGGAGAAGGTTTCCTGGTTGACTTCGCTGGCGACGATGACCCGCGACAAGGACGACGCGGAGAGCAACCGCCTGTTCGATCAGCTGCTCGATACGCCGGAGCTGAAAAATGCGAAAAATGCCTACATGCCTCTTTCGCGTCTGCTCCTCTACAACCGCAGCAAACGGAAAATTTCAATTCCGCAGTATCACGCGGTGCTGGAGAAAATCCAGGATCCGATGCAGCTCTATATGGCGTGGGAAGCCGGCATGCAGCAGCTGATGTCGCTCAAGGCCAAGCCGAAGACGATGCTGGAGTACTTGAGCCCGCTGCTGGATCGCGAGATCAAGTATCAGGACTACGCCGGCCTGTTCCGCGAGATCGTCAAGAATGCGGAGGCTCTGAAGGATACCGCGACGGCGGCGAAGGCGAATGCGTTTCTTACCAAAGTGCAGGAGACGTTCATGCCGTCGCTGATGATGGGCGATGAAGCGTTGGGTAACGAATAGGGACGGATGACGAATGTGGGCTGTTGCTGAATTATCTTTGCTGAAAATGCGCGAAGGCGCGTTTTATCTGCTGATTCTGGTCGGGATTGCGGTCTGCGTGCTGGCCGATACCGCCGACCCGGTATCCGGGCAGGTGACGCGGGAGTCGTTGTTCGCCTATGCGTTGAGCGGGGAATCGGTCAATGTGCCGCCGCTGACCATCGGAACCTGTGTCGGAATGCTGATCTGCATTCTGCTGGGGGTGTTCTACGGCTCCTCCGAGGTGCCGGGGGATATGAATTCCGGGTTGATTCTGGTGGTGCTCTCCAAGCCGGTCAGCCGGATGCGCTACCTGCTCGGGAAATATCTCTCGACTTTGCTGATGACGGAGGGGATCTTCATCGTGATCGAGGTAGTGCTGGTGTTGTCGCATTTCATTCTCGGTACCGGCGGCTCGTCGGATTATTCGCTGCGGCAGATTCTGCGGCAGTTCATTCCGCCGATGATGCTGATGCCGCTGATTGCGATCACGGTGACCTTTTCGACGGTGGCCGGCTCGATGGGGTCGATGGTGTTTACGACGGTCTATCTGCTCTTTTCGGCGGTGATGTCGTTCATGCCGCTGACGCTGGCGCTCTTCCCGGAGGGGATGATTCCGGGGCTTGGCGTTGCGATGACGGTGCTGCACTACTTCTTCCCGAACCTCATCTCCTATTTTCAGGAGAGTGTGCATGGGGCGTTTCTGGTGTCGGCGCTGGTGCTTTACACCATTTCTCTTACCGTGCTTTTCCTGCTGCTTGCCATCTGGCGCATCCGGAAAATGGATCTGTCGCCGCTGCACTGAGTGGAACGAACGGCGGCCCGGAGGAAGAGTTTCCTCCGGGCCGTTTTGTGTTTGGGAGAGTGGCGAAGGGCGGTCGCCTGAATCAGTTGACGCCCGCCTGAATCATCGAGGCTTCATCCACCTTGACCGAATATCCCTGTTCCATCCGGATCACCACATAGGTGCAGAGGATGAGCAGCAGATTGGTCACGATGTTGGCCAGCGCGAACAAGGTGACGTTGAGACTGCTCTCCATGTGGATCGAGACGACGAACTGGGCAACCACCAGCCCCAGCGTCAGCGCAAACTTGATGCCGAACACCATCATCATGCCGTGATGCGGGATGCCGTATTTCGGCATTTCGCCCCGTTTGGCGCTCGCCAGGTCGAGCCGGATTCGCCGCGACAGGAGATACCAGAGTACCGCCACCACGATCGAAAGCGGAATCACCAGAGAGAGGAAGAGCCGGATGGCCGATTCCATCTGATGCACCTGGAACGGCCAGAGCATCACCACCGCCAGCGCGAGACTGCCGTACATGACGAAGTCCATGAAACGGAGCGCAATCCGCAGCAGACGGCTGTTGTATCCGGTGGTCGCCACGACCGGAATGTGTTCGATTCCCTCGGGAGTCCACGGCGCCGGCGGATGAAATTTCGCGTCGCCGCCGAGTTTGAGCCAGCGGCGGTAGGCGAGTGTGATGACGATGAAGTTGAGCAGCGTCGCTCCGCCCGACCAGACGAAATAGAAGCGGTAGCAGTAGCCCGCACCGCCGGCGGTGACGATCGGATAGTTTGAAAGGTGAAGTTCACAGAAATATTTGACCAGATCGTAGAATCCACCGACCATGAATCCGGCGAGGATCGTGCAGATGGAGTAGACGATGCCGCGCGCGCTGCAGAACTGGCCGTAGCGCGAGTGCGGGAAGAGCCGCATGGTGATCGGCATGGCGCACGCCGCCGACAGCGCGTTCATGAAGGAGTAGAGCAGCTGTGCGCCGAGCGAGAGGAAGAAGAAGGTGCGTCCCGGCAGGTCGATGAAGAGCCAGACCCAGTTCATCAGCGGGCCGGTGATGTTGAAGATGATGCCGTAGGTGTAGGCCCGCAGCGGATGCCAGCGGTCGACGAACACTGCGGCGAAGAAGGTCGCGATCATGCCGGCCAGCATCAGGATGCCGTTGTAGATGCCGATCTCCTGCAGATTCATCTTCATCTCCAGCAGGAAGAACACCTGAAATCCCCAGGCGACTCCGGCGAACGCCAGGATTCCGGAGCTGATGAAGAGCAGTTGATAGAACGGTTCGCCGAAGGACTCCCGGAAGAACTGCCGGAGCGCATCCCAGCGGCTGCTCTTCTGCTCCTGCTCCGGTTCCAGCGGCGGATATTTCCCCTCCTTGACCATGAGGCACATCAGCCCGAAGCCCGCCGCGTAGAGAATCGCCGATCCGACGAAGATCTCCCGGGAGTGGCTCTCGGCGAACTGAAAGAGGAAGAAGTTGTAGAGGGCACTGACGCCGGTTCCGACAATCCGGAACGCTCCGGCAAACCGCCCGAGATGGCTCTGCGGCACCACGTCGTTGAAGAGGTAGTTGAAGGTGGAGTTGACGAACTGGTTGAAGAACTGAAACAGCACCATCAGCACCGCGAGCAATCCGATGGTGACCGCGGCCGGGGAGAAATCCGCCAGCACGGGAACCACCCGGCGCAGCCAGAGCGCGATCTCATTGTGAAATCCGATCAGCACCAGGCTCGCGCAGAGGAACGGCATGCTCGCGACGATGAAGGGAATCCGCCGCCCCCAGCGGCTGCGGCAGCGGTCGCTCTTCACGCTGATGTACGGCGAGATCGTCATTCCCATCAGGTTGGGTATGGTTGAAAGGATCATCCCCATCAGCCAGTTCGGGCACTGCAGATTCTTGAGGTGCAGCGGGACGATGCTCGGTACCACCGTCTCCATCAGCGTGAAGCAGAAATCCCCCCAGAGCAGCCAGACGAACAGCATCGTCAAAGCTGTCCGGGTGTAGGTCAATGTTCCACAGCGGAAGAGCGTCTCCTCCGGCCTGTTTGTCGTACTCTCCATCCTTGTCGTCCCCGTTCTGTCGTTCAGTTTGCCGGAATCAGCTGGATATAGTCAAGATTCAGCGAGGTGCCGTCGGCGTTTCTGATTTTCAGCTTCGCCTGTCCTGCTTTCAGCGGAAAAACCAGCTTTCCGTTGTTGCGTTCCAGCGTGTAGGAGAGCCAGTCGGTGCTGCTGTCGCCGAAGCCGCCGGAGGAGGGCAGTTCGAAGACGCCGAGCGATTCTCCGTTCAGCGTGACCTCGCGCCCGGCATCATCCGTGGCCGCGTAACGGAGCAGCAGCTGATACTTGCCGTCCTTCGGAACGTTCAGGTTCCAGCTCAGTTCGTGCCCCTTTTTATCCCAGTGGGAGAAGCATTTTTTGTGCATGCCGATTTTGTCGGTGCGGATGACCACTTTCCCGCCGGTCTGGTTGACGAAATCTTCCGCCTCGGTGATGATGCCTTCCACTTTGGGCTGAGGAGGCAGTTTGATACCGGTGGGAACCTGGCCGCGCAGCACAGTGCCGTTTTCCTGCGTCAATTCGGCCCGGATCGGCGCGATGGCGTCGGCAGGTTTCTTCACCTTCACCTGAAAAATTTTCAGTTCTCCGGGTTTCAGGTCGACCGCCCACTCCTTCGGCTCCAGTCGGATTCCACCGTTGGCGGAGAGTTTCAGCTGCCCCTTCACCGGCTCCTTGAGCGGCGCGCAGACCACCACTTCGAGGTCGCCTGCGGTCACTTTGTCCCGGAAGGTCAGATTGAGATTGGGCGCAAGATCGGTCGGCAGGTAGCTGAGCGCCGGGTCGTAGATGTACCCCATTGCGTTGGCCGCGATGGTCTGGCGGTAGTTGGGGTCCTGCATCAGGCAGACCCGCCGGTCCATCGCCGGAATCGTGGTCGAATAGATCCGCAATTCGCCGTTGGTCACGGTCAGCGCCTCCTCGCGCCAGTCGCCGAGCACATCGGCCTGCATCAGAAAACTGCCCTCATAGCCGCCGCCGGAAGGTCCGCCGTTGAAGTCGGAGACGACCGGCGAAACATGTTCACGCTGAAGGTCGGCATCCCAGAAGAGGAAGTGTTCGGTCCCCTTGTACGGGGCGTCGTCGCCGGAGCGCAGCAGTTCGCCGTCCGGGGAATAGTGGCGGCTGATCGCCGAGGTTTTCTGCTCGCCGCCGGTGGTGTCCGAACCGCCGACCTCCCAGCCGCGGTAACGCGGATCGATGTCGCCCGCGTAGCCGTAGTGGATGTGGTTGCTCGGCTTGTCGAGCTCCCAGATCACCTTGCCGGTTTTCGCGTCGGCGCAGGTGAAGCCGCCCTTCGTCCGGCAGGCGGATTCATAGATGGTGACGATCTCCAGCCCTGGATTGCGGTTGGTGATGTTGGTCACATAGATGTAGTCCGGATGGCCGTGACCGGTACTCCAGAGCGGCCGGCCGTCGTCGTCGAGCACCGCGCCGCCGAGGATGATTTCATCGCGTCCGTCGCCGTCAATATCAGCGGTCCGGGTGGTGTGTGCCCCCTGACCCCGGTATTCGCGGCCGTAATTGCTGCTGTTGTACTTCCACAGAGGTTCGAGTTTGCCGTTCCTGAGCTGCCACGCTTCGGCGAGCATCAGGCTGTAGGTGCCGCGCAGCGCGATAATGCAGGGGGTTTTGCCGTCCAGATAGCCGATGGTGAGCTGGTTGCGCGAATAGTAGTTGTAGGCCATGTTCATCCCTTCGAACGGTTTCCGCGAGGGCCACGGCGCGCGGGCAATTTCTTTGCCGGTCATGCCGTCGAGTACCATTACGTACTCTTCGCCGGTCATCACCTTGCCCTTGTCCTTGCCCTCTTTCTCGCGCAGGTCGCCCGCGTCGGGATCGAACGCCTTCAAAATAACCTCCGCTTTGCCGTCGCCGTTCACATCGTAGACGACGTAGGGGCCGTACCAGATGCCGCTCTCGATGTTCCAGCCGAGATTCTTCGTCCAGAGGATGGTGCCGTCGCTTTTGATCGCCTCCAGCACGAAGGGGTGCTTCGACGGTTTCCAGTAGAGGTACCACGGATCGACATTCGCGTTGCCGTAACGCACCACATAGTCATATTTGCCGTCGCCGTCGAGATCGCCGATGCCGATTTTGTTGACCCGAGCCTTCGGATCGCTGAGTTTATAGGCGACGTAAGGGCTCCGGTCAAACTTGCCGGGAAGCGGCTTTGCGGAACCGGCGATGCCGGAAAATCCCGCCGAAGGACGCACCCGGTAGGTCGCATCCGCGACCGGATTCCTGACCAAAAAATCGGTGGTCTGCACCACCGGAGTCGTGTTGAGTTTTTGCTCTTTCCCGTTGGTGACGCTGAAAACGTCAAAACCGATCTTCGGATCATCGGTGGAGAGCAGCCGCCACGAGAGGTAGATGCCGCCTTCGGAGGGGAGCGCTACCAGCCCGCGATCGAGCTTCTCCACCACCCGCTTTTCGGCAAATCCTTTGACTGGACGCGGTTCCCGCTTGGGGGCGGGAGGAGGTGACGGAAGTTTCTCCAGCTGGAAATCGTCGACGGCCAGATCGCAGTTCCCTGAACCGATCACCCGGATGCCGACTCCGTCGCGGCTGCCGGGCACGGTCGCCACCATTGAAAACACTTTCCACTGATCGGAAAGTCCCTTCAGCGGCAGATCGGCGAAGCCAAAGTCGGCCAGCTTGTTGTTCTGAAATCCCATGATCTGCACGACAGCAGTACCGGAGTCCGCTCCGGTCCTCCGCGCCCTGCAGGTGACGCGGACCGCCTGACCGGGAGTGACCGGAACGGAACCGCGCAGCGTAAACGCCCAGTCTTTCTCGCCGGTGGAACGCAGCCGGACCGCCCGTTGCCCCTGAGCTGCCGCATCGATCACTTCGGCGGAGAACTTCACACCGTCACGCGCCCAATTGACCCAACTCTTCGGCTGCCGTCCGACGGTGTCTTTTTCAAAATCAGCACCGGGAAGCACCACCTTTTCGGGCGCTCCGGCGCGATTGCCGCGCGAAACCAGCGAAAAATCATCCAGCGAGAGGTCACAGACACCTTCCCCGATCGCCCGGACGCTGATTTTTTCCACCCCGGCGGGGACGGTGAAATTCAGCTTGAACTCGCGCCATTCCCCATCCGCTTTGGCTAACGGTGCCGCCGCCATCGCATAGTTGACCACCTTGCCGTCCTTGTAGGAGACCACCTGCAGCTGGGCGTTCGGTTTGTCCTTCGCATGGTTTTTTACCCATGCGGTCAGTTCAAACATGTCTCCCGCCTTGACCGGGAACGAGGCTCTGTTGTTGAAGGCCCAGTCCCGCGTACCGGTGGAGACGATACGCGCCCCCTGTTTGCCGGAGTGGGCGTCCGTCGTCACCGTCGCTGTCGCGCTGCCCTTTTCCCGGGTCCAGAGCGACCAGTTCGCCGGTTCTTTTCCGGCGGGAGAGTTTTCAAATCCGCCATTGCGCACGTCAGTGTTCTGTACCGCTTTCGACGCGGCGGCCGGCAGAAGGGTGAAATAGTCGACATACGGCGCGCCGGGGCCTTTGGGGTCGAGAGTGTCTCCGGAGATCTGCAGTTCGATCACCTCGCCCGCCTTCAGGGCTCGATTGGAAAAGATCGTGCCGGGGCCGATGCGCTTCGTCCAGGTTTTTCCACCGTCCTGCGAAATTCCGACGGTGCGGAAGATCTGTGCCTTCAGATCATACCGCCCCTCCTGCGCGACCGGAATCCGGAATTTCAGCACGGGAACGGTCGTGCCGGGCGCGGCATCTTTCGTGATCACGTTGCCCTGCAGCACGATGCCGCCGGACCACTTTTTCGCGGCGTCGACATCGGTGCTCCAGAGATTCCAGCTGCCTTTCTGCTGCTTGTTGCGCAGCAGAACCTCCGGATTCGCCAGAACGTTCTCCGCCTCGAACCGCTGCTCCACTGGAGCCGCCACAATTTCAGCTGTCATTCCGACCGCCGCCAGAAACGGCACGATTTCCATCCATTTTTTCATTGCTTATGATCTCCATCAATATGGGTTTTCCAATTTATCCGCTTCCCACACATTGTAGGTTGCCGCACACTTTCTGACATGCGGTGAACTCGCGACATTTCCTCCCAGCATCAGCAGGTTGACTCGTCCACTGTGCCGATAGCCGAGTCGGCACGGATTGCTCAGGGTGACCGCCAGACTTCCCGGATAGGTGGCGGGGTCCAGGTGACTGTTGTCACTGCCGTAAAATCCTCCGCTGTAAGTGGAGTCGGCAATCAGAATTACTTTGGATGGATTCTTGATTTTTGTAATTTTCCGGATTCGGGGATCGTTGCTGTGATATTCCCCCGGCTTCTGTGTCCAGGTTATGCAGTAGTTTGCACCGTAACTCTCCGGTCGCAGCGGCTGGTTATTGCCCCATTGTCCCTGAAGCACATCGCGATCACCGACGGCGGGACATCCATTTATCCCTTTGCCGGCAGTCCATCTGTCTCGTGCGGGAGTCCAGGTTGGCGTTACTCCTGGGTCAATGGAACTGACCAGCCAGCTTCCCGCTGCATTCCAGTTATATCCAGAACTACTGATCGTTCCAGTGCTTGAGGCCATACCACCATAGGGAAAGAGGAAGTCGTCAAATGCCGAATAATAATTGTGAACCGCGAGTCCCCATTGTTTCAAATTGTTGACGCAGGAAATCGCTTTCCCTTTCTCCCGCGCCTGATGCAGTGCCGGCAGCAGCATGGCGGCGAGAATCGCGATGATTGCGATTACTATAAGAAGTTCGATCAAAGTGAATCTCTGCCGCCTGACAGCGGGTACGGAATGTCTTTTAAGCGTGTTTTTCATCATTTCACCTCGATTTTTTTGGTTGAGATCAATCAGGCTGTCATGCTCTTCCTTCATCATAACATCGCAGTTGTGTGCTTGATGTAAAAAACAGTACTGTGGAATTTCAATAGGAGTAAAGGACTTCCCTCGGATTTTTCTTATTGCCGAGTTCTTGCCCATGATATTCCCCCGGTTGCTTTTTATATGCCTGCCTGTTCTTTTTGCGCTTGATCTCAAGAAAAATCCGGACGGCATCAGCCAGCCGTTCCAATGATTTTTCCAGCGGTTTGTCCTGTTCCTGGATAATCTGGGAGATTCCATTCTGGATCAGTTCCATCAGCTCCGGAGAATCGAGATTGTATTCCGCGGACATGCAGCCCATCTCCGTCAGGAAGAGCAGATCGCGCCGGTCCGTGAGGTCGATCGACTTCTGCGCCGAGGATTTACGGATCGGAATACCGTATTTCTCCGCCGCGATATAATCCTGCACCTCCTCCGATAGCATGAAAGTGAGAAAGGCACGGATCATATCCGGATCGACACACTCCTTGCGGACACAGATCAGGTCGGCCGCCTGTGCCATTACATTTTTTCCGCCGGGCATACGGGGCATGGGAACAACCCCCCAGTCGTCGAAGTTGCGATGTTTCAGGTAGCAGAGTGTTTCCCGTTCCGACAGCAAAAATACCTTCTGGCCGTTGACAAAAGAATCCAGATACGAGAAGCAGGGCTCCTGTTTTTCCAGAATTCCGGCAAGTTCGCGAACTGCGCGGATTCCGGCCATCGTTTCCGGCGAATCGATTCTCACCGGATTCTCCGGATCCTGCTCCAGCAGCGAACCGCCGCAGCGGAAGACAAAATTGATCCAGAAGAACGGACCGGAGTCGTAATTCAAAATCATGCTGGATGGTATCGTCTGTTTCAGATGTTTGAGGACGGCGGTAAAATCGTTCCAATACCAACCGGGTTGTGGTTCCGGACAGCTGTTCTGGCGCAGAACCGTCCGATTGTAGAAGATCACCCTCGGGGAGAAGATGAACGGCACGGCAAACATGCTTCCATCCGGATTTTTGAAATATTGGAAGGGAAAATCGAAAAACTGAGAGGAGTCCGGAAAAAGCTCGTTGAAATAGGGTGCCAGATCCAGATATTCATTGCGGTGCTGCTGAACGTCCAGCGTCGGCCGAAGTTCAAACATTCCGTGCTGAAATGCCCGGCAGAGCCGAAGTTCCGGCATCTTTTCCGCAAGAAGCTTCCGGAACCCGGGGACCCAGAGCAGCTCCGATTCCCGGTTGAACAGGACCAGATGGTTTGCCATCAGAGCACTCTGCCACTCTTCGCGCACCACGGTTCCCTGTCGGCTGATGGAGCGGAGGATGCCGGCGTTGGACAACACGTTGACCGCATGCTGAACAATTGCAAACGAAGCGCCGACCTCCTGCGCCAGCTTACGCGCCGCCGGAATCGCTTCGCCGACTTTGTATTCTCCACTTTCGATCTTGTCGAGAATATAGTCGCATGCCTGTGAAACTTTGTCTTTCATCGCTCATCCTGTTTCATTCGGTTATATAAATTATACGATATTTTACTGATTATGTCAATAGCTGAAATAGGAAAAAACCAAAAAAATTTGTTTTTTCCTATTCCTTTTTATGAACTTCTTCCCCTGGGGATGCTTGACATAATCAGGAATTCCAGGATGTAACGTTGTCCGGAAAGCTCAGGGGGCGGTTTCCTGCGTTGCGCCGTTTTGTGAAGAGCAAGGGACGGCGGAGGGCTGGAATTTCGGCATCTTATCAGCAATGCTGCATGAAAACTATTGGATCGTCCGGAAAAGGGCGCTCCGGCAGGGGCTGCCCGTCTGCCGGGAGCCGGTTCCGGCAATTCCGGTTACGGGTTCCGCGGCGCCGCCAGAAGTTCATCCGGCTGTTTCGCCAGAGCAAAGCCGGAAGGCGTTTCCGGGAAATTGTGCAGGACAATCGTATGTTTCCCGGCCGGAAACAGAATGGGCCGGTTCGGCTCGCCCGTATAGGTAAATCCGCCCAGAACATGCCACTTTTCTCGGGAGCCGGGCTGGCCAAGCAGGATAAGTCTGGCGGGTTCTCCGCCGTCAATGCTGACCGGAATCCGGTGATTTATTTTCTTTGAACGCAGAAACATGTAGTAACTGCCGTTTCGGGGGACGTCCACCGAAAGCTGTACCCGGCCATTGCCGGCGGAATCCACCTTCCCGCGGATGACGTTTGCACGGTCTTTGCGCAGCAGCGCTTCATTTTGGGTGGAGTCGGCGTAAACGGAGACCGGGCGGGACAATCCATTCGGCAGCCGGATCAGGAACGCCCCCGAATGGATCCGGGCGGTGGTGATTTTCTCCGGCTTCACCGAAACGGTCAGTTTCACCGGTTTTCCGTAGGCAAGTGTTCCCCGGTCCGGGGAAACCTGGAAAAAACGGCTCGCTTCGTTGCTCATGATCCGGAACTCCGAGCCGAACGCGGGGTCTGTCACCGTGAGGGTGACGGTGACGGGAGCCGCCGGGACCGTCGGGAACTCAAGGCGCGCGGCATCGGCGTGAAACGGCACCGGCCGGAACGGCAGATCCTTGTGCAGTACTCCGACCGATGGCGTTTCCGTTCCCGTGAAGAAGGAAATCGGTTCTCCCATACCAAATCCGGGCGAATCCGGAGTCAGATTGTAATTGCCCCGCGCCGCGTCGACGAAAACGGGACGCTTGTCGCAGCCGTGCCGCTCCTGCCGGAACGTTTGCTGCAACGTGGTGAGCAGGTCCGGTTTGCCGGTGGCGAAGAGATCGTAATCAAAATCGTTCATCGCCCGGAAGATCCCGGTCGCCAGTCCGCCGGAGACGGCGGCCAGATTGTTGCGGCTGCAGCCCTTGAAGAGTTTTTCCAGAGAGGTATCCCCTTTCTTCCCGCCGTAGCCGCTCATGGCATCCCAGTCGCCGACGATGGTGTTGTGCAGGAAATAGAGTTTCCCTGAACCGGCGACGCTGTAGTTGTTCTTGATCGCCGTATTGGTGAAGCCGAGTTCATCGCCCGGTTTGCAGAAGAGATTGCCGGCCAGATAGGAGGGACCGGCCAGACAGGGGGCGGTACTGATTCCGCACAAAACGCCTTCACTCTTGTTGAACAGAAAACGGCAGTTCTGCTGCCCCCCATCCAGCTCCATGCCGTCGTCGTTGCCGAAGGCGAAGTAGTTGCCGACAATTTCCGCATCGCGGCAGACACTGCCGTTTACCGAACCGTTGTTCATTCCTTCGACGGCATCGTTCCAGCGGTGCTGATCGCTGCCGATGAAATCGTTGTAGCGGAAGATCGCCTGTTCCGTGCCGCCGACGAAAACGGCATTGGGGCCGGCGGGGTGCGAATAGAACCAGCTGTTCGCGGTGCCGCGCGGATCGTGGATGTAATTGCGTTCAACCAGAATGTCGCGGCAGTTTTGAATGCGGATTCCCGCATCGTTGTTCAAGGGGCGTCCGTTCTCGTAAAACTTGCCGTCAAGATCGGGGCGCCGCGTGCCGATCCGCCCGAATCCGGCGATGTCACAGTTCAGAATCTGGATGTGGGAAGCGGCATCCAGCCGGATTCCGTTCTTCCGTCCGCCGCGGAGGGTCAGGCCGTCCAGAATGATGTAACTTGCCCGGTCAACCAGGATTACGTCATCCGCCCGGTTTCCCGCGTCCAGAATCACATCCGGTTTTACCGTGTAACGGATATAGCCGTCGGGCGAACCGGAACGGCGGATGGTCAGCGGCAGTCTGGTTCCCGCTCCGAGTTCGATTGTCTGTGCGATGGGAACCTTGCTCGACAGGGTGCGGAACGAACGGTTTATCTCCTCCGTTTTTCCCGCATCTTTGACGGCAATACGAAGTTCGTAGAAGGTATTTTCCTTCAAATTCAGCAGACTGCCGCGTGCGCTTCTTTCCTGCGGCTGGTAGGCGAGCGGCAGGGCGGTAATCCAGGTCTCTGTTCCGGCGGGGCGGTAACTTACTTCGCTTTGAAATTCTTCATATGCGGCAGCGCGACGGTGATTCAGTTCGATGCTGCACGCTTCGTAACCGGGCGTCACCTTTTCCGCCGGGAGTCTGAGGCGGAATTCGGCGGCGGGAAGCAGTTGAAGTTCACTGAACTGCACCGAGGCGCCGACGCTTTCCGCCTCCGCTGTGGTACGGCATAACAGCTCCACCCGGTCGGCTCCGCGGGGATCGAACTGCACATGCAATTCTTCCGCAGGCTCCCGGTTGCAATTTGAGCTGAAGCGATTCAACTCTTTGCCGTTGTGGTACAATTTTACCTGGAGATAGGCAATTCCGGTTTTCCCGCTCTTCACTTTGCCGCTGAACACCATTGTTTTCTGCGGCACATCGGGCAGAACTGCAGCCGCTGCTCCGTCGAATTTGCCCTGTTTCTTCACCTCAAGCTGGACTGTGTCGTTTGAGGTCGTCACGATCAAATCGTTGCGGCTCTGGTTTTGCCACTTCAGTTTCAGCGTGGAATCGGTCGCAGCCGCTGCCGACAGCAGGATTCCCAAAAGAGTAAGGAGACAGCTGATTCTTAACATAATACTTTTTTTTCTGTCAAATGATGCGGTTATGAATTTTACCAGGTGTGATCGAACCAGAAATACTGGTAGAGCTCTCCCGTACGGCTGCCGTCTCCGAGTGTCATCAACTTCGCGTGGGGCAGTCTTGCCGCATGCAGGTCGGCAAATGCGATATTAGCCCCCTCATTGTGACGGCGGGCGAGAGCCTTCTGCTGCCAGATTGTTACCCGGCTGCTATCGGTTGTGCCGTCGTAGCAGTTGTAGGCAATATCACCGACCAGAAAGCGGCTGGAAGGCTTGCGGACTTGCCGGAATTGATGCCATCGCTGGGGTTGGGAATTCTCTTTGTCCTCCTGCTTTGCCGTGTTGGTCAAATAGGTATTGAACGCATAGCTGTTGTTCATGCCGGTGGCGTCGTGATCCGGTTTGATACCCGCCCCGTCGCGTCGTCCGCTGGGGCAGAGGGCAACCGGCAGAATGTCATATTCGTGCATGTTTGGCGTATCGAGATTCTCGGTGATCGGTGTTCCGCCAAGATAGGGAACCAATGTCGACTTCTGGAAACTGGTATGCGCCGGGCCGAAAAGAAAACGAACCGTCCAGCCGGCATCATCTTTCCAGTTGATACTGCCGTTGTTGTCATCGGCATACAGGGAGGTGGCCGAGGCGACCTGTTTCAAGTTTGCGAGACATCGGGTACTCTTGCCTGCCTCTCTGGCGTTCGTGAGCGCAGGAAGCAGCATGGCGGCAAGGATCGCGATGATCGCAATTACAATAAGGAGTTCAATAAGGGTGAAACAACGAACCAATATGACGTTGCGGGTGGAAATTTTTTTCACAATGACCTCCCTTGATGGTTTATGGCTTCCACTTCCCTGTTCCGCTTTCAAAAAGCATTGGGGCTGAATAGCCTGTCTTTGTCGCTGTACCTGTCGTTGCCCGATCCGGATGGCCCGGGGGCATGTTCCGCAAACATGCAAGTTGTCCGGATACCGGTGCCCGTTTATGTGCGTCCGCCAGTCGTTTTTCTATATAAATTATACGATATTTTTCTGATTATGTCAATAGGGGCGCGAAAAAATCAGGAAAATTTGTTTATCTTGCAGAAAAAAAGAGAGGAAACGTGTCTTTTGTTTTGATATAATCGTAAAAACGGTTGGCAGAGTGAAGCTGACGACCGTTCCGGGCTGTGGCGGGGGCAATTGTCGAAATCGTTTTCCCGTGTTATATTATAAGGAAAAATCATTCGAGGTCGGTATGGAGCAGGAACGGAAGAACAAAAGGAGCATTTCACCGTTGGAGCGGGCGATGCGGCTGCTGAGCGTCCGCTCCTATTCGGAGCAGGAGCTCATGCTGAAACTCCGGCGGGCGGGGGTGGATGACGCAGAGGCACGGGCCGCTGTGGCCGAGTGTCGCCGCCGCGGCTATCTCAACGATGAACTGCTCGCGGAGGATTTTGCCCATGCGCTTTCCGCGCGCGGGAGCGGCGCCCGCCTCATCCGGATGCGGCTTCGCACCCGCGGGCTCGCGGCGGAACATGTCGAAGCCGCGCTCGAAAAGACCGCCGATCTTGAATACGAGGCCGCCCGCCGCGCCCTCGAATACAAACTTCGTATGCTCTCAAACGAGAAGGATCCTCGTAAAAAGCGCGAGAAGGCGTTCCGTTTTCTGGTCAGCCGCGGCTTCTCCGGCGCCATCATCCGCGAGCTCTTCAGTAAAACTGACTTCGGCAATGCTGCCGAAACGGAGTTTGACCCCTTCGGCGATGCGGAATGTGACTGTTTCGACGATGGCGACGACGGAACCGGTTCCTGCTGACCGGTTGCTTTTTCTCTGCAAAAAAACGATCCCGAGGCCTCTTGCTTTCCCTTTCTTATGCAAAAATTGCATAAATGAGACAATTTTTACTATTCTACTATTGACATTTGCAGAAAATCGAGTATAATTATAGAGGAAGCAAAAAAAGGTGTAGAAAAATGGCTGTATCGAGAACGAGAAATACCAATGGAACATCGGGGGTGCTGGCGCAGGTTGCGCTCCGGGCCCGGGTTTCGACCGGGACGGTGAGCCGTGTGTTCAACAACAGCGCGCTGATTCCTTCGGAAACCCGCAGCCGGGTGTTGTCGGCGGCGCGCGAGCTGGGATTCCGGCCGCGGGTCGGAGTCCGGAACAAGCAGATCGCGCTGGTGACCGAGCCGCCGTACAAGACGGTGATGGGCGGATACGTCAACACGCTGACCCAGTACATCTGCTTCGCGCTGTCGCGGGCGAATGCCGGAATCAATCTGATTACGGAGGACCGCATCGGGAGTCTTTCCGACTGCTGGTTCGACGGCATCATCGGCATCGCCTGGGAGCCGGAAACGATCGGAATGCTGCGCAAGCTGCGCAATCTGCCGATCGTCTGGCTCAGCGACGATCAGAGCGAATATTTTCACACCATCTATGTGGACTGCCGTGCGACCGGCCGCCTCGCCGGGGAGTATCTCTTCAGCAAGGGACATCGCCGGATCGCCGTCATTCACGAGCCCGATTACACCGGCACCGGCCGGGCGGACGGCGTCGGCGACGTGCTGCGGGAGAACGGATTTGATCCGGAGGAGTATCTGCTGAAGTTCGCCAACACGCTGCCGCTGCATCTCTCGGTCAAGCAGATGATCGACGCCGGATGCACCGCAGTCTGGGTGACCGGCGAGGACATGAAGGCACTCGAAGTGAACTGGCTGATTCAGGAGCTGGCGGGCAAGCGGGTGCCGGAGGACATTTCGCTGATGGCGTTCGAAAATCCGGGGATCTCCGAATTCCAGCGCCCCTCGCTGACGACCATCGCGAGCCCGCTGCGGGAAACCGCGGAGAAGGCGGTGGAACTCGTTCTCGCGGACGAACTGGATGGACTTCAGAAAATCGAATTGAGCAATACGTTGATCGAACGGAATTCGGTCATGACATTGAAACCCGAATCAAGGAAAGGTATTCATCATGTCGCGCTTTAACAAGGAGGGTCGGACACCAATGAAAAAGTATTTTACCTTGATTGAACTCTTAATTGTGATTGCTATCATCGCCATTCTGGCGGCGCTGCTGCTGCCGGCGCTGAACAGCGCGCGGGACAAGGCGCGGGATCTCACCTGTGTCAACAATCTCAAACAGATCGGCACCTACATGGTGATGTATGTTGACATCAACAAAAACAAGTTCCCCAAGTTTAACGGGAATTTCAGTGATAAAAACACCGCGTTTGGTGGGAATGGAAAGTGGCAGGATGTCCTTTACCTATTGGCTAATCCGGGTGTGAAAAGCGAGGACAAAGTTTTCTATGATCGTCCGGTGGGAGAGTGTAAGTATCCTGAAAATTCTATTAACGGCAATAATCGGCCGAAAGGTTTTTTCGCCTGTCCTTCCATGCCGGATTCCAGACCTTCTACGCAACTCTCCATGCATTATTCCAGCAATTCTTACCATACCAATCCAAATATTGCTGAACATACCGGGGACTGGGCTTGGTCGCAGAATGCTCATGGTCCAAACTTTCTGATTACCTCGATTAAACATCCTTCACGCCGGATGATTGTGATGGATACGGCTCGCGAAGATGAAGAGCCGGAGGTCGGTGGGCGCGGTAATGTCGGTGATATCACTCTCTGGCGTCATCAAAAAAAACAGGGGATGAATGTCCTCTTTGTCGACGGACACAGCAGAATGATGAAATATGGTCAAATCTCCAATCCTGGAAGCAAAGGTATTGGCAACTGGGCCAATGACCCGAACGGTTTCTGGGCTGATTGGTCGAGATAAAACCCACTCCCAACAAAAGGAAAGGAAATAGAAAATGAGACACAACTTCACCCTTTTCGAACTCCTGCTGATCGTCGGAGTTATCGCCATCGCGGCGGCCATGATGCACCCGATGCTCTCGGCGGCGCGCGCCGCAGCGGAGGAAGCCGGATGCCGCAGCAACCTCTCGCTTTTCAGCAAGGCGTCAACCTCCTACAGCAATGACAACGACAACTGGGCGATCACCGGTTACCTCGGCGCGAAGACCGGCAACTGGTTCCATGTCTTCGAGAGATCGTACGGCGTCAGCAAGGATGCGTTTCACTGCCCGGCCGATGCGAACTACTCCTTCAGCTCGAAGGGACTCAACTACGGTCTGAACGTGCTCACCTTCGGCGAGACCTTCAACAACAACCAGAAGAAGGTTCCGCACAAGGTCGATGAAATTTCGAAGTTCGGCCGCAACGACAAGCTGATCATGTTCATCGACACCCCGCCGGTCTGCGCCGGATACAACGGCAAGATCCGTCACGGCGGCGGTCAGGGAGCCTATTATGAATCCACCTCGCCGGTCGCGCCCTACAACTCGGCTTCGGCCTACTATCCGGCCTACGTCCGCCACTCGGACAATGCCGAGGCGATGATGTTTGACGGCCACGTCGAGACGCTCTCCGTCCGTCAGCTCACTGACGAGCGTGACCAGTACACCAATCCGCGGGTCGAGCAGTGGCGCGACGGCAATCTGGCGCTCCGCGGCAACGTGAAGTAATCTCCCGGAATTTGTGAGGATATGATGAAGTTACTGAAGCTCTGGTGCGGCCTCCTTGCCGCCGCGGTAATCTCCGTCGGCGCGGAGGAGCTGCCCTACAAGGCGGATAATGTTTCCGCCAAAGGTTCCGGCAAGGTTGCCGTAAACGGCCGGGAGATCCATCTTAAGATCGACGACCCGCGCGGAACCTCCGGCGTGCGGATTGCCCCGCCCGGCAAGGGCGGCGTCTGGGATATGTCCAACTACAAAGTGCTGGCCGCCGACATCGAGAATCTCTCGAAGGAGCACCAGATGCGGCTGGTGATGTTCATCTCCAACGGCTCCTGGCCGAACAAGGATTTCAAGGAGAGCTACGTCGGCATCGCGTTGAATCCGGGCGAGAAGCGCACACTGCGGATGGAGTTGCCGCATGCGAAACGTTTCCACTTCCCCAAGGGTGTTCCCGCTCCTGCCGCGATCGACACCACGAAGGTGAAGGCGGTGGAGTTTTACATGCAGTGGCCGTTCGAGCCGAAGAGGCCCGGGCTGGTCGACTGCCGGATCAGCAACCTCCGGCTGGAGGAGCCCGGCGCGGTGAAGGCGGCGCCGGAACCGTTCTTCCCCTTCATCGACCGGTATGGTCAGTTCGTTCATGATGAATGGCCGGCCAAGATCCATTCCGACGCCGATCTGGTCCGCAACCTTCAGGAGGAGGAGAAGGAGCTTGCCGCTTCGAAGCGGCCGGCGGAGTGGAATCGCTTCGGCGGCTGGAAGAATGGTCCGCAGCTGGAAGCAACCGGCAACTTCCGCGTTGCCAAATACGACGGCAAGTGGTGGATGGTCGACCCGGAGGGACGGCTCTTCTTCTCGCATGGCATGGATGTGCTGACCACCTCCGGCAATGCGATCCGCTGTGCCGGGCGGCCGGAGTGGTTCGCCTTCCCGGTCGGCAACGAGAAGGAGATCGCCTTCAACCGGCGCAACCTCCAGATCAAGTACGGCAAAGAGGATTACGAGCCGGATTTCTTCCGGATGGTCAGCCGCCGGCTGGAGCACTGGGGCTTCAATTCGATCGGCGACTGGGGCGACTTCCGCCTGATCGCGCTCGGAAAAACCCCTTACACGATGCAGCTTACCGATTACGACTGGAAGATGCCGCGGGTCGGCAAGAGCAATCTCAAGTTCTACGACGTGTACGACCCGCGTTATGTGGCGAAGATGCGGACGCTGATCCCCGATCTGGCGGAGAAGCATCCGGAGGTGCTGCGGTCGCTCACCGACCCGATGTGCATCGGCTACTTCATCGACAACGAGCTCAACTTCGGCAACCGCAAACCGCTGGAACTCATCCGCGCGGTGCTCGGCAGTCCGGAGAAGCAGTACATCAAGCGCGAGTTCATCGGCGATTTGAAGCGCAAGTATCACACGATCCACAAGCTCAACAAGGCCTGGGGGACGGAGTACGCAAACTGGAACGCGATGCTGCGGAGCACCGAGGTGCCCAAAAAGCAGACCGAAGCGTACCGCGCCGACGGCAGGGCGTTTCAGGAGAAGACGATCGACCGCTACTTCCAGATCTGCCGCGATACGGTCAAATCGGTGGCGCCGCACCGGCTCTATCTCGGATGCCGTTTCATCAGCACCGACAGCGTGATTCCGGAACTGTCGGCGGCGTCGAAGAAGTACTGCGACGTTCTGACGGTCAACATCTACGCGCATTCGCCGGCCAATCTCGGTGCGGCGACCTTCCCGGATATGCCGGTGCTGATCGGCGAGTTCCACTTCGGCGTGCTCGACCGCGGCATGTATTCGCCGGGGCTCTGCCCGGTCGGTGTGGATCAGAATGACCGGGCGACGGCCTACACCCGGTTCCTGCAGGGCGCACTGCTCCATCCGCAGATTGTCGGCGCGCACTGGTTCCAGTACCGCGACCAGCCGCTGACCGGCCGCGGCGACGGGGAGCGTTACCAGATCGGCTTCGTCGACGTCGCCGACACCCCCTATCCGGAAATCTGCCGCGCTTCGCGTGAAGTCGGCGAGAACATGTACCAGTACCGGATGAAAGGGGAAGCGAAAAATCAGATGAAGTAGGATCGAGGCCCCCTCATATCCGGCCCTCCTGCGTCCGACCGGCGCGGGAGGGCTGTTCTGCTTTTTCGCGCCGGTCCATGCGGGAATCTCGGGGGGCGGCGCGGAAAAGCGTTTGTTTTTTGCGTTCTTCCGTGATATAATAAAAGAGGTATATTCAAGACGATAAGCGCATGGAACGCCGGGCGGCGGAGCGGTTCCTGGACGGGGAGCCCGGGCCCGGCGGGGATTCCGGGGGACTGCCTGTTTCCGGCGCAGAGGATGACAGATGCATACGGAATGGCTGCTTCGGATCGACCGCTGGCTCGGCGGAGTGCTTCTGCTGTTCTGCCGGAGGTGGCGGCGGCGGAACCCGCCCGCGACGGTCCGGACGATTCTGATTTTCAAATTCATGGGCGGCGGCTCGATCACCGTGGCCGGACCGCTTCTGCTGGCGCTTCGCCGGAAGCACCCCGATGCCCGGCTGGTGCTGGTCTGCACGTCGCAGGTGGCGGCGCACGCGGAACTGCTCGGGCTTTTTGACCGGATTGAAGCGGTTGACGACCGCGGGGTGTTCCGTCTGGCGTTTTCCCTGCTTGCCATGTTGTACCGGTGCCGGAGGATGCGGCCGGAGCTTTCGGTCAATCTGGAGGTCTATTCCCGGGTGGCGGTGTTCTGCAGTGCGCTGGCGGGAGGGCGGTTCCGGAGCGGATTTTATCTGGAAGACGAGGCGTTTGCGCGCCGCTGCTGCGATGCGGCGCTCCCCTTCGCGCGGCGGGGACGGGTGTTTGAATCGTATGATGCGCTGGCGGGGGCGCTGGCCGCGCCGTTGCCGGAGCCGGAGGCGTTGCGGCAGCATGTCTGCGCCGGAATTTCCGCTTCGCCGGAGGAGACTCCGGTGCTGGTGGCGGCGCCGTTCTGCAGTGCCCTGAGTTTTCTGCGCCGCTGGGATTTTGCCGCCTGGGGGGAATTTCTCGCCGGGTTTCTGGCGGCGCATCCGCAGTGGCGGGTGCTGGTGATCGGGGGGCCGAAAGATGCGGGCCACGCGCAGGAGATCCTCGCCGCACTGCCGCCGGAGCTGGCGGAACGGGCCGTTTCCGGCTGCGGCAGACTTTCTCTGCGGGAGTCGGTGGCGGCGATCCACCGCTCGTCGCTCTTCGTCGGCATCGACAGCGCGCCGCTTCACTGGGCGCGGCTGACGGGGCGGCGGGTGCTCAGCATCTGGGGAGCGACCGAGCCGGCACTTCTGCTGCGGTCTTCGCCGTGGCTCGTCGAAACGGTGATCCGGGTGGAGGCGGCCTGCTCCCCGTGCGTGCACGCGGTCGGGCGGAGCCGCTGTTCCGGCCGGGCGGAGTGCATGGCGGCGGTCGCGCCGGAACGGGTGCTCGCGGAGGCGGAGCGACTGCTCCGGCGGACGGAGCCCGGCATGTGTCAAGTTGCATTATCCATGAAGTGATCTCAGGAGGTCGTGATGTTTGTTCCGCTGGCGCTGGTGCTGTTGGTAACCGGTTTGTTCTGGCTCTGTTCCGCATCCCGGAGCGAGGAGCCGGGTGGTCCGCTTCCGGCGAAGGTGCGCTTTGCGGCGTTCGGGCAGGCGGGGGTGCTGGCGCTGGCGGCGGGCGGGTTCTACTGGCGGACGATGCGGTTGGAAGCCGAACCGTACGGGGACTTCATCGGCGGTTTCCTCGGCGTCTCCGGCATGCCGAAAAGTTTCGAGTACACCGCTGAATATGTCGGGCTGGCGGTCTTCGGTGCGGCGGCGTTTCTGCTCTGCCGCTGGTACCGGCGCCTCGCGGCGGAGCCGGGATACGCGGCGATCGTCGCCCGGCTCGGCTTCTATTCGCTGCTGCCCGGTTTCGTCATGGCGGGGCAGGCGGTCACGGTATCTTCGCTGGAGCCGTTGACCACGCTTCCGGCGCTGGCGGTACTGCTTCTTCTTCCGGCGCTGGCGGTGATTCCGACAGGGGACGCCGCTGCGGCCTCCCGCACGGCGGAGCGCTGTTATGGCGGACTGCTGCTCTTCCCCTTTTCGCTGGCCGGGATCCAGTTCTTCCAACAGCGGGTCTGGGAGGGGGGGAGCTCTCTGGCCGGAATCCTCTACGCCGCGGTGCTTGTCCTGATGCTCTGGCTGGTGCGGAAAGATTCTGCGCCGCGCAACTGTGACCGGTTCTTTTTCATTGCCCAGCTCGGAATTCCACTGCTTTTTCTCTACCTGCTTCCGCCGCCGTTGCAGCGCCGTGACGGCAGCTGGTTTGATCCGGGGTTTCACTGGACACTCTCCCTGCTGGCGTGGGTTCTGGCCGGAATCGCCTGGTGCGCGCTGGTGCGGGCGTTCCGCCGTGCGGCCGGAGGGAACTTCCGGGTGCCGCTGCCGGTTCTGCTTGCTGTGGCGGCGACTCTGCTGGCCGGCGGCGAGGGGTGGCCGGCCATCTGGCAGGACGACTATCACAACGGCGAAGTGGCGTTGCCGTGGTATCTCTGGCAGACGATGGGGTGCGTGCCCTATCTCGACTACATTCCGTCGCGCGGGCTGATCAACTATCTGCCCGGATTTTTCACCTGGCTCTTCCGGGGGCACGACATCTCGCTGCTCGGCACCGGGCAGAAGCTGGCGAATCTTGTGGTGCTCGCGCTGTTGCTGGCGCCGCTGCGCCGCCGGTGTGGAACGGTTGCGGCGTTTCTGGCGGTTCTGGCGATCTCCGACCTGGGGTGTGGAATCGGCGCCGGGCTGGCGGTGGCGATCGCCTTCTTCTTTTTCCTGACCGAATCGGAACGGTATCGCAACCCGGTCCGCTGGCTCTGGTGGTTCGGTGTGCTCGGCGTGATCGGAATCTTTTACTCGCTGACCGACACGGCGGCGATGGTGCTGGCGATGTCGCCTCTGCTGGTCCGGCAGCTGTGGCGGGCGGTGACGGAACAGCAGAGGGCGTTTTTCCTCTCGGCAGGCGCGGTTGCGGTTGCGGCACTGCTGCTTCTGCTGACGCCGTTCTACCGGATCATCGGCGGAATGCTGTGCATTCTGCTGGAGCAGACGGGGGTCTACACGCTGGCGCACTGCGTGCCGTGGATGGGCTCCCGCGAGCTTGATGTCGCGGTGACGCAGGGGCTGTTCTGGCAGTTCGTGCGGTTCGGCTGGCTGGGGGTGGGGGCGATGGCGCTCTTCAGCCTCATCCGGAAGCGGCGGGGAACGGTGCGGGATGAGCTCCGTTTTCTCGGCAGCTCCTCGATTCTCATTCTGGCGGTGTTGCTGATTCAGCGGGCGGGGGGCCGGATTGATCTGGGCAGTACGTCGCGCATTTTCGCGGTTTCCGGGCTCTATGTCGGCATTCTGGTGCCGTGGCTGCTGCCGGGGCTGGTGCGGCGCAGGACACTGCTCGGCTGCTGGGCGGTGGCGCTCGGATTGTACGGACTGCAGTGCGCCGACTGGCGGAACCTCTGGAACAACTGCACCGAAACAGTTGTGGAACCGGAGAACGTCGTCAATCTGGAGGCGGCGGGATTCCCGATGCTCGGGCGGGCCGCCTCGATCCAGCCGGACCATCTGGCACATCTGGTCGGCACGAAGGCGTTGCTGGACCGGGTGCTGAAGCCGGAGGAGAGCTACCTTGACATGACCAACAACGCCACCGGCTACGCCTATTTCCGCCGCCGCCCGCCGGTCTCGTATCCGGCGTGGAACTACGTCGCCTCGCGCCCGCAGGTGGAGCGGATGGTGCGGGAGGTGAAGGCGGCAAAGCCGCTGCTGGTGCTGGTGAAGGGGCGCGACGTCAACTTTTACGAGGGGCGGCTGCCGTTCCGGGCCCATGCGCTCTACCGGTATCTGCTGGCGGAATATCTGCCGTTCCGGGATACCGGCGGCCGGATCTGGATGATCCGGCGCGGCGCCGAGGCGCGGTTGAAGGGCGTCCCGCAGGTGGACGCCGCCTCGATCGGCGACATGGCGCTGGCGTCGGAGGCGTTTCAGGATCCGAAAATCGACGCCTATCCGTTCACGTGGGGGGCGTCGCTGGAGCGGCTGGCTCCGCACCTTTCCGACCCGGTTCCGGCGCGGGCCGCGGCGGGGAAACATCTGCAAAATGGCGGCGGCGGACTCTTCTTCGCACAGCCCGGCGGAGCGGAACTCCAGCTGGAACTCCCCGCCGGGGCGTCGGGAGATTTTCTGCTGCTCGAATTCGACCGCCCGATCATCGGCCGCGATTTCCGGGTGCTGTGGGAGGATGTGCTCGCCGGCAAGGGGCAGCCGTGGGTCGAATTCTGGGGCGGCTCCCATTGCTATCTCATCCCGCTGGATAATTCCCCCAACTGGCTGTTGTCGCCGTGGAAGCGGAATATCCGGGTGAAACTGCCCGGAGCGTTCGCCGGTGAATTCCGGCTGCTCCGGGCGGAGTTTCTCCGTCGTCGCTGAGCGCCGGCCAGCTGAGCAGATCGCCGCCGATGCCGACAATCCGGACCGAGAGCGGAATCTTCAGCCCGGCACGTTCCATCGCCTGTTCGACGATGGCGACGGTGCCGCCGCAGCAGGGGACCTCCATCCGCGCGACGGTGATCGACCGGATCCGGTGGCGGCGGAAGATCTCCGCAAGTTTCTCCACATACTCTTCGGTGCTGTTGTCCAGCTTCGGGCAGAAAACGACGAGGATTTTCCCGTCGAGCAGCTCCCGGTGGAACCCCCCGAATGCGTGGGCGACGCAGTCGGCCGAGATCAGCAGATCGGCGTCATCGAAGTATTCCGCGGCGGGATTCAGAAGCTTGAGCTGAACCGGCCACTGCCGCAGGGCGGAGGGGCTCGACGCCGCCGGAGCGGAATTTGCCGCCGGGCGCGGCGCGAGCCGTCTGGCCAGAGTGCCGGGGCAGCCGCAGGGGAGTTTGCCCGCCTCCCGCAGATCCGGCACCGGCAGGTTCTGTTCCCGGAGACAGTTGACTGCGGTCTCCAGCAGTTTGAATTCGCCGTGCTCCTTGAGGTGCTTCAGATGCGCCTTGATGGTGTTGGGGCCCTGACGGATGATGTTTTCCATCACCTTGCGTTCGTCGTAGGGTTCCGCCTCCCGTTCGACGACCTGAATGGCGCCCAGGGGGCACTCCCCGATGCAGGCGCCGAGCCCGTCGCAGAAGAGGTCGCTGACCAGCCGCGCCTTGCCGTCGATCAGCTGGAGCGCGCCTTCCGGACAGTTGGGGATGCACTTGCCGCAACCGTTGCACTTTGCCTCGTCGATCTGGATGATTTTTCTCTTCATAATATCTTCTCCTCTCGTTGTGTCGAATGATTTCCGTTCAAGTCAGCTTCCGGGTGCCAACAGGATTCTCAGGACGCGGATCAGCTCCTCGCCCTTCTCCCGCAGGTCGAATGCACCGCCGGAGAGCCCCCACTGCTTCACCAGCAGCCGGACCGGACCGAAGACCAGCCGGAAGAGCATCTCCTCCGGAATGTCCGTCCGGATTTCTCCGGAAGATTGTGCCTCGCGGAAGTGTTTCCCGAGCTTCTCCCGATGGCGGTGCATCATATCCAGCAGGAGCCGGGCGAACTCCGGCTCTTCCATGAAAAGCTCCTCGGCGAAGAGCACCTTCGCCAGCGGGGGCTGGGCCGCCACCTGGGCGAAGCGGCTTCGGGTGAACGCGGCGACCGCCTCGAAGCCGGTGCGTTCCGGTGACGGCTCCGGAATCCCCCGGTCGAATTCGCCGATCAGAGTGCGGACGATCTCCGCTTTGTTCCGGAAGTGGCGGTAGATTGCCGGTTCGGTGAGGCCGAGCCGGTCGGCCAGATTCCGGATGGTGAGATTTTGGATTCCGCCCGCGGCGATCAGCTCCAGCGCCGTCCGGACGATCTCCTGCTGTCGTCTGGTGAGTTCCATGATCGTACCTTTCTATGTTAGTTATCATTCACTAACAATAGAAACGTTTTTCAAAAAAAATCAAGAGGAGGAAAAGAAAAAAATCTGAAATTTGAAAATCGGCTATGGTGCGAAGAGGAAAACTGGCCGCGGGGGCGCGGCGAACGACGCCCCCGACAGCCCCGCGAACGGGTCCCGCGCGCCGCAACGCGGGGCTGTTTTTCGACCATGCCGGTTCAGCGGAACCAGCCGGCGGGAAGGTGATCGCGCTCTGCTTCGAGAAGTTCCTCCATGATTCGTCTGGCATCGCCGAGATTGTTTACGATCGGGTCGCAGGCAAGGGCGCGATAGAGGATCTTCCGGTCACAGGAGACTGCGGCTTCCACGGCCAGTTCGTGGGTGTCGAGCACCTGCCGGGTCAGGCCGAGTACGCCGTACGGCAGTGGTACGGCGGGCAGGGGGCGCGGCCCGTTCATATCCAGCTCGGAACGCAGCTCCAGAAAGGCATCGTCAGCCATGTTCGGCACTGCGCCGCGGTTTGCCGTGTTGACGTAGAACTTCCTGCCGAGCCCGCCCCACATGGATTCGATGATGTCGGTCGCGTGGTCGCCTCTGCCGCCGGCGAAGAACTCTTCGATCGGGCGCTCGCCGTTTGCAAATGCGACGGTTTCCCGCCATTGGGCGGCCATTTCGTCAGCGCGGCGGAAGGCGTCGAACGGAACGATCGGTTCCGGTTCGACCGGCGACACCCCGTATCCCTGAAAGAAGGGGAGATACTCCTTGATGTGTCCGAGCGCGTTGGGGCAGGCGCCGAAAAGGTCGAAGAGTTCAAGAGCGTAGTTGTAGTTGTAATGCTGTTTGGCGTCACTTCTGTCGGCCGGGTGCTCCCACTCTTTTTTCGCCTGTCCGGCGACCCATTTGCGGAGATGGTCCATCCGGCTGACGCCGTCGTAACTGCATTTCACGACGAAATTGCAGTGGTTGACGCCGAGGATCTGCAAATCGAATTTTGCATCCTGCTCCGGAGAGATTGGAATTTCCGGTTTTTCAGTGATTCCGCAGCGGAACAGATATTCCGCCCGTTTGCGGGGATCGTGAAGGTCGTCGCAGAGGGCGAAACTTTTCACGTCCGGAGCATGGCGCATCAGGCCGAGGCCGAGCGCGGCGGTCGGATTGACGAAGTTGATCATCCAGGCCTCCGGCGCGAGCTCCCGGATATCCTGTGCGATGCGGAGAATCTCCGGGAGTTCGCGCAGTGTGCGGAAGATTCCGCCGGGGCCGATGGTGTCGCCGGAACACATGGTCACACCATATTTGCGCGAAATTCGCACATCTGTCCCGCGGTAAAAGGTGTTCCGGAACGAGAAGCTGGCAACGACGAAATCCGCTCCGTGCATCACGGTTCTGCGGTCGGTTGAACCGATCAGCCGGAACGGTGCTCCGACGTGCCGGGCGGCCCGTTCCGCCAGCTTCATCATCGTTTCCAGCACCGCCGGATCGGTGTCGACCAGGGCTAGCGTGCCGGTTCGCAGAATGGGACTCTGCGCCATATTGTACACGACGGCGCGTCCGAAGAAGAAACTTCCGGCGCCGATTACCACGATTTTCGGTCCTTTTTTCATCATCTGCCGACTCCTTTCCCGAGGGTTGTGTGTTTTCTGCTTTATTATACTGTGAATGTCTTGAAAGGACAATGAGACAGGTGTATTATAACTAGCAGAAATGTCGCGGGAGGAACTGGAGGATGCGCGATCTTTATAAACTGGCGGAAATTTACCGCCCCTATTCGACAGGAACGATCAACGCTCTGCTCCATGTCCGTTCCGCCGGGCACTATGTGACCGGACCGGGCTGGAGTGACGGATGTGTGCGGAAAGAGTTTCTCGAGCTCTTCTGGTGCGTTCGCGGGGAAGGAGAGTTCCGCCGGGGGGAGACAAGCTGGATTCTCAAGCCGGGCGAGGTCTGTTTTTATTTCCCCGGAGAGCTTCACGACATCCGCCGCCGGACACCGGTCTGGGAGTATTACTGGCTCACCATCGACGGCGCGAACCTGCCGGAGCTGATCGCCCGGTTTCAGCTGCCGCGGAGCGGCCGGTACGCCGGCAGCTGTCCGGTCGAACTGTTTGAGAACCTGATGCAGGAGATTCGCTCCTGCTCCCGGCGCGGGGAGTTTGGCGCGGGGGCGGAAGCCTATAAGATCCTCTCTCTGGCGATGGCGGGGAGCGACACTGCGAACCGGGAACTCTGCGACGCCTTTCAGGCGCTGGTCCGCGAGAGGTATCGTGATTCCGGTTTGTCTGTGGCGGAGATCAGCCGGGAGCTGAGGGTGCATCGCTCAACGCTTCATCGCGCTGTTTCGGCGCATTTCGGCTGTTCGCCGCAGGAGTTTCTGATTTCGTGCCGTATTCAGCATGCGCTTCGTTTGCTCTATCACACCCGGGACCGGGTGCAGGAGATCGCTGAAGCGACCGGATTTCATGACCAGAACTATTTTGCCCGGATGGTCCGGCAGCGGCTGGGGAAGTCCCCTTCCGCACTGCGGAAAGAGCGGGGCTGTTTTCGCGGCCGGCAGGAGCCGGCCGGCGGTTCTCTCTGAGACCTCCAAAAAAATTTCCGCAGGATGCCGGCGTGCCGCCGGTGCCGGGGGCGGGAGCTCCTTTCCGTTTGCCATCGCCTCTTCCCCGCTGCAGGGAAGAGGCGCCGCATGACTGGTTCCGTCTCCCCGTATGGGTGGCGTGTCCGAATGAATTTCGCGTATAACGCGCTTCCCGTTTCTAATTTGTGCTTAGAACTGCCTTGACAATTTTTAACGGACTGAATTCAGAAAAGCTGTTTATCGTTGGAATCCGGTGTAACAAACGTTGCGTCCTCAACTCAATTTTTTATATCCAGAGGAATGCATCATCTGCTTCTTCGTGCAGGAAACTGAAACAACTCCGTGCGACGTTGTCGGATTTTTTCCAGAGAGACCTGATCGTCCGCTCTCAGCAGATGAAAGACTTCCGCCGTGACATCCCGGAGTTCGAGTGTTAACGCTCCGTTCGGCGCGACTGTTACATTTTTCTCTTCCCCGGAGAGCATTCCGAACAGCCGATATTTACCGGGTTCAACCCGAATTGTTTCCTCATTTTTCCTGGCAGATACGCGCCACGGATAAAGTCCATTGTCTGTGGCGGCGTAAGTCCATTGCCAGGCATCAAGCGATTTCTTGTCGAAGACCGTGAAAACCATTCCGGTACGCCCCCGGTAGCCACGCACATAAAGTTTAGTTCCGGAACTGAGCAGTGGCAGTTCAATTCCATGCCGCCGGCAGATCGCCTTCAAGATCCGCACATCACGGCTCGGATCGATCCCCGGTGTATGGCTGTAAAAATAGACTCCGGAACCGCCATCTCCCTGAGGATAGAAACTCAATGCTGTACCGCCCGGATCGGAAAAGATCACTTCCCCTTTTTTTTCGGCAAACGTACGACCATCTTTAAAACGGAGCGAGCCGAGAATTTCACCGAACATCTCCGGCGCGTTCATCGAATTTCTGTTCCAGCCGAACGCCTCGCTCCACTGTGTTCCATCGATCTTTCGTCCAGCGCTTGCGCTGTGCAGCAGCAGAATCCGGCCCGGTCCGGATCGGACAAAATGGATCAGACGTTCTGCCATCCCCTCTGGCAATGCGTAACAATCATTGATGATGAGCGACGCGTTCGACAGAATTTCCTCGTCGAGTACCTCCGGCATGACCCGGCTGACAGGCAATGAATGTTTTTCTGCGGCGATGCTCATTTTTCTGGGATGCTCACCCGCGTACATCGCACGGGTTTCCTGCAGGGAAATAACACGGTTCATCGGAGTGAGTTCTTCAAGTCGGTCGTCAACCGTCGCATGGTTGTAGGCGAGTGATTTTACCAGGTAATCCCGAAATCGATCGTACTGATAATCATCTGTGGAAGCGAGATTCTCCAGCAGTTCCTCGCCCGGCCAATCCATTTCAAATGAATCATATCGCGTTGCAGCGCAAACCGCGAAGAGTGCTGCGTAGGAAAACTCCGGAGTCCAGTAAATCGGTCCATGCCCTCCCTTGCCGCTCTCTCCAATCAAACGGTGGTGAACTCCGCTGCCGGAAAATACTTTCCGGTGAACCAGACCGAGATGATGCGCCTTAAGCACTGTACGCGGATGGTAAAAATAGTTCTCATCGACAAAACCGCCCCGATCCAGTGACCGGACATTCCAAATCCAGTCGTTGCCGTTGCGCCAGTCATCGCCGTTGTTCATCAGAAAAAAACGTACCCCGTTACGGGCGAATTCCCGTGACGCACCGTTGTGAAACCGGATGAAGCAGTAATGTCGTATCGCCATATCGAGATATCCGCGCTTCCGCAGCAGGGGTGTGGAGTTCCCCACCGCATACAGATTGACCGGAACCGTACGATGTTCCTGCCAGGAGTCATACGCAAGATCTGCCGGTCGCCACCGCCGCCCGGTGTAGGATCTGAAATAATCCCAGAAGTGAATCGTTTCTCCTGTGTTAAGACGGATGCCTCCGTCGCGTTCATTAAGAACCTATCCCTAAATAACAGCAAGTTTTCGATAAATTATAACCGTTGCGGCAAGGTGTAGCAAAGCTTCATAT
>ENA-UEQW01000472-UEQW01000472.1-human-gut-metagenome-genome-assembly--contig:-NODE-472-length-38112-cov-16.175601_pt1 | contig 38112 bp, 44 predicted proteins | sample MGYA00242947_ERZ507947 | MGnify/ENA primary metagenome ERZ507947 (study PRJEB26167, sample SAMN06115421) | human gut metagenome | host: Homo sapiens | place: China:Guizhou | collected 2015-03-17... | reverse complement strand
TAAAAAAATGGATCGGAACACGGTCACGCGGTTTTTTGACCAAGGCCGAAAAATTGCTCCTAATTATAGCAACGACGAGATTCTGTACATATTTCTACGCGCATGCGAAAAGTGGGCGGAGCTGGATGGCCAGCCCGAGCAACAAGGCCGTGCTGCCTTTAAAATTCTTGAGCTCTCTTGGCGCCAAACAAAACGAGGGAGGGATATAAATGGACAACACCGCATTGCAACCTGTCCTTGACGCCCTGCTGGAAGAACTGGCCGCCCGGGTGGCAGGCAGGATCGCGCCGCAGCGCAAGGAGCTGTACACCGTGCAGGACCTGTGCGAGCGGTACGGCGTGAGTGACGATACCATTACCCGCTGGATGCGGGCGGGGGAGTTTGGCGAGACCGTCAACCCGACGCCGCGCATCCATCTGGTGACGCTGGCGGGCATCACGGAGTTTGACGCCCGGCACACCGGCCCGGCCTACGCGGGCCAGCCGGCCGCCCCAACACGCCGCCGAATCAGTCGGGCCGACCCCGGCAGAATTTAAGTGTGTCCAACGTGGACACAAAAAGGAGGTTGTACAATGGAGAACTACATCAAGGCCGTATGGCATGACAATGGTGACGACACAGTTGACCTGCGCGCGGAGATTAACGGCCAGCGCGGTGACATAATCCGGGCACTGGCCGGCATCACCGCCCGGCTGATGGAGCAGGCCGAGCAGAAACACTTTGACCCGAACCTTGTTCTGGTGGAGCTGGGCCACGCCATTGGCAATGCATACGCCCGCAAGGGCACGATGGCCAAGGAGAGCGTCACCGTAGACCTCTCCGGCTGGCCGACAGATAAGGAGGGCGAAGATGACGTCCGAGGATATCGCCTGGGTGCAGGGCCGGCTGCGCGACTGTAAGTATCTGGTCGCCACGCTGCACAAATGCGCCCAGTGTCTGGGCGTGGACAACGGCGAGCTGCTGACCGCGCTGGGGTACGAGAGCGAGGCCGCGCTGAGACAAGCCTACCCGGACAAGCTGCGCGGGCCCGGCGGCGAGCACCCCAAGCCGTCCCACTACCAACCGCCCGATGCCGAGACGATGCACGAGGCCGTGCTGCTGTTTTACGGCGGCACCGACATGGATGTTGTCAAGCCGCTGATGGGCTACGCCGGTAAGATAACCAACGCGTCGATCACGCAGCGCGCCAACCACTGGAAGGAAAAGCACCCCATCGCGGCGTGCCGACTGCCGCACAGCCGGGCAACCCCGGCACAAATACGAAAAAAGGGAGAAATCAAGATGAACGTTGACAAGAAAGGGCTGCCCGCGTACTGCTACGCGATAGCGCCCAAGACCGGACTGCCGGTACGGATTTTCCGGGGCGAGCACGCCATGTTCGGCGTGCGGCCTGACATGATGGTGAGCAAGGCCAACGAGCAGATCAGCGTGGACGCCCGACAGGCGGCGGCCATGGTGGGGGGCGTGCTCTACGGTTGGGACGGTCCGCGCGCCGACCCCGCCCAGTATGATGACGATGGGGTCTACATTGGCCCCCAGTAAGGAGGAACTGATGGAAAACGAAATCAAAACCAACGAGGGGCAGCAGGCCCCGGCACTCGGGCTGCTGAACGCCAAGGATGTGGTCGTCAGCATCGTGAAGGTGACGGCGGAAGGTGTGAGCATCAAGCTCTGGCCCGATGCCGGCGCGGTGCGCGGCGTGCTGGGCGAGGTTGCCCAGCTGGCGCAGGTTCCCGGCGGGTACAGCCTGCGGCGCTATGTGTGCGGGCGGGCGCTGTACTGCGCCGTGCAGCTGGGCGACGCCACGCGGGACGCTCCATGCCCGGCGGGCTACCACGTGCACAGCGACGCCAACCTCAACGAGGCCGACGGCAGCCTGATTGCGGCAGCGGCGGAATGGGGCATCGGCAAGGGCGTGTTTGACCTGCCGCCCCTGCGCATCTCGGCTAGCAAAGTGCATATTGTGCCAAAGGCCAAGGATGGTACCAACGTCATCGAGCGGTATATCCTGGACGATGTGCTGACGCTGGATGACATCACCTACAACGATGACGAGAGCGTCGCTGCTCTGCGCGTGCGCAAGCGGGATGGGGGAATCATTGCATGGCAAGCAAACTGATTGCACACCTGGCCGCGTGGTACATCCCTACCGGGCGCACCGACCTGGACGGCATGGAGGGCCTGACCGTGGACGGCGGCTACCTGCTGGAGGCGCGGCGGATGCACACCGAGCTGGAAGCCCGCGCCCGCGGCCAGCCCCTGATGGTAGAAATCGAGATCAAGCCGGTGCGGGACAAGCGCACGCTGGACCAGAACCGGCTTATGTGGGCCTTGCTGAACAAGCTGGCCCAGGCATTGAGCGGCGGCACCCCTGGCGGGGTGACTGCCGAGCAGTGCTATCTGGACCTCTTGGCCGACTACGGTGCCGAGGTGGAGACCTGGCGCGTGCCGCTCAAGGCACTGCCCGCGCTGCGCCGCGCCTACCGCGTTGTGCAGGTCGTGGACGTGCTGGAGGGCGGGTCGTGCATCGTGCGGCTGGGCATGGGCAGCTCGACATTTGACCGGGCGCAGATGCGGGAATTTATCGACCGCATCTTTGACCGCCTGAGCGAGGCCGGCGTAGACGACGCCGAGACCACCCAGCAGTACAGGGACTGGAGGGCCGGGGATGGCTAAGAGCATTTTGCAAAAAAATAAAGAATGCTACCTCTGCCGCCGGTTCTACAACCTACACACGGTGCGCGGGCTGGAAGAGCACCACATCCTCTACGGCCGCGGACGGCGCGCGCTGAGCGAGCAATACGGCCTGAAGGTGTGGTTGTGCCACGACCACCACAACGAACCGCCCCTGGGCGTCCATTTTGACCCCGCCGCCCGGCGGGAGTTGGAACAGGCGGCACAATTTGCCTTTGATGATCTCCACGGCCCCGGCAGCTTTGTCAGGGTGTTCGGAGAAGAAATTTAGGAGGATACCAATGCCCCAGATCGTAAACAAAAAGAGCGTTCTGGAGATGGCGATGGGCGCCATTGCCGAGATCACAGACTATGAGGTTGAGCGGGTCGTGGCGAACATTATGGACCCCAACACCGCGGCGACCGCCAAGCGCAAGATCACCATCACGCTGACCTTTGCACCGGATGACTACCGCCAGCAGATCGGCATGGACGCGCAGGCAAAGACCACCCTCGCACCGATCCAGCCGGTACGGACGTCCCTGTGCATTACCAAGGCGCGGGACGGCAGCCTGCTGCTGGCCGAGATGACGCCGCAGGTGCCCGGGCAGGTAAACATGGACGGAGACGAAGCCCCGATGCCCGCCATGGCCCGCGTGGGCCGGGCCGGGTATTAACACACAGAAAGGACAAGACAATGGAAAACAGCTTTTTGAAAGACGCCATTGACCGCATTGTGGAGCTGGCGACCCCCTTCACCCTGGAAACGCGCAGCGGGCATCAGTTCTGCTCCACCTACCTGCACGAGGTCAAGCCGGAGGTTGAACTCCCGGCACGGTACTCGGTGGATACTCTGGAGGCGCTTGTCAAGCTGATCCGCACCGAGGGCATCGACCACTCTCCCCGGCTGTATGTGCGCGTGGACAGCGCCCGGCGGGTCATGGTGGACACTACATACACGCATAAAGAATATGCAGAGTTCAGCCGCCTGCCGCTGTATGAGGCCGTGAGCGATGTGCCGAGCATTTCCGTCAACCAGAGCATCAGTCAGGAGAAGGCCATTGTGGAGCTGCAGAGCCTGTATGCTATCACCGAGGACCGTGACTATCTGCTGTCCCTGCTGAGCCACATCGATGTGAATCAGGGCGTGTCCAGTGTGGACAACGGGATCAGTCAGGAGGTCAGCGTCAAGACCGGCGCGGTGCTGAAGGAGCAGCAGACGGTACAGCCTATCGTCCACCTGCAGCCCTACCGCACCTTCCTTGAGGTCGAGCAGCCCGCCAGCGATTTCCTGCTGCGCCTTGACAAACAGGGCCACCCGGCATTGTACGAGGCTGACGGCGGTGCATGGAAGCTGGAGGCCAAGCGCAACATCGCCGCCTATCTGGGCGAGCAGCTGGCCGATCTGGTGGAGCGCGGCAGTGTGGTGGTGATGATCTGATGCTGAATATCTGTGCATTGCAGGGCCGCCTGGCCCGGGACCCGGAGCTGCGGCAGACCAACACGGGCAAGCAGGTGGCGACGTTCACGCTGGCCTGTGACCGCGGGCGCAAGGACGCCAACGGCAGAACCACTGCGGACTGGATCCAGATCGTGGCGTGGGACCGGCTGGCCGATTTTGCCGCCAAGTGGCTGACCAAGGGCCAGATGGTGACGGTGGACGGCAGGCTCCAGAGCCGCACCTATCAGGCCAAGGACGGTACCAACCGCACGGCGGTGGAGGTTGTGGCAAACAACATCAACTTCTGCGGCAGCAAGGCGGACAACCCCGCCCCGGCTGCCCCGGCGGGACCCCGCGTAGGTGCACCGGCTGCTGACTATAACCAGATGGACGGTGACGACTTCGCCATGATCGAGGATGAGGGCGACCTGCCGTTCTGACGTTTAAAACTTGATAAGACCTGAACAGGGATGCGCTGCTAAAAAACAGCGCGGTGCACCCCTGTATTAAGGTCAGCCTTTTTTAGAGGTACTGACATGGACAAACCTGCTTTTTTTGCGATACTGCCCGCTGCCGTGCGGTACGATGCGCGGCTGAAACCGATGGAGCGGATACTGTACGGCGAGATCACGGCGCTGGCCGACCAGACCGGCTATTGCTACGCATCCAACCGGTATTTCATCGAACTTTACAGCGCCGGAGAACGAACTGTGCAGGGCTGGATAAAAAACCTGGCCGACTGTGGGTACATCGCGGTGGAAATGTTCGGCGGTGCCGGACAGGGTCGGTGCGAGCGCCGCATGACCCCGATTTTCGGCTTGCGGGATGTCCGGCAGACCCCCGCAGATTTAAGCGCCACCCCCGCAGAAAATTGCGGGGATACCCCCGCAAAAAACTGCGCCCCACCCCCGCAGAAAACTGCGGGGAGAACAATACAAGATAATAATACAAGTAATAACAACACAACGCGTGCGTGCGCGAGAGGGTTCGACCGGTTCTGGGCGGCTTACCCGCGCAAGGTCGGCAAGGGGGCCGCTGAACGCAGCTTTGAGCGCGTCCACCCGGACGCCGCCCTGCTGGACAGGATGCTGCGGGCCATTGAAACCCAGCGCCAGAGCGACACATGGCTGCGCGGCTACATCCCCAACCCGGCCACTTGGCTGAATCAGCGCCGGTGGGAGGATGAACCAGACGGCGTGGCCGCCCCGGCGGCGCAGCAGACACCGCACAGCCCACCGCCGCCCACGCCGGTACTTGACCCCGGCGGCGACATCACCAAATTGTGGGGAGCGTGGGAAGAATGAGAGCCGAGGCGCTAACGCATCAAGACGTGTTCATCGGCGCGGTGATGCTGCGGGGCATGAGCGATAAAAAAGCGGCCCGAGCGGCGGTGCTGAAACTCTCCCCCGCTATGTTTGAAGAGGGCACTCGGCGGGATGTATTCGCCGCCATGCAGAGAATGGCCTACGCGGGCGAGGATGTGGGCGACCCTGTTCTCATCGTCAGCCGGGCCGCCCAGGAAAACAACCAGGACATGGCCGACATCAAGGTCTACGTCACCCGGGCGGCGGAGACCTGCCCGGCGGTGTCCAACCTGGACAACTACGCCGCGCTTGTGGTCGAGGATTACCGGCTTGACCTGCTGCAATCGGCCCTGCTGGCCGTGTGCAGCAGCAACAGCAGCGCCGACCGCATCTGCGCCAAGGTGCGGGCCGCGCTGAATATGCAGGACGCCATTCTGGCTACCCAGGCCGACGGCAGCGGGCAGACGTTCGCCGCCGTGCTGGAGAAGGCGGTGGCCGCGCTGGAAAAGCCGGACACCCTGCTACGTACCGGCTGGCGGCAGGTGGACCGCTACGGCCTGTTTGAACCGACTAACACCGTGGTCGTGGCCGGGCGGCCAGGCTGCGGCAAGACCGACTTGACCATCAACCTGGCGGCCCGGTTGAGCCTGCGGAAAAAAGTCTACTACCTGACGCTGGAAGAAAGCGCTGTGAAGCTGATGCACCGAATAATCTCGAAAACGGCCCGGGTAGACGCGGGCCGAATGCGGGACCGAAAGCTCAGCCAACAGGAGCTTGCTAATATCAAGGCTGTGCAGGCCATGATGGCGAACCACCACAACATGATCCTGGAAGATGTCGAGGATGTGGGCGGCGCGGCGACGCTGGACATGATCCGCGCCCGGCTGCTGACCTACAAGCCGGATGTGGCGATTATCGACCACATCGGCCTGATCGCGAGTACAGACCCGCGGGCCAAGGAGTATGACCGCCTGAGCGAGATAACCCGGCAGTTAAAACTTTTAGCCATGCAGATGGGAATCGTCATCATCGAGCTGTGCCAGCTCAACCGCGGCGGCGCGGCGGCCCAGTACGGTACGCTGGCCGAACTGCGGGGCAGCGGCACGATAGAACAGGACGCCAACGCAGTTGTTATGGTGCGCACATTACCGCCCGGCGGGGCAGAACTGCACGACACCAACGACTACCGGGCTACCGGCATCATGATCGCCAAAAATCGGGAAGGCGGTCTGGGCGAGGTGCCCATGCAGTGGCGCCCGCAGTACCACGACTGGATACCCGATGGCGACATCTACCAGCAGGACGAGGGCGGCGAGAGCGGCCCGAAATTTGAAAGCTACGAGCAACAGCAAATTTGATTTTACAGGGGGATTTACAAGATGGATAAAATCGCAATCATCAACCTCAAGGGCGGCGTTGGCAAAAGCGTCACCGCCTGCAACCTTGCCGCCGAGCTGGCAGCCAAGAGCAAGAGCGTTCTGGTGGTGGACCTTGATAAGCAGGGCAACACGAGCAAGTTTTTCGGCGTCCTGGACTATGACAGCCCCAGCGTTGCCGAGGTGATGCTGGGCGAGGACGACATCCTGGCGGCCATTGTGAAGGGCGTCGATGTTTGGGGCGTACATCTGCTGCCCTGCGACATGCGAATGCTAAAGGCCAACCGCACGATACTGATGGACAACGGCCCGCGGCAGTTCCATCTGCGGGACGCGCTGAAATGTGTGGCCGGGGACTACGACTACTGCATCATGGACTGCCCGCCGGACTTGGACATGGGCAGTATCAACGCCCTGTGCGCGGCTGACTGGGTCATCATCCCGGTGGACTGTGACAAGTGGGCCTGCGACGGGATGCAGGAGATAGTAGAGCAGATCGAGCAGGTGCAGGCCTACTACAACCCGCGCCTAAAGATTATGGGTGCGCTGATGACGAAGTATCGCCACACCCGGTACGCGGAGGACATCATCGTTCAGCTGTGCGCGTCGGGAATCAGCGTGCTGGAGACCGTCATACGCTACACCGTCAAGGTCAGCGAGGCGGCGCATGCAGGCATGCCGCTGTTGGAATACTGCCCGAACTGCACGGCGGCGGTGGATTACAGGGAGCTGACGGAAGAAGTCGAGCGGATCGTGTCCAATGTGGACACAAAGGAGGGCTGAGCGATGAGCAAGGGATTTTCTATCAACGACATTCTCGGCAGCACCAAGACCAACGCCCCGGCGGGTCAGAAAATGCAGGTCGTGATGCTGCCGGCGGCAGACATCGAGCCGAACCCGGAGAACAGCATCTACGAGATCGGGGATGTGGAGCCGCTAAAAGAGAGCCTCGCCAAGGAGGGTGTGCGTAACCCGCTTGAAGTTCTGCCGGCGAAAAATGGCAAGTATATGCTCATTGCCGGCCACCGCCGCTGGACGGCATGCCGGGAGCTGACGTCCGACGGCGTGGCTGGATTTGATTTGGTGCCATGCGTTATCAGGAGCTACCAAAGCCACGACGATGAGGTGCTATCCCTGATTACATCCAATATCACAAACCGCGAGTTGACGCAGGGGGAAAAGCTGCGGCAATATGAGGCACTGAAAAAAATCGTCGCCCAAAAAAAGGTTGATGGAAAAATTAAAGGCCGTGTCCGCGATGAGGTGGCGAGGATTATGGGAAGGGGCACCGGCTCCGTCAACCGGCTCGAAGCAATCAGCGGGAACTGTGTGCCGGAGGTCCGGCGCATGTACGAGCGCGGGGAAATTACCGAGGCGCGGGCCTATGAGTGCAGCAAGCTGTACAAGGTGCAGCAGGTGGAGTACGCCAAAAACAAGTACGCCGCCATGCCCCAGATCACCGATATGGCCCGGCGGGCTGCCATCAAGTATTTGGTCGAGTGCGGTCTGGCCGACCAGCTGAAAAAGCTTGACTATGTCCGCAAGGGCGAATGGAACTACGCTGACCACGGGCTGGATGTCCGCAAGCTGGAGCCGGTGACGCTGGATCTGACTGAGGGCGAGACGGATGCGCTGCTGCGCATTGAGACTGTCGATTACCGCGGCGTCCGGGTGCAGATGCGGGACCCTGCCGATACGGATGAGGTGCTGGCGGAAAGCACGCTGTATCCCCGGGACCTCTTTGGTGCCGCGCGCAAGGCGTACATCAACAAGGACGATCTGGCAGCGTACAAGGCCGAGGAGAAAAGCAACCGCGACCAGAAACGCGCCCGGCAGGATGAGGCCGGGAAGTGGCAGGCGCTGGCCCGGCAGGAGCTGGAGGCGTTCGACAGCTGGCCGCTTGTGACAAGGATGAAGGACTTGGGCCTGACGATCCGTGAGCGGAAGATGGCAGACGGCGGCCGCCTTGTCATTGCCGTGGATGATCTGACGCGCTTTTCCGGCCATGTGGACGGCTTTCAATACCGCGAGTGCTTCGCGGTGCGCCTCGGGCCGAACGGCGAGCGCGCAGGCCGGGACGGAGACATCAATGCCCTTGACTGGTATAAGCGCTGGTACAGCACCGGCGCGGGCATTGAGAACTACATTGCCGACGACATCCAGAGGGCTGCGCAGGAGGCGAAAAAGAAATGAACAGCGGATTTTGCGGGATTCCCGGCATGAGCCAGCCGCATCTTGACAGGTGCGAGAGGTGCGCCCACAATAAGGGGCTGTTTAACCTGGATTGTGAGTTGTACTGCTACGGCGTCGAAAAGACGGACGGCGCGGGCATTGTGCTGGAATGTGATGACTTTGAACCATCTCCGGGAGGTGATGCCCAATGACCTGTGAGGAGGAGACCCGGCGGGTACGGGCTTTGCGGGTGCAATGGCTGTACCGCTATCTGGACGCCTGTCGGTTGGAGTGCCTCTATGAGGAAGAGGTCCGGGAGCTGCGCGCTGATGCGTGCCGCGTAACGGCCAACCTGAGCGGCATGCCCGGCGGAGCCAGCGACGGCCAGGCCCTGCCGCGGGCGGTGGAGCGCATTGATGCGGCGCGTGCCAGGGTGGAGGAGCAGCTGAGCGTATGCAGCGCGGTACGCCGGGAGGTGGCCGCCGTGCTGGAGACGATACCGGCAGCCGATGACTACGAGCTGATGCGCCGCCGCTACCTGCTGGGGCAGACCTGGCGGGAGGTCGGCAGGGCCATGGGCTATTGCAGCCGACAGGTACGCAGAAAGCACGATAAAATTGTGAACTCGTTAAAGATGTCCACTGATGTCCCTTGATGTCCACCGCGAAAGGCGTATAATGGTAGTATCAGAAGCCACGGGACAGAGATGCCCTGCGGCTTTTGATTTGGGCGTGTTCGTCATAATCCTCCCCGTGGTACGGGTGCTGCGCTGCGTGATGCGGCGTCGCCACGATGAAGCTCCCGCCGTCCGGTTGAAATGCCGGACACTATGCCGCACAGCCACCTGCCGGAATGCCCGGCGGGATGGGCACCGCGCTCCGCAAGCAACGGCGCGGGCTGGGTGTGAGACCCGGGTGTGGTGCCAGCACGCAAGCCGCTGGCGTGAAAAGAAAAAGAAGTAGCGGCTGACGGGCGGAAATATAGACCGCCATGCCCGGCGGGCGGGAGAGACTCACCTACATCGAGACAAAAGAAACTCCGTCTCGCGCCGCTGGGCAGCTAGTTGATTTTGAGGTGCGTATGCGGTACGGAGTGCCTTATCAGGGCAGCAAAAATAAAATAGCTGAGTTTGTAGTGGAGCATTTGCCGTCGGGCCATACGCTTGTGGATTTGTTTGCGGGAGGCTGCGCGGTAACGCACGCAGCGCTGCTGGCCGGGCGGTGGGACAGGTACATTGTCAATGACATCGGCGATGCGCCGGATGTGTTTCTGAACGCCGTGCATGGACGGTACGCGGACGAAAGGCGGTGGATCAGCCGGGAGGACTTTTACCGGCTTAAGGACGCCGACCCCTACGTCAGCCTGTGCTGGAGCTTTGGGAATAATCAAAGCAGTTATTTATACGCCAAGGAGGTCGAGCCGTGGAAGAGGGCGCTGCATTATGCGCGCGTCCTTGGCGATACCGAGCCTCTGCGCGAGTTTGGAATCAAATCCGACGGGAGCGCGGCGGATGTTTTGGCGCACCATGACGAATATAAAGAGAAATATATCCGATGGTGGTTAGGGCGGCAGCGGTACACCCCGGCGGAGTTGGACGAGCTGATAAAAAACAACGAGCGGGAAGTGGCCGCAGAAGAAGAGCAGCTGCAAAGGCTGCAAAGGCTGCAAAGGCTGCAAGGTCTGCAAAGACTGCAAGGTCTGCAAAGACTGCAAAGGCTGCAAGGCGATTACGAAAGGGTCGAGGTGCCGCGCGGGGCTGTGGTTTATGCCGATCCGCCCTACCGCGGGACGACCCAGGACGGGTACGGCGGCGTGTTTGACCATGAGCGATTTGATACATGGCTGGCGCGCGTGCCGTACATGGTGATTATAAGTGAGTACATTTGCCCGGCTGGCTGCGTTGAGGTGGCAAACATCAAAAAGCGAAAACTGTTGGGCGCAGGGAACGGCAGCAGCAAGGATTGCGAGAGGCTGTTTGTACAAGAGCGCTTTGCGGGCGAATATTATGAGAGGCTGGGGGCAGGGATACAAATGAGCTTTGAGGATGTGTCCAGGGTGGACACATGAGTAATGGCAATAAATCCGTATGATCTGGCGCGGCTGAAGAAGATGATTGCTGCAGGCACGGAGCATGACTTCTACTACTGGCCGCAGTGGCGGGCGGTTCGCGCTGAAGTGCTGGCGCTGGATAAGAGCGAGTGTCAGCGCTGCCGTGAACTGAAACACAGATACAAGAGCGCGGTGTTGGTGCATCATGTAAAGCATTTGCGGGATAGGCCGGACTTGGCGCTTAGTATTTGGGATGGTGATGAGCGGCAGCTTATTAGCGTGTGCAAACAGTGCCATGAAGAACTTCACCCGGAAAGTTTTACGCAATTTTTGCCGAAAGAGCCGCCGATCACAGCGGAAAGATGGGATTAATTGCGCGATACCCCCCCCCACGAAAAAACCAACAATTTCCAGCGGCTTCCACCCGGAATGGGTCCGAGACATTCGGGAGGGGAAGGGGTTGGGCGTGAGGGGTGGGGTGGGTGTGGATAGAGAAAAGGGCGCGTGACGAAGGGGAAGAGGGTGATTTGGTGGCGCGAAAGAAGAAAAACGAGTATCTGGAGCGGGAAGCCTGCAAAAAGCTGAAGCAGGACATGCTGGACGATCTGGAGGTCCGCGGACTGGTGGGAACCCAGTATACGGACAAGGTGGAGGAGTACATCAACCTGTGGAGCTGGCTGCAGATGCTCAACGATGACGTGGTGGACCGCGGTGTTTATGTGAAATACCAGAACGGCGCGAACCAGATGGGCACCACCGAGAATAAAAGCCTGACCATTGCCACGCGCGTGTCCGCCCAGATGCTGAACATCTGGACGGCGCTGGGTTTCCGGGAGCAGGCGAACAGCGCCAAGCCGCAGAATGGCGGTGAGGATGATGAGCTGTAGAATGCCCCCCGAGGTGCTGGCCTATGTGGAGAGCTGCGAGACAGACAAGCCCTTCCGCGTGGGGGCAGAACAAAAAGCGCTGGCCGCCTATGTGCGGCGGGTGTTTGAAAACGAGAATATTTACGTTGACGAGGCCCAGGCGGCGAAATACCTGGGCCTCGTCAAATATTTCCCCTACGGCGATTTGCTGCCGTGGGAAAAGTTTTTATTGGTCCTGTGGAACTGCACCTACCGGGCCGACGGTACGCCGCGGTGGAAAACCGTTTTCTGCTTTGTGGGACGCGGCGCGGGCAAGGATGGCTACATTGCCTTTGATTCCGCGTGCTCGCTGTCACCCTACAACCCGGTGGGGCACTACAATGTTGATGTTTGCGCCAACAACGAGGATCAGGCAACGCAGCCGAGCCGCGATTTGGTGGAGGTGCTGGAATCCACAAAATGGGCCACAAGGCTGAACCGCCACTATTACCACACCAAGGAAATCATCCAGGGGCGGAAGAACAAGGGCGTGATGAAAGGCCGGACCAACAACCCCAAGGGCCGCGACGGTATGCGCAGCGGCAAGATCATCTTCAACGAGGTGCACGCTTATGAGAACTACGACAACATCAAGGTGTTCACGACGGGCCTTGGCAAGGTCGCCCAGCCGCGGTGCGGCATCTTCAGCTCCAATGGTGACGTAAGCGACGGGCCGTTTGATGACTACCTGGCCCGCGGTCTGCGCATTTTGTACGACGGCGAGGCGGACAACGGCTTTCTGCCGTTTATCTGCCGACTGACGGAGAAGGGGCAAATCCACGACCCCGAGAACTGGACGATGGCGAACCCATCCCTGTATTACTTCCCGAATTTGCAGCAGGAAATCGCGGATGAGTACAAGGACTGGTGCGAGCACCCTGAGCAGAACGGCGACTTCCCCACAAAGCGGATGGGACTGCGCGAGGGCGTAAAAGAAGTGAGCGTCACCAGCTACGAGAAGATCAAGGCGACGAATAAGCCGCTGCCGGAGTTGCGCGGCTGGAGCTGCACGGTGGGCATCGACTACGCCGAGCTGAACGACTGGGCGGCGGTGAACCTGCACTTCCGCCGTGGGGCGATGCGGTACGACATCAACCACGCCTGGCTGTGTCGGGAGAGCAAGACGCTGACGCGGGTGAAGGCCCCGTGGCAGGCCTGGGCAGCGGACGGACTGGTGACGGTGGTGGAGGACGTGAGCATTCACCCCGATCTGCTGGCCGCCTACATCCGGGAGGCTGCGCAGAAGTACAGCATCCGCAAGCTGGCCATGGACCATTACCGGTGGACCATGATGAGCGAGGCGCTGCGCAAGATCGGATTTGACGCAAACGATAAGGAGCGCGTAAAGCTGGTGCGGCCCAGCGACATTATGAGCATTGAACCGGTGATTCAGGAATGCTTCGACCGGGAGCAGTTCTGTTGGGGGAACAACCCCTGCCTGCGGTGGGCTGTGAATAATACCAAGCGGGTGCGCAGCAGCCGGAAGCTGGGCGTGGACACCGGCAACTTTATTTACGCGAAGATCGAGGCCAAGAGCCGGAAAACCGACCCGTGGATGGCGTTGGTCGCCAGCATGGTGGTGGAGCCGGAGCTTGGGACCGGGGAGACGGCGCAGCCGCCGCCAATCGGGGCCATCGCGTGGTGAGAGGAAGGATAGAATGGGCTTGAAATTCTGGGATGCCTTTATGAGCCGGAAGGCCAAGGGCGGCGGGGACGACATCGTAATGAAGGAGCTGTACGCCGCGGCGGAGGAGTACCGCATCCGCGAGCTGTGTTGGTCGATCTGCGTGAACATGATCGCCAATGCGGTGGGGCGGTGCGAGATACGCACCTTCCGGGACGGGGCCGAGTACAAGGGCCGGGAATACTGGATGTGGAATATTGAGCCAAACACGAACCAGAACTCCACGGCCTTTCTGCACAAGCTGGTGGCCAAGCTGTACGAGGATAATGAGGTGCTGATCATAAGTACCCGACGCCGGGACGGCGGGGAGGGGCTTGTGGTGGCAGACCAGTGGATGTTGCCCGAAAACTACCCCAGCAAGCAGAATGAGTACCGGGGCGTCGTGGCCGGGAATGTGAGCTACGACAAAACCTTCCGCGAGAACGATGTGATGCACCTGAAGCTGAACAACAGCAGCATCCGCCCGGTGCTGGAGGGAATGTACAAATCCTATGTGAAGCTGGTGAATGCCGCCATCAAGAACTACGAGTGGAACAAGGGCCAGCACTGGAAGGTGACGGTGGCCGACATGGCCCGCGGCCAGGAGGGCTGGGCCAAGAGCTTTCAGGAAATGATGCAGGCACAGGTAAAGCCGTTTTTTGATTCCAACGGTGCGATTTTGCCGGAGTTCAGCGGCTATAAATACGAGCGCATGGAGGATACGAGCGGCGACAGCCGGGACATCTGGGCGCTTGTGGAAGATATTTTCAACTTTACCGCGCGGGGCTTTTTGATCCCCGCTGTTTTGGTGAACGGGCAGATCGAGGGGACCGCGGATGCAAACAAGCGCTTCCTGACGAACTGCATCGACCCGTTGTGCGATCAGCTGCAGGAGGAGGGGACCCGGAAGCGGTACGGCTTTGCCCAGTGGCAGGCCGGGAACTACATGATGGTCGACTCCTCCAGCATTATCCACTTTGATATATTTGAGAATGCGGCCAACGTGGAAAAGCTGGTCGGCAGCGGCGCGTACAGCATCAACGATGTGCGCCGCGCCGCGAACCAGGCCGCGATCACGGAGCCCTGGGCGGACGAGCACTACATGACGCTGAATATCGCGACCATGGACGAGGCTGCCCTCCAGCTGGACCAGAAAGGGGGAGAGGAAACTTGAAGAAAAACATGTGGGAATTTAAGCAGAGCGCGGACCCGTCTGTAGCTGAGCTGTATATCTACGGCGACGTGGAGAGCGACAGCACCAACTTCTGGACGGGCGAGGTCCAGCGCAGCGAGACCAGCGCGAACGCCTTTAGGGCGGCGCTGGAAAAAAGCCCGGAGCTTGCGCAGATCAACATCTACATCAACAGCTACGGCGGCAGCGTATTTGAGGGCACAGCCATCTACAACCAGCTGCGCCGTCACCCGGCGCACAAGACCGTCTATGTGGACGGATTCGCATGTTCGATTGCCTCGGTCATCGCGATGGCCGGGGACGAGGTGGTGATGCCCAAGAACACGCTGATGATGATCCACAACATGTGGATGGGCGCAGTCGGGAATGCTGCCGAACTGCGCAAGGCGGCGGACGACCTGGACACCATCAACGCGGCAGGCCGCAGGGCTTACCTGGCGAAGGCCGGGGAGAAGCTGACCGAGGAGAAGCTGACCGAGTTGATGGAAGCCGAAACCTGGCTGACTGCCGAGCAGTGCATTGCGCTGGGGCTGGCGGACCGCTACGCCGACGCCGACGCCGACATGAGCGGCGCGGCAGAGCTTTTGAAGAAGGCCAACCTGGACGCGGAGCAGCGGCTGACCATGCAGAAAAGCCTGGCCGCCCAGCTGCGCAGCCTGATGCGCCCGGCAGCGGACCCTGTGCCGCCGCCGAAGGAACCGAAGCCCGCGGGCATCATGCAGATGCTGGCGGGGACACAGTAAACGTTGAAAGGAGATACCATGAGAAGCAACGACATTAAAACGCGCGACGAAATCCGCGCAAGAATGCAGCAGGCGCTGCGCGGCAACGATACGGAGGGCTTTTACGCCGCCTTTGATGAAATGCTGGGCAACATTGAGCAGAGCCTGCGTCAGGAGTACGCCGACCAGCTGGAGGAGGTACGTCAGGAGATGGATGGCCGTATTCTGGCGGCCCGCGGCGTGCGCCAGCTGACCAGCGCCGAACGCGAGTACTACCAGAAGTTTGCCGCAGCGGCCCGGAGCGACAACCCCCAGCAGGCGGTGGCAAACCTTGATGTGGCGTTGCCGGAGACCGTCATCAACTCCGTTTTTGACGACATGCGCGCCAACCACCCGCTGCTGAGTAAAATCAACTTTATGCCCAGCGGCGGCGCGGTGAAGATTTTGGTGAACACCAACGGCGTGGAGAGCGCCGTATGGGGCAAGCTGACGGATGAGATCGTTAAGGAGGCCACCGCGGGTCTGAAGGAGATCGACACGGTGCTGTACAAGCTGAGCGCCTTCCTGCCGGTGTCCAAGGCCATGCTGGACCTGGGTCCCGACTGGCTGGACCGCTTTGTGCGCGAAACACTGTACGAGTACCTGTCCAACGGCCTTGAGGTGGGCATTGTGACCGGCGATGGAAAGGACCAGCCCATTGGCATGATGCGCCGGGTGGGCGATGATGTGACCGTGACTGGCGGCAGATACCCGAAGAAGGACGCCATCACGCTGAACGATTTGTCCCCCGCGACGGTGGGCAACCTGATCAGTCTTATGGCGGTAACGCCCAATGGCCGCCCCCGCACGGTGAGCAATGTGATCTTCCTGGTGAACCCGCAGGACTACTACCAGAAGGTGATGCCCGCCACGACGGTGCAGGCTCCGGACGGCACCTACCGCAACGACGTGCTGCCCTACCCGATGACGGTGATCCAGAGCCCGGCGCTGAAGCGCGGCGAGGCGCAGATGGGCATTGCCGGACGCTACAAGGCATTTGCGGGCCTGGCCAAAGACGGACGCATCGAGTACAGCGACGACTACCACTTCCTGGAGGATGAGCGCGTCTACCTGATCAAGACGTATGCCAACGGCATGCCGCTGGACGACAATGCCTTCCTGCTGCTGAACATTAGCGGTCTGCGCCCGGCGGTGTGGAAGGTGGAGACTGCCGACGCCCCGACGCCCGGCACCAACGCTGCGCTGAACAGCCTGAGCCTGGGCAGCGTAAGCCTGTCCCCCGCGTTCAACGCGGCGACGGTGACCTACACCGCGGCTACGACCAATGCGACGAATACGATCACGGCGGTGCCCGCTGATGCGGCGGCCAGCGTGAAGGTCGAGGTTGGCGGCAAGGAGATCGACAACGGCAGCGCCGCGACCTGGGCGAGCGGTGCGAACACGGTGAAGGTGACGGTGACGGCTGAGGACGGCACGACCACCAAGACCTACACCGTGACCGTGACGAAGAGCTGATGACCCGCGACAAGCTGCCCGCGGGGCTTTTGGACGACGTGAAGAACCAGCTGGACATCACCTGGGACGATGAAGCGACGGACAAGAAGCTGTGCGGGCTGATCGCCGCCGGTGCGGACTACCTGGACGGCAGGCTGGGCACGCGGGCGGACTACACCGTCGACGGCGCGCCCCGAACCCTGCTGATGGAGTATGTGCGCTATGCCCGGGACAGTGCGCTGGATGTGTTTGAGGCAAACTATCTCTCCCTGATTTTGAGTGCACAGCACGAAAGGGCGGTGAACCAGTTTGAGAAAAGCACCGTTTACGCGGCAGAATAATGCCGTGATCACCCAGCCGTTTGCGGACGGCATTGTAACGATCTACGCCGTGGCTGACACGGCAGAGCCGGGCCGGATGCCCGTGGAGAAGCTAACCGAGAAGGGGCGGCTGCGCTACGATGAGCAGCGCCTCGGCCTGCAGCGATACTATCAGGGCCGGCAGAACCAGGTGCAGATCGAACGGGTGGTGCGGGTGCCGCGGGGGCTGGACATCAACAGCCAGGACGTGGCCGAGACCGAGGACGGGCGGCGCTACCGCATCGACCTGGTGCAGTCCACGCAGGGCGTTTACCCGCCGTGCATGGACCTGACGCTGGCCAAGATCGAAAGGGTGCGTGTAAAATGAGCTGGAGCGAGGCGATCATAGCCGTTCATACGAGCGTCACCGACCAGGTGAGCCATGCCGCGAGGCTGAAAAGCGAGCGGTATTTCGTCTGGCAGGAGGAAGGCGGCAACGACGACGGCAGCGAGAACCGCCACAGCGAGCGGGCCGTGACCGGCACGACGGACCTTTTCACGCCGCTGGAGTTCGACCCGTGGGTGCGGGCCTTTGAGGCGGCGCTGGACGCGGCCCCCAGTGTGGGGGCGTGGTACAAAAACAGCGTGCAGTACGAGGAGGAGACCGGGCTGACCCACCACGAGTGGGTGTGGGAGGTGTACGACGATGGCAACGTTCAAGACGCAGGGGCTTGACAAGTATGTGGCCCAGCTGGAACGGCTTGGGAAGAAAACCGACACCGTGATCAGCGAGGCCGTGTACGAGATGGCCAAGGTGGTGGCGGATGAGGTGAAGGCTAATCTAATTGCTCTGCCCAGCGTGCCGGACACGGAGGGCTTGAAGGCGTTTGCCTCCACGCCACAGCAGAAAATACCTATCACAAAGGCCCAGAAATGGGGACTTGTTCATTCTTTTGGTATTGCCTCTTTGCGAAACGAGGGCGGCTTTATCCATGTGAAGATAGGCTTTGACGGATACAATGAGGTAAAGACCAAAACATTCCCCAATGGCCAGCCCAACGCGCTGATTGCCCGCAGCATTGAAAGCGGCAGCAGCACGCGCGAAAAGACACCCTTTCTGCGCCCCGCCTTGGCGGCGGCTCGAAAGCAAGCTATTGAGGCTGCGCGGGTAAAATTTGACGAAGCGATTCACGATACATTTGAGTAATACGGGCGTGTCCAGAGTGGACACGCGGCGCGATGGCCCGGCAGAAATGCCGGGCCATTTTTGGAAAGGAGATACAAATGGCAACTGTTGGTTTGAGCCGCGTTTATGTGGCAAAGTACGATGCGAACGGCGGCAACCCCACCTACAGCGGCGGCACGCTGCTGGCGAAGGCCGTGGAGATGAATGTGGAGCTGGAAAGCGCCGATGACAACAACGACTACGCCGACAACGAGATCAGCGAGAGCGACACCACGTTTGGCGGTGGTACGCTGACGGTGACGACGGACGACCTGCTGCAGGAGGGCAGCGCCCTGATCCTGGGCATCACGCCCTCCGCGGTGGCAGGGGTGACGCCGGAGGCAAAGGAGCTGATCTACGACGACGACATGGTCCCGCCTTATCTGGGCTACGGCTCCATCATCAAGAAAATCAAGAACGGCGCAGCCAAGTGGCGCGCTGTGGTATTGCCGAAGATCAAGTTCAGCGTGCCGAGCGATGCGGCGACGACCCAGGGAGAGACCATTGAGTGGCAGCACCCCGAGCTGACGGCCACTATCTACCGCGACGACAGCGCCAAGCACCGCTGGAAGCGAGAGGCGACCTTTGACAGCGAGGCGGGGGCCGAGAGCTACATCAAGAAGCTGCTGAACATTGAGGGGGAATAAACTGTGCGCAGAATAACAACGTTTAACTTCTGCGGCCAGGAGCGCACCGTGGCATTTACGGTGGCCGCCGCCGAAAAGCTGGATGAAAAGGCCGGCAGTCTGGAACAGCTGGGCGAATGGCTGGCGGGTGACGGCGGCCAGATGGCCGCGCTGGGCCGGTGTTTGGAGCTCTTGCAGCTGCTGATGACCGAGGGAGAGAACTACGAACGGCTGCAGGCCCGCTACAGCGGACAGGAGCGCGAGGACCTTGCCGTGCCGGCGGTGGAGGAGCTGAAGAGTCTGTACACCGTGCAGGACATGGCTACGTTGAAGGATGTGATCTTTGGCGCAATCTCTGCCGGGCAGCAGCAGGAGGTGGAGAGCAAGGCCGTGGAGGCCACGGGAAAAAACGAAAGCGCCACATCGTAAGGCCCGGCACGGCGTGGCTGAAGTTTTTTGGGATGCGTGCCGGATTGAGCAAGGCGGAGATGCTGCATACGACCATCGGAGAGATTCTGGATTATGTGGCATGTGAGGCAATCTTCAACGGCGCGGACCAGAAAACCGAGGCGGATGATGATCCGTTCCCGGATTGGGCATAAGAAGAGGAGGTGAGGGAATTGGCCGAGAATATCGGGCCCAAAATCGGCATTGAGGGCGAAGCCGCTTTTAAACAGAGCCTGAAAAACATTGTGCAGCAGACGAAGGCGCTGGACGCGGAATTTAAGATGGTGACTTCTACCTTCGGCAAAAATTCCGACGCGCAGGCTAAGCTGAAGGCACAGGCCGAGGTGCTGGGGCGTCAGCTGGCGAACCAAAAAAGCCGGGTGACCCTGCTTGAAACGGCCTATGAAAACAGCAAGAAAAAGCTGGACGAGCTGAGCGCGGCGCTGAACAAGGCCACCAATGAGCACGGGAAGAACTCCACCGAGGCGCAGGCCGCGAATGCCGCCTACCAGCGGCAGATCGGCGTGGTGGCGAAGGCTAAGACCGAGTGGATGAATGCTACGACGGCGGCCAACAAAATGGCCGACCAGCTGGCCGACACCGAGGACGCGCTGAGCAAGGCGGGCCAGGAGACCCAGAGCACCGAGGAGGAGACCAAAAAGCTGGGGGCCGCCATGGAAGACACCGGTCAGAAGAGCAGCGTTTTTGGCGATATGCTGAAGGCAAATCTGCTGGGCGATGCCATCAAGGCGGCCATCGGCAAAACGGTGGATATGATAAAGGAGCTTGGCAGCGCCTTTGTGAGTTTGACCAAAAGCAGTCTGGAGGGCTACGGCAACTACGAGCAGCTTGTGGGCGGCGTGAAAACGCTGTTTGGCACTGAGGCGGGCAGCGTGGAGGAATACGCCCAGAGCGTAGACCAGAGCGTGGCCGAGGTGGCCGACAAGTACAACAGCCTGCTGCGCAGCCAGGAAACCGTGCTGAAAAATGCACGGGACAGCTGGAAGACCACGGGCCTGTCCGCCAATGCCTACATGGAGACCGTGACGAGCTTTGCGGCAAGCCTTGTGTCCTCGCTGGGTGGGGACACCGAGAAGGCTGCACAGTACGCCGACATGGCCCTTGTGGACATGAGCGACAACGCGAACAAGATGGGCACGGACATGACAAGCATCCAGTATGCCTACCAGGGATTCGCAAAGCAGAACTATACCATGCTCGATAACCTTAACATCTTTGGGGGCGCTGTGGCATAATACATAATCCGCAAGCGCGAATCCTCTCTGATTGACTTGGACACCCCGCAGCAGGGGCAACAGGGCGCAAGGGTAATGCCAGCGTGAACGACTGAGTGAGAGGACTCCTATAAATAGGAGAAGCGACAGTCTGACCTCCCGTATATGCTGATTGTACAAGCGGGAGATTAACAAAGTGCAAACTTGGGTATGGTGGCACGAAGACGGAGATGGAGCGGCTGGTGGCAGACGCGGCAGCTCTGACGGATGTGCAGGACAAGCTGGGCGTCACGGTGGACGCCAATAGTCTGAGCTTTGAGAATATTGTGGCGGCGATCCATGTGGTGCAGGACAACATGGGCATCATGGGGACGACATCGAGGGAGGCCGAGAGCACGATCCAAGGCAGTGTGAACGGCATGAAGGCGGCCTGGGAGAATTTTTTGACCGGCATGGCCGACCCGGAGCAGGACTTTGACGCGCTGGTGCAGAACCTGGTGCAGAGCATCCAGACGGCGGCGAGCAATATCGTACCGCGGCTGCAGGAGATCATCCCGACGTTGATCGAGGGGCTGGGGGAGCTGGCCGGACAGGCGCTGCCGCTGGTGCAGGACACGGCCACACAGATGGCTGAGAGCCTGATGGAGGGTATGAGCGCTCTGGGCGCGAGCCTGGCGGAGCTTGTACCGCAACTGCTGGAGTCTGTGAGCGCGATGCTGCCCGAACTCGGCGCGGCGGCACTGCAAATTGTGCAGGGACTGGCGACAGGCATTTTAGAGGCTGCGCCGACACTGCTGGAGAGCGGCGCAGAGCTGGTGACGGAGCTGGGGCAGGGGCTGGCAGAGAATGTGCCCCTGCTGCTGGCGCAGGCAATGCCGATGCTGGCGGATTTTTCCAGCGGCCTGCGCGAAAACGCCGGACAGCTGGTAGAAGCCGGGCTTCAACTGATTTTGAATCTAGCGCAGGGCCTAGCAAACGGGTTGCCGACGCTGATCGAGTATGTGCCGCAGATCGTTTCCAACATTGCGGGCATCATCAACGACAACGCGCCGAAGCTGCTGGCGGCGGGCGTACAGCTGATTATTACGCTGGCCGCCGGACTGCTCAACGCGATTCCCGCGTTGCTTGCAAATTCAGTGCAGATCGTACAGGCGGTTGCGGATGTGTGGACCGCCTTCAACTGGCTGGATCTGGGCGGCAAGGTCATTAAGCTGATGGGCAGCGGCATCAAGAATATGGCGGGCTTTGTCAGCAGCAGTGTGAAGTGGATGATGGAGCAGCCCATCGCCTATCTGAAGAGCCTGCCCGATCAGTTCTGCCAATGGGGCGTGGACATGATCCGAAGCATGATACGCGGCATCACGAGCATGATCGACGGTGTTGTTGGCTCTGTAAAGAATATGGCGTCTGCGATCGCCTCGGTCATTCACTTTTCCCGCCCGGATGTGGGGCCGCTGCGGAACTATGAACAGTGGATGCCGGATTTTATGGCCGGATTGGCCGACGGTATCGACGCCAACAGCTGGCGGGTGGAGGATGCCATCACCCGCCTGACCGGCAGGATGGGCGTGCAGCTGACGGCGGCCCAGACCGGCGGGGCCATCGTGAACCAAACGATCAACTTTGGTTACGAGGTGCAGGCTCCGGATGTGGTGGCGCGCGAGGTGCGCCGCATCACAACCAGCGGATTGGCAGGTGCTTGATATGGCTTATCCATCACAGGTGCGCGTTGAGCGCAGCGACGGCCAGAGCTTTTTGTTCGGCGGGCAGGACTGGAGCCTGTACGGCCTGACGGGTCTGGATGCGGCGGACTACGCCGTATTTACCGAGAATCGCGGCAGCGGCGACGGCGGCATTATCACAGGCCGCCGCGTGGCGGCCCGGACCATTGAAATCAAGGGGCGCAACCGGAACACGCCTGATAATGCCGCGAACCGCGCTGCGGCGCTTGCCTTTTTTAACCCAAAGCTGGATTACAAAATCTATATCACATATCTGGGCCGCACGCGGTGGATCGCGGGCGTTGTGGAGAAGGCCAGCTGCCCGTTCCGCAATGTCTACGCCCTGCAGCTGCTTACGGTGAGCTTTTTATGCGTGGAGCCCTACCTTTTGAGCGTGGATGACTTTGGCCGCGACATTGCGGCGGACGAGCCGCGCTGGGGCTGGCCGTACATGGACAATCTTACCTACAAAACTATCGTGAGTAAATTTGCCTACTCGGGCAGCGTACATATCGACTACGACGGCGACGTCGAGGCCGACCTGCGGATGACGCTGTCCGCGTCGGGCAAGGTGGTGAACCCAAAAATCGTGAAGGGGGACAGCTTTGTGCGCGTCCTACACACGATGGAGGCGGGGGACATCATCGAGATCGTCACATCGCCAACGCCGACGGTGAAGTTGAACGGGGACAACATTCTGAATCAGGTGGACCGCCTGAGCCGCTTTGCGCCCCTAAAGGTTCAGCCGGGCGGCAACGACTACAGCTACGAGGCCGACTACGGCGACAATGTGCTGCACGTTGTGCTGCACTACTACAATCATTATTTGGGGGTGTGAGCCATGGAGCTGCTGGCGCTGGATGCCGACTTTGAGCCGGTGGGCTACCTGCCCTACATCAATCTGCAGTGGACGCGGGAGTACTACACGGCGGGCCAGTACAGCGTGCAGGTGGCGGCGGGGGACTACGACCCGCGCATGGCCTACCTGTACACGCCGGAGCGACCGGAGATGGGTATTATCCATAAGGTGGGGCGCACCGAGAACATCAAAGGGCGCTTTATCCAGATAAGCGGCTACTTTTTGGAGCGGTTGTTGTGGGATAAAATCCTCTGGCCGACGTACTACGCCAGCGGCGGCACGATCCCGGAGGCGGTGACGGCGATGATCCAGCAGTACAAGGGGGACATACCGCTTCTGGAGGTGCTGGATGCCCCGGCTGTGTCCAACCTGGACACAGCGGTGTGGCAGGAGACCGGCGGTGAATTGGGGAATGTGGCCTACAAGCAGCTGCAGACAGTGGCCTGCAGCCTGCGGTGCCGCTACGACTACACCGCGAATAAAATTTATTGCGGCGTATGGCAGGGCACGGACCGCACCCAGAGCCAGACGGCTAACCCGTTTGTGACGTTTGCGGACAGCTTTGGAAATCTGATCTCTGCCGAGGCTAGCCGGGACAAAAGCAACTACAAGAATTATGCCATCATCGCCGGACAGGACAAGGCCGAGAACCGCATTACGGCAGTGGCTGACCTGTCCGGCGGCGGCTATAAGAAGATGCTGTACAAGGATAGCCGCGCCAGCCGGTGGGATGAAAAAGAGCAGAGCCGCGAGGATTACATTGCCGGACTGCAGCAGGAGGGCTATGAGGCCCTGCTGGACTACCAGATCATCAACAACGTGGATGTGGAGGCCAGCGCGGGCGGCTACAAGTACCTGGAGGACTGGGACCTGGGCGACAAGGTGGATGTAATTGTGGAAGACATCGGCCTGGCGCTGGAGGCGCGCATCGTGACGGTGCGGGAAGTTTTTAAACAAAATAATCACACGATCAGCATCGAAATGGGCGATAAAAAGCTGACGATGCTGGACAAAGCGAGGCTGATACACTGATGATTTCTTATCCATTCACAAGCCGCGTTACCTACGACGCGCAGAGCTTGCCAATCTACGACAGGGCCGTAGATTCGGCTTTTCTGCGCCGATTCTATAAGGCGTACTGGGACGACGGCGTGTTTTACAAGCCGTCCACGAGCTTTGCCGTGACGGCCACCGGCACGGGAATGAATGTGCGGGTGCAGCCCGGCATGGCGCAGGTGCAGGGGGCCTTCTGCCTGGAGGATACCGTGCAGACGCTGCCCATTGCCGCGGCGGACGCCAGCCTGAACCGCATCGACAGCGTAGTGCTGCGGCTGGATCTGTCGCTGGACAAGCGCGACATTTCGCTGGCCGTGGTAAGCGGTGTGGCAGCGGTGAGCCCGGTGGCCCCGGCGCTGACGCGCAACAACACCACCTGGGAACTGGGCATTGCCAATGTGCTGGTTAGCGCGGGGGCGGGTGTGATCACCCAGCGGGATGTGGAGGACACCCGGCTGGATGATACCCGATGCGGCGCGGTGGCCCAGACCGTGGGGGAGCTGGACACCAGCGGATTTTTTGCCCAACTGACGGCAATGATCGCACGGCTGCGGGAGAAGATCGGCGAGGTGGAGACCGGCACCGCCGCCATGCTGCGCAGCGTCTACGACCCCGGCGATGACGGGGTGAATATCTGCGTGCAGGAATATGAGTGCAGCAAGAGCGGCAGCGTGTATGCGCTGACGGGCGAGGGCGCGGTGGGGCGGTTTAAAGTCCCCGCCGCATGGAGTGCTGGCGATACATGGACGATAAACGGCGAGGCTGTACCGGCGTACTGCGGCGCGGATGCTGCAGACAGCGACAGCGTTGTTGCCGGGCGGTGGGTGCTGTTTACCTTTGACGGGAGCCGACTGGATTTTAACGGCGGCGGTGGATTATCCAATGCGAAGCTGGCACAGGCCACCGCCACAGAGGACAATGTGCTGGCAGGGAATAAGTTCTACGCGGGCGGCAAAACCATCAAGGAAGGGAAAATGCCGAACCGGGGCGCAGTAAGTGAAGCTATCTACCCGGGCGATTCTTACGCAATCCCTATTGGGTATCACAACGGCAGCGGGAGTGTAACTGCAAAACGCAGCTACAAAACTGTTTATTTGGGCCAGCAAACTGCCGCTTACACAAGCTTCACATACGATGTGAAAGCACACTATGGGAGCATTTATGACAAGCTGAGCCGCAGTAATTTTTATACCGTCCCTTATGCTTGGAGCGGGAACAGCACCGATGTTGCTACTTCCGGAAGCGGAGCCCTCGCTGACTATGTTTCTTACAATGCTAATACCGGCATGTTGACTGTCGGTGCGCAGTCTTATGGACAAGCTGGCGCTTTTATATCTAATGTCTTATTTAAGGTGTATATGATCTACTAAGAAAGGAGCGTGAAACAATGTCCGAAACTATTATTCATGAAATCAGCATGAGAAATGAAACCATGAGAGAGCCAATCATAATCAACGCCTAAGGAGGTAGAGCATGGTACATACTTTAAGGCTGGACAACTACACCCCAATTCCGCGAAAGTTGGTGCTGGGGACTAATTCCAGCTTTGGCACGGAGAGTATCAAGATTGAGCGCGGGGCCGGGTGGGATGGTCTAAATCTCACTGCAACGTGGCACATCCCCGGGCGGGAAGAGCCGCTGCGCGTGGCCCTGCTGGATGGGGATACCATGGACGTGCCGCCCGAGGTGACGAAGGAGGCCAAGGATGGCGTGCTTGTGCTGGCCGGGCTGGCTCCCGGCGTGCAGCGGGCGAGTTGTAACGTGGAGTATCTTATCCTTGAGCAAGCGGGCGTATACGGCGGCACGGATGCAGAGCCGACGCCCGAGCTGGCGGAGCAGGTGCTGCAGGCGGTGCAGGATGCCCGGGACGCGGCAAAGGACGCCGATAAGAGCGCCACTAACGCAAAAGACATTGCTCAAAGCGTTAGAACTGATGCTGATAATGGCAAGTTTAACGGCAAGGACGGAGCCAAAGGCGACAAGGGCGATGATGGCACAACGCCGCAGCTGAAAATTGGCGAGGATAATCTGTGGCATGTTTCGTATGACAACGGCGCAACTTGGGTATCCCTTGGCGTGAAAGCCACAGGCGTGGCTGGTAAAGACGGCGCAGACGGCGTAACACCCCACATTGGCGAAAATGGTAACTGGTGGTTTGGGGATACCGACACCGGCGTATCTGCCAAGGGCATAAAAGGTAACCCCGGCCCGCAGGGGCCTCCGGGAGAAATTCCTGAAGACTACCCACAAATCAGAAAAGATGTTAGTCAGCTAAAGGAAGATACCACTGTGCTGCAGAAGCGCCAGAAGATGCTTGTTGGCAGCGAGACAGGCAACCCGGTAAGCTGTGATGACGCCTTTGCTGCACCACTGTGTGGGCTGTATGTGTACGGAAAGAGCACGCAGGACGGAACGCCCACGCCGGATGCGCCTGTGCCTATCGTGAGTGCAGGGGATGACGGTACGATTGCAGTGACCTTGAGCAACGGAAACGGTAAAACGCAAACTCTCACCTTACCCACCCCCAACGGGTTACCCGGCATCCCTGTCACCTTTGGCGGCAACTACACTGACCCGCAGGGCCAGCAGTGGGTGTGCGACGAGGTAGACTTGGAGAGAGGGGTTAAGGTGCAGCGGATAAAAGTAAAAGAGCTAAGCCCCGACGATGCGTGGAAATACAGAAAGCTAGAAAGTGGAAACAATAATTTCCAAGAACGCATTTTTGGGGGTGACATTGCAAAATCAGGCCTGCCGTGTTTTTGCAACATATTGCGTTATACAGGCAATACGTGGAACGATATTCCGCAGAAGTTGCCTAAGATATATGCAAATGACCAAGAAATTACTGTCAGTTTTCCGCCAAGCACTGAGTATTCGTCGCTTGAAGCTTTTAAGCAGTTGCTGACGAATGTGGAATCCGTTATCTACTACGCCCTCGCCACCCCGATTGAAACCCAGCTCACCCCTGCTGAAATCGCCGCCTACAAAGCTCTCACCGCTTACGGCCCTGACACCGTGGTGCAAGCCGCAGACGGCGCAGGGGTAAAGCTGGAATATCAGCGCGATGTGAACATTGCAATAAAAATTCTAAAGGAAGAGATAGGTGAGAAATTAGACAACTTTTATATTTCAAATGCGCATGTGATAAAAAGGACATCAACAGGTTCTATAGGAAGTCATTATTTGATTAAATATTCTGTAAACTTTGATGATTATCAGATAATGAAATTTGTCGTACCTTCAACAGGTAAAACTTACAAAATTGAATTTGCAAATTCGCAGAGTGAAGTTTTAAAAACTGTTGACACATCTGGATTTGTGTATGGCAGTGAAGTATTATTGTCTATCCCTTTGACTACTTCTAAAATTATTGTTGAGGTAGCATATGAGGTTGGTGTGAATCTCGAAATAACACTCTATAAAAAAATAAACATCAACGCAGAAGATGTGGCAGGTGCAATGCAAACATCTGTTTATACCAATTACAATAATCTTTTAAGAGCAGAAAACATAACAGATAATGTAGAAATCCAACAATATGCAGAAGTTATAAATGATCAATATGTATCGGCTTATATTCCTGTTGTTAATGGTGAGACGATATACTGTAATTATTCTTTGGGTACACCTGTGGCATGGTTGTGTGGTGAAGATAAGAAAAGAATAACAAGTGTTACGCTTCCACTATCAAACAATCAGGTGTCAAGAAATGTTGGTTACACGATTGTTACCGAAAATGCAAAATGGATTAGGCTGTCATGGAAAAAAGACAGACAAGGAATCGAGGGGGCTTTATTCTTTTCAAATAAACCTATTCGCTTTATCGAGAATGATGTAGTTATAAAAAAAGAATATGTACCTGAGTTAAACACTGGTAGACTAAATAACTGGTGGTATATGAAAAACGGAGATTCATTAGGAGATAGCTTAACAGGACAAGGATATTTTCAGTCATGGACAAGACGATTTTTCGGATTGAATGATTTCAAGAATCATGGAGTTGGCGGAAGTAAATTAAGCGGTGAAGATATCGACAGCACAAGACCATCCATGTGGAAAGATGTACGGATAGATGCATTATCTACAACAGCGGATTTTGTCACTGTTTTAGGCGGGCAAAATGATGGGAATGTTGAAATTGGTGATATTACTAAAACCAATTATGATACTAACACCTATGTAGGAGCATTAAACACTATTATTGATAAAATATATAATCATTGCAAAGACGGTGTTATTATTATCCTCTGCACACCATTTTATGTTCCTGCTGAGGGTGATGGCGAAAGATTTGTTCTTCTTGATGAAGCTGTAAGGGGCGTTGCTAAACTTCATGGATTGCCAGTTGCAGATTTCGGTGGATTGTCCACGGCAGATAAGAATACGGCTAACTTGTATTGGGGTGATGATAAAACGCATCCTACTGAGAAATTTTACAAGGATAAGATTGCCCCAATTTTAATCAACGCTATGGAACAGATTAATCCTATAAATTGGGATGATGTTAATTATTATACAGAATCTTAAAATCACAACTATCTGAAAAGATAATCTTCAATAATAATTAACTAAAGAAAAGCTAAAGCTGACTTTAACCGACTAACAAATAGAAAGGACAACAAATCATGAGACTTTCAAACGGTGAAGTGCTGCTGCGCTGGCCTCTGGCCCAGCACATCATCACACAGGGGTGGTACTACAACGACGGCAGCTTGCATCAGGCCATCGACATGCGCACGCAGATCGGCAATACCAGCACGCGGCCTGTATACGCTGCCGAGGATGGCACAGTGGATCAGGTGCAGGACTGGGACGGCCACACTCGGACGGGCATGCAGAGCTATGGCAACATGGTGCGCATCAGGCACGCGCCCTACAAGGGCAGTGTGCTGCAGACGCGGTACGCGCACCTGAGCAGCTATTGCGTCAAGTACGGCCAGAGGGTCAAAGAGGGTGAGATCATCGGCTACAGCGGCGTGACCGGCAACGTGTTCGGCGCACACCTGCATTTTGAGGTCATCTTGGGCGGCAAGCGCACCAACCCGCTTGTGTGGCTGGACGGCGACTTTACCACGGCAAGCGGGCAGGTGTTTACATACCGCGCCGGGGAACATGCTGTGGAAAAGCCTGCGGACGCTGCACAGCCCAGCGGCGAGGAAGTGCTGATTGATGTGTCTCACCATCAGGGCGCTATTGACTGGGCAAAGGTTCCCTACCGCGCCATTGTCCGCATCGGGTATCGCAGCTACGGTACCGGAAAGCTGATGAAGGATGAGCAGTACGATGCCAACCTCGCAGGGGCGAAAGCAAACGGAAAGCTGTTCGGCTTTTACTTCTTCTCGCAGGCCATCACGGTGGAAGAAGCCCGCGAGGAGGCAGACTTCTGCGCAAGCCTTGCACCGACAGGCTACCCCTTGTTCTTCGACAGCGAATGGGGACACACAACCAAGACCGGCGTCCACGATGGCCGCGCCGACAACCTGACGAAAGACCAGCGCACTGCAATCGCAATGGCGTTCTGTGAGAGAGCCAAAGCGCACGGATTCACGGCTGGCATTTATACTTTCACAGCCTTTGCAAGCGCGAACATCGACTACGCCTATCTGTGTGAAGATTACATCGGTTGGCTGGCCGACACGCGCACCAACTACGACAAGACGCTGCTGCGCTACATCCATCAGTATGGGCAGGCCGCGAAGGGCAGCGTGCCTGGCATCACTAGCACGGTTGATTTGAACCATCTGGTCAAAGCCCTGCCTGCGGTGGACAAGCCCGCAAGAAAGCTACAAGTGATCACCATCGGGCCGGTGAGCCAGGGGGATGCGGATGCGGTTTATCTGCTGTGCAAACAGCGCGGCCTGACGGATGCCGGGCTGTACAAGAGTGTTTGGGCGTGATGGCGGAATGGATGTGAAATATGGACGAATGGGTTATTTTTAAGGATGTTGTGGTAATCGTTGGGCTGATCATCACAGTCACGACGCCGCTGCTGAAGCTGAACACGAGCATTACCGAGTTGAAAACGCTGCTTGAAAGCGTTGTGAAGAAGGTGGAAATGCTGGACAGCAACAATACAGAAAGCCACCGCCGGTTGTGGGCACATAACACAGAGCAGGACAAAACCCTGCAGGACCACGAACAGCGGCTGCATGATTTGGACGGAAAGTGACTTGCTTTAATGCGGCACGCGCAATTATAAACAACGATTGTGCGCCGAAATTTAATTTGCACGCAATTTGCCGCGCGATTAAAACGCGCGCGCTTTTGAAAGGAGAAAAACCATGAGCATTGACTACATGACCTACATCAAACCGGAGCTGCTGGTGCTGATACCCGCGCTTGTATTCATCGGCTACTGCCTGAAAACCAGCACGGCGGTGAAGGACAAGCTGATTCCCGCGCTGCTGGCGGCTGCTGGCGTGCTGCTGGCCGTTTTGTATGTGCTGTCTACAACTGTTATTGCCGGTCCGCGGGACGCGGCACAGGCCGTATTTACGGCGATTGTGCAAGGCGTGCTGTGCGCGGCTGGGGCGGTCTACGCCAACCAGTGCGTGAAGCAGAGCACGAAAGATAAATAATCCACTGCGTGCGCCGGTTTAACTTTTGTGTTGACTTGGCGACGTATAACAGAATTTGCTTTTTACTGACCGACGATGAGCGGGCGGTGCTGGATTACAGGCGGCGCGGCCTAGGCAACGCAGAGATTGCTGCGGAAATGAACTGCAGCGAACGCACGGTCAATCGGTTGGTGCGGGCGGTCGTGGATAAAATCAGGAAGATATAAAACAGCGGTCGTGCTGGGCGTTTGCCCGGTACGACCGCTGTTTTTTTATTCTGTTTTTATAAAAAATACGATGCCGGAGGAGTAGTAGATCTGGAAGGAACCCTCGACCGTTTCGGCGATGGTGCTGCCGCAATCGTAGTCATAGATGTTGAATTTACCGGAAATCAACGTGAAGTATGTGAGGGGTGCGGTGTCTATCTCGCCGTCGTTATAGATGCAGAATGCGGAATCGCCGTCGCCTGCGCCGGTGGGAATCAGAACGGAGAAGGAATCATTGGCGATTTTTACCGCTCCAGCGTCGCTGATGGTGTCGCAGCGGCGGCCGCTGGTCAGCTGCCACAGGTCCGGCAGCGGGGGTGCTGCAAGGCGGTTGTCCGTGTAGGGTTCGTTTTCGTCGATGAGCCAGTCACGACCGACGCGGCGGGCTGTTTTGAAGCCGCCGCGCAGGGCCTTCTGGCGGACGGTGACGGGGCTGCGGTTGTGGCGGTCGGCATATTCGGTGATTGTGATTTCCATGGGAGCCTCCTTTTTGTGCGTGGTGTTATTCGCACTCGGTAAGAACAAGCGTTGTGAAAAGGCTCTGCGCTGCGGCGGTGCGTTTCGGGTCGATGAACTGGACGGCTCGATAGGAAGGATTGCTGCGGATAAACTTATTCATGATTTCGAGGACTTCCTGCGTTTTTAGGTGCTTAACGCCGATGGAGCGGCAGACATCGTAGAAGTGAATCTCACGGCAGCTTTTAGCCGTCTCGCAAAGAATGTTATAAACATTCAGCTTGTACTCTTTCATAAAGATTCCTCCTGTATGTGGGTTGCTTATCTCTTACTGTGTCTATATTATACAACGCTAGAGATGTAATGTCAAGACTTTTTGCAAAGATTTTTTAGAATTTTCTGCAAAAGATGGCGTGAATATAGCATAAATATAGCATAAATATAGCATGAATATGGCGTGAACATGGCGTAGATGTGGCGCACGAAAAAATGTGCGTTGCGCTACAATAATAATAAAAGAGAGGTGAGCACGATGCCCTATTATAACAGCCCTATGGCCTATCCGGCCATGTACGGCCAGCCCGGCGGGTACGGCCAGACACCCTACAACCCGGGCGGCACAATGCAGCAGACCGCGCAGCGGTACGAGATCATCCACGTCAACGGCGAGCCGGGGGCGCGGGCGCTGCAGATGGCACCGAACAGCAACGCGATTGTTATGGACGACACAGCACCCATCGTGTGGCTGTGCCAGACCGATGGGGCAGGGTACAAGACGGTGCAGCCGTTTGACATTGCCCCACACCAGACCGCCCCCGCGGTGGATGTGTCCAGTTTGGACACGCGGCTTACAAGATTGGAGGAGATCGTAAATGGCAAGCAACCCTCTGATGCAGTTCCTGCGGCCCCCGGCAAACGGCCCCCGGCTGCCAAATAACCCCCTAACCTTTGCGGCTGAATTTCGAAAATTCGCGGCAGGCATGACGCCGCAGAAAGCAGAAGAACAGGTCCGGCAGATGCTGGCCGATGGGCGGATGACGCAGCAGCAGTTCGACGCCCTGAAACAGCAGGCCCAGGACCTGGCACAGTTTTGGAGATAAGCCGGTGCGCAACGGTTTATCATAGATTTTTTTGAAAGGAGAAAAAAGAAGTGGATAATATGAGTCTTTCCGATATTGCTGCCGTCACCCGCAACGCCAACGACGACGGCAACTGGGGCGGCAACGGTGCGTGGTGGATCATCATCCTGTTTCTGTTTGTCTTCATGGGCGGCGGTCTGAACGGCTGGAACCGCCAGGGAGAATATGGGCAGTACGCCACAGCGGCCAGCCAGCAGGAGATCCTGTACGGCCAGCAGTTCGGCCAGCTGAACGACCGATTGACCAACCTGGGCAACGGCGTCTGCAATCTCGGCTTCGAGATGCAGGGCGGCCTCGGCCAGCTTGGCAAGGAGGTCGCCCTGGGCCAGAGCAACCTGCAGCAGACGATCATGGCGACCGGCAACGGCATCCAGCAGCAGATTGCCAGCTGCTGCTGCGAGAACCGCCTGGCCACGGCCAACCTGTCCGCGCAGATGGACCGGCAGACCTGCGACATCACCACCGCGATCCACGCGGAGGGCGAGCAGACCCGAGCGCTGATGCAGGCGAACACGATCCAGCAGCTGCGGGATAAGGTCAACGCGCTGGAGCTGGCCAGTCAGATGGCGGGCGTCGTCCGCTACCCGACCGGCTACGCCTACAACGCCGGGCCTTCGCCGTTCTGCGGCGGCGGGTGCAGCTGCGCCTGATGGCTACATAACGGTACGCTATTAACAGCGATGCCCGCACGGCAGAAGCTGTGCGGGCAATTTTTGAAAGGAGATTTCAAGATGGCTTGCAATCGAAAGTTGAAGAATCCGCATTACAAGAGCGCGCAGAACGCCTACAACAACGCTGCGCAGGCTTTTGTGGCGGCGGGCACGCCGGTGAATGTGCTGGGCATCCTTAACACTGACACCGGGTGCGCTTTGAAAACGAATACCGGTGGCTTTGAGGTGGAATGCAGCGGCCTGTACCGTATTAGCTACGACGTGACGGCCACAGCGACCGCCGCTGGCGTGGTTACGCTGCAGGGCTATAAGGATACCGCCGCGCTGCCCTGCATGAGCGCACAGGCCACCGTGGCTGCCAACGACGTCGTGACGCTGCACACGGAGACGACGGTCTATATTCCCGTCTGCTGCAATGGCACACCGACGATCAACGCGATTATTGGCGGCGTGGCCGGGACAGTGAACCACGTCTGCGCCAGCATCGTGAAGCTCGCGTGAGGTCGGTCCGATGAAGAAGGAAATCGAGGAATTTAAAAAGCGCCTCGACGGTGAAATGCTGGAGTGCATGCGCGGGAATCTCACGGGCCAGCGCCTGGACACGATTCGGGCCATCAGCGCGTGCTGGATGGCGCTGGATGATCGCGAGCGCAGGGGAGAACCCGCCGAGAGGCAGGAAGGGGCAGCCCTCTCCGCGGCAGAGGCCCACACCTGGGCGGACAAGATGAAGAACGCCGATGGCACGACCGGAGCGCATTGGACGCTGGCCCAGACGACGCCCTATATGGCACCGCGCGGCGTCACCGCGCCGCCGGAGACGTTCTGGTGCGTGATGAACATGATGTACTCGGATTATTACAAGGTCGCCTGGACAAACAATGTGGACACGCCGGACTTCTACGCCGACATGGCCGCTGCCTTCCTGATGGACGCGGACGCCATGCCTAACAAGGCCGGGCGGTACTATCACTGCATTGTGTGCGGGTGAGTAGTCATTATGTAGTCAGTGGCAAGAATGCAAACAAAAAAGCCGCGTGTTACGCTATAAAAATAGCGATAACACGCGGCTATTTTGGTGCGCCTGCAGGAATTCGAATCCTGGACCCTCTGATTAAAAGTCAAATTTATTGCGGATGTGTGCGGGATTGTGCTGTTAAACCAAACGAAAGAGCGTATAAAATGCAAAAAACTACCCGCCGCTGATTGGTGCGGCGGGTAGTCAGAATGTAGTCAAACGGCGGCATCGGAGAAATAGGCGTTCAGGCGGTCAACTACTTGGATGCTGTCCTCGGCCTCCAGATGCGTGTAGATGTCGGCAGTCATGTGGATTGAGGCGTGGCCCAGCAGGCGCTGGGCGGTGCGCAGGTCCACGCCCGCGCGGTACAGCTGCGTGGCGTAGGTGTGGCGCATCATATGGGCGTGAAGCGGCAGGGGGTAGTGCGGCTGAACATGCGTGGCCCACATCTTCCGGTAGGCCGTCTGCGTCATGATCTCGCCGCGGGCAGAGGGGACAACATAGTCGCTGAGGTGCGGCGTGGCCAGCAGAATGCGGCGCAGCGCGGCGGGGATGGGCACAATGCGATTCGCCGCGGCGCTCTTTAACTCCATGGATGGGTCGTGCCGGTTGTGCCCGGCAGGGAAGCTCACCGCCCGCGTCACGATCAGCCCGGTGGGGCCTATGTCCGTCCATTTCAGGCCCAGGGCCTCCTCCCGGCGCAGGCCGCAATAAATGCAGAGGGCGCAGAACGCCTTGGCGCGCGGCTCGGTGATGGCGTCCAGCAGGCTGCTGGCCTCGGCCTTTGTGAGGTACTCTTTGCGCTTTGGCTTGGCGTGGCGGGTGATCTTCACGCCCTCGGTGGGGTCGGCGGAAATCAGGCGGTTCTGCCGGGCCGAGGTGAAAATCTGGCGCATGGTGATGAGCACTTTGTGCTGCAGGCTCTCGGAATCATCTGCAACGCCGGACATCACGCGGCAGATGTGTACCGGGCGCACGGCGCGCAGCTCCATAGAGCCGATAACGGCCATTATGTGATTGTTATATGCGTTGCGGTACATTCCGACGGTGGCGGGGCGCAGATCGGACTTGTAGGTGGTGAGCCATATTTTAGCCCACTCGCCAACGGTGGTGGTGTCGCCGACCTCTAAGCCGGCATCATCCTCTGCCATGGCCCGGCGGGCGGCGGCGTTGACCTCTGCCTGCGTTTTGCCGTAGACCAGCTTTGTCTTGCCGTTGGAAAGGGTGACGCGGCGCTGGTAGCGCCCGTCTTTTCGCTTTTTTAATGCCATAATTAACCTCCGATACTTGTCGAATCGTGCCGGAGGTGGTATAATCTAAATGGTTTTCGGTTTGTGTCCACCTCGGACACGCTGATATTCTAATCCCGTGGTGCTGGTAACGCCGCGGGATTTTTTTATTGGTTGAAATCTTTGGAATCGTGCGCGGAAACAAGCTCGCCGGATTCGGCATTGAGGATGTCCACGTGGATGTTGTCCGGCTCCTGGCCGCTGACGATGCCGTACATTTTGCCGCAGGTGTAGTAGATCAGCACGGACATTTCGTCAGAAAGCCCCACCGCGCCGGGCTGGGTGGTGGTGTAGACGGTGAAGTCGGTGAAATCGTCGTTCGTCTCAATGCGGGTGAGGTTGGGGTAGTCGGTGGAACCGATCATGTCGTCCAGCGTGCTGCGCAGCTCGGCGGCGATGCTCTCCAGCAGGGCGGCGTGCTGGGCCTTGCTCATGGTGTACGTTACGCTGCCGTCGTCGTTGAGTACGCCGGTGTGGACCTTGCCGTCGGCCACCTGCTGCGCGATCTCCTCGGCGGTAATGTCGCTGGCGTAGTCGGCGGGCAGGGTGAGGGTGACATCAAAGAGGTTGTCCTCCACCTCAATCTGCTCGGCGGTGCTGATGGCGTCGGCAGCTTCCTGCAGGGAGATGTCTGGCTCCGTGGTGGGCGCGGCAGTCGGTGCGGGGGTCTCGGCGGGGGTGTCCGCCGTGCTGGGGGCGGTGCTGCACGCGGCCAGGCTCAGGGCCAGGACAGCGGCAGCGGTGAGAGCGACCAAGCGCTTCATGAGGTTGCCTCCTCTGCAAATGCTTTTATTGGTTGAAGTCCCCGGTCTCGGCGGCGGGCTTCAGGGCTGTAGTGGATTGGATCAGGGCGATGTATTCGGCCTCGGTGAGTTTTATTAAATTCTGCCCGGCGTTTTTGAGGCTGTCGGCCTTGCCGGATTTGCGGGCCAGCGCCCAGTCGGGCAGGTGGGTGAGGTCTCCGGTAACGAGGTAGTCCGTTTTCGTGTTTACCTCGGTGCGCAAATTCGCGCCAACGGTGAGAACGAGGCCCTCCAGACGTTCACGATCTGTCAGGAAGTCACCGGAAAAAGCAAAATTCTTATTATTGAGCGGCGACCAGCTGAACTCGGCATCGTGAGCGGCCTGCTTGATGCGGCGGCGTTCGGCGCGCAAGCGGCGCTCCTCGGCGGCATCGGCATCCAGCTTGTTCACGCAGTACTGGTACAGCTGCAGGGTCGTGCGGGCGTCGCCCAGCGCGCGGTGCGCCTGACCGGGGTCAAGGCCCAGCTGAGCGGCCAGCGCCTGGAGCTTGTGCGTCTTGGCCGGTACGCACTGGCGGGAGAGACTCATGGTGTCAATGTAGCACAGATCGGCGGGGCGCTCCGGTGCGGCCAGCGCATCGGAAATAAAGCCCAAATCGAAGGTGACGTTGTGGCCGATAATGGTCTTGCCGTCCAGGCGGCGGCGAATCTCCGGCAGGACGTCGGCCAGACGCGGGGCCTCGATGAGGTCGGCCTCCGTCAGGCCGTTGACCGCGGAAGCCTGTGCCGAGACGGGAACCATCGGATGAATCAACGTGCTGTATTCTTCTACAGTTTGGTCACCGACCACGGTGATGATGGCAATCTCGATCATCTCATCCGTGAGGTGATTTAAGCCGGTGGTCTCGGTGTCCACGACAACGTAGTCGTGGAGCTTCCTGAGGTCGGCCAGCTCGGCGGGGGCGCGGGTACAGAGCGGCGGCAGGCCGCGCGGCTTTGGATGTGTTGCCGGAGCGGGAGCCGGTGCCGGGGTGTCCTCGTAGTCATCAAAAACGATGCGCGGGGTCAGGGTAGCGGCCAGCGTGTCGGCAACGGCATCGGTGTCCGGAACTTCCGGCTCAACAGGAGGCGCGGGCTTTTCTTCCGGCTCGCGCTCGTACATGAAAAGGCAGGCAAGCGCCTGGGTGCAGACGGTGATGCCCCAGAATAAAATCATCGCGTTGGACGTCGTGCCGGTGTCTTTAGCGTTGGTTTGCAGCGCCCAGGCCGCCAGGCCCCACAGAAGCATGATGACCCAAAGCAAAACGATCAGCACCCCGCGCAGGAATTTTGGCAGCTTGGATCTTTTCGACGTCCAAACAAATTTGCTGAGGGCAAATGATAAGAAGTAAGGCAAAAGCGCGATGGCGGCGATGATCAACATGCAACCGTTGGCGAAATCGCTGTTGTTATTGCCGGTACTTTTCTTTTTGTTGGCGATTTTGATCACATCCTCGTTTACCGCCGCGGTTGCGACA